>Ga0214925_100504_pt1 | contig 17497 bp, 11 predicted proteins | sample Stichaenrichment_FD_168299 | JGI IMG/M metagenome (GOLD analysis project Ga0214925, IMG submission 168299) | Xylose enriched microbial communities from anaerobic bioreactor in Madison, Wisconsin, United States - 63SRT | ecosystem: Engineered > Bioreactor > Anaerobic > Unclassified | place: USA... | reverse complement strand
CATTGATTATTTTTTATTGTTACTAGCGAATTGACTTCGCAATTTGTTAATTGGCTTCGATTAAAATCGAAGCACCCTACACAATTTGTTTGTCGAAAATTTTATTCAGTTTTCAAAGGTCTACCTGAGTTGTTAGCAGCAATCCCTCGCTGTTGACAACTATTTAATATTACCATGCTGAGAAGTGATTGTCAACAAAACTTTTGAATTAACTTTTTGGTTGAATCCGTTTGGCTTGTTCACTCACTGAAACAGCATAAATAAATATACCGAATAAATCGCGATTCGTCAAGGCTTAAAACAAAAAAATTAGTTGCAGTCGAAAAGTAGGTTTCGAAGCCTTACTTGTCTAAGCAAAAAGTGCGAACAATTCGGCTATCATTCACAAATATCGTTCGACTATAAAGTGGTATACCCTCTTTGATTGTCTTTTTCAAGACTACCGATTCGTGTTTGGGCTACCCTGATAAAAAAAGAGCCAATTACGATTTTTATCGCAATCGACTCTTAATTATATAAAATCTAACACTACCCAAAACAGACAACCATGAAAACAAAGCTGGAGGATCTATTCAAACAACCGAATAACCTTTTTCTAAAAACACTTCTGCTATTTATGATACGACAACAAACGAAACACTATTTTAGCTCGGGTGCATCGGTCTTATACAGGTCCATCGTAGACTTGCCATTATTCTTTGCCTCAATACTCGTTGGGTGCTCCTCTTGGGCCTTCTTAAGGTTATCCATTCCCTTGGTATATTGATACGTAAAGTCTTTTCGATTAACCTTCTGGAATCCCTTAGGCGTGTAAAAACGTAACAAATCGCCATAAATGACACGATCAGACAACGATAATTCCGTTGTGACATGATTTTGGATACTGGCAATTTGCCTTTTCTGAGTTGCGTTTGGCGTGATTTCTTTACCTGATCTGGTTAAATAGACCGTACTGCCCACTTTCGTATATTTAGGTGTAACAAAGTCACCATCTCTAAAAGCCACGCGTTGATCATGCTGTTTGGACAAAAGGTCTGTCCCGAACTGAATGGTATTGTTATCTTTAATACCCAGCAAATGCAGCAGAGTCGGTAAAACATCAATCTCTCCGCCGTACGTCTGTCGAATACCACCCTTTAATCCGGCTGCATGGATCATAAATGGTACTTTTTGAAACTGTGCAAGATCATAACTGTTAATACTCTTCTTGTGCAGTAACTGAGCAATTGCCGGCCGGTGATTATTCGAAATACCATAATGATCCCCGTACAGCACAATGACACTATTTTTATATAATCCGGTCTTTTTAAGGTAGTTTAAAAATTCAGCGAATGCCTGATCCAAATAATGAGCGGTTTGAACATAAGGATCAACTGTTTTATCCCCGGTTTTGGTAGCAGGAAAATCAGTATTCTGCTTATCCAGCAGGTATGGATAATGATTTGTCAAAGTAATGAGTTTGGCATAAAACGGTTGGGGCAACTGCTGGATATAATTTGCAGCGTCCCTAAAGAAGATTTTATCTTTCATACCATAGCCGACATTATAGGACGGCTTGGTCTTATAGTATTGTGAACTAAAGAAGTATTGATATCCCCAGGACTTGTAGGTGCTGTCCCGATTCCAAAAGCTGGGAACATCGCCATGAAAAGCTGCCGTCGTGTAACCGCGCTGATCTAAAATCGCGGGGGCTGCCTGGAACGTATTTTGCCCACCATAGGTGACCATAGCTGATCCTTGGGGAAGTCCGTAAAGTGAATTTTCAAGCATCATTTCGGCATCCGACGTTTTCCCTTGGGCAACCTGATGATAAAAATTATCAAAACTAAGTGTGTGCCTATTTTTGTAGAAAGCATTTAAATGAGGCGTTACTTCTTTACCATCAACTTTATAGTTAATCAAAAATTGTTGAAAACTTTCTAAATGAATGATGAAAACATTTTTGCCCTTTTCTTTTCCAAAGTATTCCGGATTTGCAGCCGCCCGATTATTCTTTAAGTATTTAAGAATCGAGTCCATATCACTTGCCTTGGCGTGTGATCTAGTAGCAGACTCCTTATGTGTTTGATACGCATTAAATGCTGCGTACTCATTCAGTCCCAAATATTTCACAATATAATTATTATCAAACGTTCTTGTTAACAAGCCGGAACGATCACTATTGGCTAAACCATACTCGCCAGCCATCAGTACAAGCGACAAGCCGGAGATTAATAAAGCATACCGCTTTTTAAATGGTTTTGCGTCAATTCTGATAACCTTAAATACCAGCAACAGTATCAAGATTAGTATGTCTAAAAAGACAAAGAAATCGGTAAAATGAATGATCTCCATCAAACTTTTTCCCAGATTATTTTGAACATTCCCGCTTCCTTTAATAATGCCCATTGACAGAAAATCGGAAAATTCACGGTAATAAACTATATTTGCAAATATCCAAATACTTTCAAAAAAATCGATCAACATCATCAGCCAATACGACAAGCGCCCGCTGAAATACAACGCAATCCCTAAAGTTAGAAGTGCCGCCGGGATTGGATTAACAACCAAGAGGAACTGCTGCATTCCGCCCTTTGCACCAAGCGTAAATTTAGTTTGATAAATTATATATGTTTTTACACAAAACAATATGACTACCAGAAAGAAGAACCCCAATCTGGTATTAAAGAAATTTAATATACGAGATTTCTTTGTAGACATCATTCTTGTTCCTCCAAAATTTCTCACAAATATTTGAATAGACGGTATTTAATCAACGTTTCTATTGCCCTGCCACACAGAGAGAATTGTTAAAGGCCATAACGACTAAGAAGTTTCCACTTCGCCAAATAGTTAACTAAAACCATTTTTACTGAAAGTTCCTATAAAAAGATATCATAAATTACTCTTTTTTACGGACCACTTTGTGAGAATCATTAACCTTATCAGGTTTGATCAATAACGCAATTGCTCCAACAACCATTCCGAAATAATAGGTCAAAATTCGCCATAGGATCATTGCCAGTACTAGTTTACTGTTACTACTAATATAACTTTGAAACAGCGACTCAAAGCTGAACTCCGCACCACCGGATCCGCCAGGAATCGGAAATAATGAAATGATCATCACGATCATAATATGCAAACTGGTTACCATAAAGACATTTACATTATAATATCCCAGTGCCAACATAATGAAATATGGAATTAGATAATAAAAAGCGAGCTGCACGAGCGTCAGCAAAACAACTTTAATCATAAGTTTCGGCTGACGTCCAATTCGAATACTCTCCTCGTACAGATTATCAATCTTTTCATATAGCGTGACACGCATACTGTCATATTTCTCGTCCTTAACAAACCATTTAACCGGATGAAATAGAATCCTAGTGACCTTTTTCGTAAAGGACGGCCAATACATAATCATTAACAAGGCAACAATGACGAAAAAGTGAATCAGAAACCCAAATAGGACAAACAACGATAGATACTGCATTTTTGTTGCAACATAGTGAAACCCAATGAGTAGACTAATAAAAAAATTGACAACGATCATGGCCTGATAGACCACAAACTTCATCAACAAAACGGAACTTGCTCGGCCACCATCAATACCCGTCTGCAGCATAACAACCAGCTGACCGGGCTGGCCACCGGATGAAAACGGCGTAATCCCATTAAAAAGTTGTTCTACCAAAGGAACACGCAGTGCATCTTTAAACGTGAACGTCGAGACTCGATTTGACACAAGCACTTTCGTTATAACCGCTTCAACTAAAAGGTATATACAGATACAAGCAAATGCCACAATCAGCCATAAGGGGTCTAATGTGAAAAAATCATGAATTAAAACACTCAGTTTAACATCCCTCATAGAATAACCGATAATCACGATTCCTATCAGTACCATCAGCATAAAGGTAAATTTATTTTTCCGTGACATACTTAACCTTTCCCTGCTTGTTGATTATAAAAGTCATGCCAAATTTGAGCCAAATGACTTTCTGAATAACGTTCGCTAGCTTCTTTTGCTTTCTCGGTTAACTTCATTAGTTCATCCGGATTTTGAATCAGTTTACCAAGTTCTGAATTCATTTCACTCACATCCCCGGCACCCAAATAATAACCATCAATAATCGACTTATAGAGGTCCAGGTCCCGAAGCATCACTGGTGTTTCGGTTGAAAAGGCCTCGAGAACCGACATTGGAAACAATTCATTGTATGAAGGTAAAATAAAAAGATCAGCCATATTATAATAGTCAACCATTTTATGACGGTCGATAATCCCCGGAAAAGATAAATTGTTTGGTGGGTCCTTCACAATTTTTTCGAGATCAGCATAGCCTTCCGTCATTTTTCCAAATGAAAAACCACCGGTCCAAATAAATTGAACCTTAGGATTTTCTTTAGCCAGTTGGACAAAGTCTAAAACACCTTTTCGCGTTTGGATCTGGCCACTTCCTAAAACAGTGAAACGATTCTGATCATACCCCCGCTTAGCCCGAAGGTCACGTTTGGTTTGCTTGCTGGCAGGGTGAAATTCCTGCCGATTCACAAAATTAGGAATATAGGTGATTTTGTTACCCTTGATGCCATATTTTTCCAGTTTAGGAATAAAGGACGGATTAACAACCACTATATGATCCATTCGTTTATAAAATGCAATCACATACCGATAGACAATCCCTTTGATTGGCCAAGGAATTTTCAAGCTCCCCTCAAGTGTTTCCGGTAAGAAATGAACGTATCCAATTTTTCGTCCTCGTTTTTTGAAAAAAGTTGATAAAAAAAAGGTGGGATTAATTGTATGATAGTGGCTAATATCCGATTGGGCATAATTATTAATCTTGATATCAAATTCCCTTGGGAAATGCTTCTCCAACATATTGATTAACTCGGAATAGGCGCTCCCCACACCTTGGCCCTTAACCTTTGTTGCTGTTGAGAACATATTGATCTTAAGCATACAAACTCCTTCAAAAACAATTATTCAATATTTGTGGCAGTCGGATCCTTTTGTAACTGTTGTTCAACAGTTACACTATGATAAAAATCAACTACCCGTTTGCCAAACGTCTCTGCTGATATTTCTGTTAACTTTTGATCCAGTATTTTTTTAGCTTTCGAATTATCTTTATCAACGGGATTTGTAAGATACCTTATGACAATTTCGGTAAACTCGTCAGATTTCTTAAACGTCTGACCAAGAGACTCATTGCTTAATAAACCATCTGTATAGTCACTGGAAGTCACCACAACGGGAAGTCCTGCTGCCATCGCCTCAATATAAGTCAAGCCTTGAGATTCTGAATTAGATGTTGAAACGAAAACATTAGCTGTCCGATAAAACGCGTTAACATGATCATTACTGACTTCACCTGTAAAAATGACGTGTTTTGATAACCCTAACTGTGTCACTTGCTTCATCAAATCTTCTTTTGCAGGACCATCCCCAACAATCATTAAGATAACTTTTGGAACCTGCTCGATAATTGATGGTAGCAAATCAACAATTTCAGAAATATTCTTCTCATAGGCCAATCGACTAATTGACAGCATAACAGGTGTATCCTTTGAAATATGATATTTCTCGCGAATATCCGTGTCTATTGACTTGGCATACATCCCAACATCAATGCCTGTTGGAATAATTCTCATCTGACATTTCACCCCATACTCGGTCAATTTATCGAGTACTCTATCGGATGGTGTAATCACACCTGCTAGATGATAGCAAAAAGCCAAAGTACCTTCCTTTACATGAACGGGTTTTAGTAGTTTACCATTTGCAACATAGTGCAAATAGTCTTCATACATCGTGTGATAGGTATGAACACAAGGGATATTCAGGTTTTTAGCCACAAATTTGCCAATCATGCCCATCGAAAATTCCGTTTGTGTATGGACAATGTCCAAATTGAGTTCCTTGGCAATTTCATATGCCTGAAATAACCCCCTTACTGCAATTCGTCGATCAGTAAATGAGATAAAAGGGATGCTGGAAAAGCGAAAAATATTTCGCTCGTATGTATCCTTATCAACATGAGGGTCCGTTGTCGTAAAAATATAGACCTGGTTTCCCTCCCGCTCCAATTCATTCTTTAACGTTTTAATTGAAGTTGCAACACCACTTACTTGAGGAAAATAAGTATCTGTAAAAATACCAATATTCATGAACAGCCCCCTCCTTTCTACGGAAAACATCAAAAAGCGTATTTCTCAACGTAACATCATGACTCTTTCGATTCAAATGATGCTGAGACACTTTTACAGTTGTTAGACCAAAAGCTACGTGGCTTATAGTCTGACAATCATTGTAATTATATTTGTTTAACCCATTGAATGCAAACCAATGACATCAACAAAACAAGCTGCTAAACGGCAACCGATAGCCATTAGCAGCTTGTTTTTAAGTTATTTATAAGTATCTATGACTTTCCAAGCGCTTGATGAACGTACTTGAGAACTTGTTGACTAGTGCTGGCTAAACTGACTGTTTTGTTTGCCAGTGTCACCATTTCCCTGGAATCAAGCTCCTTGATCAACGCACGAGACTTCAAAATCGAAGTTGCACTCATTGAAAATTCATTCAACCCCATTCCAACTAAAATCGGAATAGCCTTTTGATCACCAGCCATCTCACCACACATATACGCAGGTGTCCCGTTATCATGACAAGCATCAATAACTGACTTGATAAGTCTCAGGACTGATGGGTTGTACGGCTGATACAAATAAGAAATTCGCCGATTTCCCCGATCCGCAGCCATAACGTATTGAATGAGATCGTTAGTACCTATACTCATAAAATCAACAACATTGGCAAATTGATCAGCCAGCAATGCCGCTGCCGGTACCTCGACCATAATGCCAACTCGGATATCACCAACTGCTACATCTTGTGCAATCAGTTTGGCTCGTTCGTCTTCAAAAATCCGCTTTGCGTGCTCAAACTCCGTAATCGTTGCAATCATCGGAAACATAATCGATAAATTTCCGTAAGCTGAAGCCCGAATTAACGCTCTAAGTTGCGTGCGAAAAATATCAGGTTGATCCAAGCTCATTCGAATAGCCCGATACCCCAAGAACGGATTTGCCTCGTGTGGCGTATGGAGATAAGGCAGTTCCTTATCTCCACCGATATCAGCCGTTCTAAAAATGACCGGTTTTCCTGCCATTCTCTGAACAACTGTCTTATAAATGTCAAATTGGCTTTGTTCTGATGGGAGTTCGTCAGAATCCATGTATAAAAATTCCGTCCGAAAAAGGCCAATTCCTTCAGCACCATTGTCAATGGCTGCCTGTAAATCATCCAAAGTACCAATATTTGCAGCAATAATCGGATGCTTGCCATCAGAAGATGTTGTGGCAACATTTCTGAATGACGTTAACTGACTATTGGCCTGCCTGTACTTTTTAATTTTTTCCACGTACTCATTTTTTTCATCATTTGATGGCTTAACAATCACATTACCTGTTAAGCCATCCACAATGACTTGATCACCATCTTTAATATCAGCTAACGATCCCTGAAATCCAACAACTGCTGGAATTTCCATCGTCCTGGACATAATTGCAGAATGCGATGTTCGACCACCCATATCAGACACAATTCCTTTAACGTAGTTGGGAACGAATTGTGCTGTATCACTAGGTGTCAAATCATGAGCAATAATGATGACTTTGTGATCAATTAAAGCCGGATCCGTCAGCGGGACACCGAGAAGATGACTCAATACCCGCTTTGTCACATCGTTAATATCTGTCGATCTTTGTTTAATATAATCGTTATCGGTCATCGAATTAAAGATTTTAACATAACTATCTGAAACATCTTTCAACGCGTATTCTGCATTGACATGCTGTGTCTTAATCATGCTTTCGATTCGTTTCAACAATTCTGGATCCGACAAAATGGCTATATGTGCTTTAAAGACCTCAGCTTCATGTCTACCGAGGTCTTTAAAAGTTCTTTGTTGGATTGTACGAAGCTCCTGTTTAGAAATCTCAATTGCTTGATTTAGGCGATCAATTTCCGTATCAGGATTCTTTATCGTTTTTTTGTCGAAACTCAGATCAGGTTCAGTCAACCGAAATGCAGATGCGATGGCAATTCCGTCACTTGCGGCGATCCCCTTAAACTTTGTCATGAACTTAGTCAGTCAATCCTTCTGTTTTCATCGTTTCGGTAATGGCATCGAGAGCGTCTTTTTCATCATCACCGTCTGCAGTAATGGTTACTGAAGCACTTTGGCCAACACCAAGTGACATCACACCCATGATTGATTTCAAGTTTACTGATTTTTCTTGGTACTCAAGGGTGATATCTGAGTTAAACTTACTTGCTGTTTGAACTAATAAAGTTGCTGGGCGAGCATGAATCCCAGTTTCTGCAGTGATGTTGTACTGACGTTTTTCCATTTCAATCATTCTCCTCTGGTCATATTATAAGAAGGTAAGCCAAATTATTTACAGTATAAATGAGAAATCACTCATCACCTGTCTTACTTTCTAAAATTATTCCTTACTCATCTAAGAATAGCAATATATAAGCGAAAATACAAGCTTTACATTAACCGCTTACAGTATTTCTTAAGAATTTTTCTCCTGCTCATCACGTTCGAAAACATAGGTGATGACACCACCTTGATCAGCAGTTCCGATAATCCGCTTTCGTTTGTCAAAATTCATATAAGCCGTTTGAAATGTCATGAATTCTTCAGGGTGAACAATGATCTTTTCAATTTCACCGGTTTCAAGCTGATTCAGTAATTTCTCATAGTCGGCATTTCCCGTATCATCGGCCAAGCGCACATCTCCTTTGCAGCAAAATTAGTTATGCCATAGCTGGTAAAGCGATAAATTTTCAAGTAAAGACACGATTACTTTACTCAATTCTAACATAAGTGTTACTTTGATATTGTAACTCAAATCAAGAATTTCTCAACGCGAATACAGATCAAATTCGTGACTTTATTGAACTAAAAACATTAGCGTTTTCACGCAGATCATCTTACTTGAACAAACCTTTATCCAAGTGTATGCTACTTTGGAAATCAAGACTACTTAAAAAGAACGATTTAAAACCACCTAGTAACCATATTTGGAAGCTAAGTTTAATTACTTGATTCCAATTGAGCTTGTTGTATAATTACAGTCAAAGGTCAAAGTTGGTCAGTACTAAATCAGTCTTGATTTTGTCCTTTTATTTTCTATATTAAAGGAGGAAAGCAATTAATGCTATGTCAAAATTGCCATAAGAATCCAGCAACCATTCACTTATATACAAATGTGAATGGTCAAAAGCAAACCATTAACCTTTGCCAAAATTGCTATCAACTCCTCTCTAACAAACAACGTAACACAGGAGGTGCTCAAGATATGGCTCAAGATCCATTCGGTTTTGGTGGTTTAGATGATATTTTCCGTGCAATGCAAGGCGGAAATATGGATCCAAACCAGCAACAACAAATTCCACCAACCCAGCCGCAAGGACCGGGAAATGGCCGTGGTAACGGAAACCGTCAAGGCGGCAACACCTTACTTGGTCAATATGGTATTAACATGACTCAAATGGCTAAGGATGGAAAAATTGATCCCGTCATTGGTCGTGATAACGAGATTAATCGTGTCATCGAAATTCTTAATCGACGGACAAAAAATAATCCTGTCCTAATTGGTGAAGCAGGGGTTGGTAAAACAGCCGTTGTTGAAGGATTAGCCCAAGAAATTGTTTCTGGTAATGTCCCTTCGAAACTTCAAAACAAACAGATTATCAGACTTGACGTTGTATCACTTGTTCAAGGAACCGGTATTCGTGGTCAGTTTGAACAAAGAATGCAGCAGTTAATCAAAGAAGTTCAAGACAATCCAGACATCATCCTGTTCATTGATGAAATCCATGAAATTGTTGGTGCCGGAAATGCTGAAGGCGGCATGGACGCTGGTAACGTTCTTAAGCCTGCCTTGGCTCGTGGCGAATTTCAGTTAATCGGTGCAACCACCCTCAAAGAATATCGTGATATCGAAAAAGATTCCGCACTTGCACGTCGTCTTCAACCTGTCACCGTTGATGAACCATCCCCAGAAGAATCCGTTAAGATCTTAAAGGGTATTCAAAAACGTTATGAAGATTATCACCACGTGAAGTATACAGATGATGCTATCAAAGCGGCTGTTAAACTTTCAGACCGTTACATTCAGGATCGTTTTCTGCCTGACAAGGCAATTGACCTTTTGGATGAAGCAGGTTCCAGAAAGAATTTGACAATCAATGCGGTTGATCCGCATACCGTTGAAGAAAAAATTCAAAACGCCGAAAAGCAAAAACAAGCTGCTTTGAAGAGTGAAGATTACGAAAAAGCTGCTTATTATCGTGATCAAGTAAGTAAACTTGAAAAGAATGCCAAATCCGACAACATTGACAGTGCCGATACCCCTCAAGTCACTGCTGAGGATATGGAAAAAATTGTTGAAGAAAAAACAGAAATTCCAGTCGGCGAACTTCAAGCAAAGGAACAGACCCAGCTTAAAAACTTAGGTCCTAACCTCGAAAAAAATGTTATCGGCCAAAACGAAGCTGTAGAAAAAGTTGCGCGGGCAATTCGTCGTAATCGAGTTGGTTTTAATGGAACAGGCCGTCCAATCGGATCGTTTCTTTTCATTGGGCCTACCGGTGTTGGTAAGACTGAATTGGCAAAACAGCTTGCCTACGAACTCTTTGGTTCCAAGGACGCAATGATCAGGTTTGATATGTCTGAGTATATGGAACCACATTCAGTGGCTAAATTAATCGGTTCACCTCCTGGCTACGTTGGTTATGAAGAAGCCGGTCAATTAACTGAACAAGTGCGTCGTCACCCATACAGTTTGATTCTGTTGGATGAAGTTGAAAAGGCTCACCCTGATGTGCTTCATATGTTCTTACAGATTCTTGATGACGGTCGTTTAACCGATAGTCAAGGACGAACAGTTTCCTTTAAGGATACCATTATCATTATGACCAGTAACGCCGGTCAAGGTGATTCCGAAGCCAATGTTGGTTTTGGTGCTGCTGCAACCGGAAAGACTCACTCGATTATTGATAAACTTACAAATTACTTCAAGCCGGAATTGTTAAACCGATTTGATGATATTGTTGAGTTTAACCCATTAACCAAGGAGAATCTTCAAAAGATTGTTGGTTTGATGATCGACGAAGTAAATGGCATGCTTGCACAACAAGGATTGTTTATCAACGTTACTGACAAGGCAAAAGCCAAATTAGTTGATTTGGGTTACAATCCTGCAATGGGTGCTCGTCCACTTCGAAGAGTTATTCAGGAACAAATTGAAGATAAAGTTGCCGACTTCTACTTGGATCATGAAGGTTCTGCTCGATTAACCGCAGATGTTAATAGTGATGGCAACATTACGATTACGACTGACAGTAGTCAAACAAATCCTTCAGTAAAATCTGACAAGAAAAAGTAATTTAACTCATTAATAGCTCAAGACAGTCATTGTCTTGGGCTATTTTTTTACATATCACCTTCCCTACGATATCCGAAAAAAACGTAAAAAGTATATCAAACGACTTAACTTGGCGCCCGTTATGATATAATTTTCTTTAGAACGTTCGATGGGGGCAATTTTGATGACATTTTTTAGTTGGATTAAAAAGCAATTACAAATGATCACACCGACGATTCGCTCTGACCGAAGGAAACGGCGAAGTCGTCATCCTGATTACCATCAAAAGAAAAAGCTTACTCCTGAAAATAACTTTGAATCTGATCAAACAGACACTCAACAAACCAACCAATCCAAAACAAACGACACTTTAAAAAATGAAGATGACTCACTGAATACGTTTCAGAATACAACTTCCTTTGAAATGCAGTCTCAAGTTATTTTCACTTACTTGGATGAAAATGATCGTCAAATTTCAAGTTCGGATATTATCCGTGGCATTGTCGGAGAAAACATCCAATTTAAACTGCCTGACTTTTCTGATTACTATTTAACATCGATCGAAAACTTTACCCATAAATTCGAAAAATCGGATCAGGAAGTCACTTTGCGCTTTGCTCTTAAGAATGGCTTACCGATCATGATCTATTGTTTGGATACTGACACTGGGCAAATATTAAAATCCGTTCAAATCATATCTGGAAAACTTGGTCAATCTTACACTGTTAACGCACCTAAAATTAACGGCTTCCGCGTCATTAGCAGTACTGGTCCTACTTTTGGTCATTTTGATCATCAAACGCAGGGCGTGATATTTGCCTATCGTCGAACCCATTGGGAAACCGTTCAACCAGTGGAATATTTTGTCAAACTCAAGGATGCCCATGATGTCTACGACAGTCCCCAGGGTCGGTCTTTAAAAACCGGTTTACCGGCAAGAATCATTATTAAAATCTTTGCAAGAATTGATTTATCGGATAAATCAAGTTGGTTAAACATCGGTGGCTTTGAGTGGATAAAAAATTCAAATCTTGAACCAAGCGATCCACCAATTCATAATTTAATCGACACGATTACTAAAACCTCACGTAATCCTGCTAGATTGGCTGGCACAATCGATTACGTTCCGAATAAGGCCATTGCCGTTTTTGACAAACCGTATGGTAACAAGATAAATGCTTTGATACATGGTAGCCGAGTTTCAATCTCAGCAACTATCGTAGATGATCAGAACCTGATTTGGTATGAATTAAACGGAAACGGTGTGGTCCCTAAAATGTACGTGATTGTTGATCGAAGCTAACTTTCAGTTAGAAAACACAACGAAAAACAACCCCGCAAAGCCAATTTTTCAATTGGTTCTGTGGGGTTGTTTACTATTCCAGATTGCTTTGATGGCAGGCTAAAGGTTTTTATCCATATTAAATGTCAATTTCGACAAATTCAATCCTTTTTCGAATAATCGATGAATCATATCTTCCGTGGCAATTCTCATCATTTTAACTGCTTGATGATTTTGTTCAGTCAAATAATTTGTCAACTCATTATCTGATAAGCCCTTTGCTTCATCAATTGTTGCTTGAACATGACGACGCAATTTTTCCTTAACATCCGTTAAGAAATCAACATCATCTTGAATAAATTCAGAATAGTGCGATTCAACTAATACCGACAACTTTCGATACATCCAATAAGCACTTTTGTCATCGCAGCGAACAGGTGTATTTTCATAGCTTTCATCAGTATCGTTTGCATTTCCAAAGAATGGCACATAAGGTGAAAATGCAGGTACGCCAAAATTCAACCACATAATTGCAGCGCAATCATTTGTGACATCATTTCGAATCTGCAAAACATGTGAATTTTGCGTTCGATTCATTGAGATTGGTCGAAAGAGCGTTTTCGTGCCTTCATTTCCTCTGCTTAATGGGTCATATTCAGTTTCGTTATAATGTGAGCTTAAAATATACTCAACATCTTCCACACTGATTTTTTTATTGGTTCTACAAATAAATGGTAAATCAGAAGAAGTCGGTTCCTGGTCGATCTCCGGGTTTAGATACCGTTGGCCAAACCAAACTCGGGGTGTATTATAATGGCGATCCTTTTCGTTATCGGTACCAAAAATACTTCTAAAATCAAACCCACTCTGATTGGTATTCAAATGATACTTTTCCACGAATGCTTGAATGCCTTCAGAATACATAAAATTATCAGGATCGTCAAAATCAACCTGCTGAATGGCTACTTGATTAGCTGCAATCGCATAGGCGTCATCCGGAATCCTTTGAGCAACCCAGTGATGTCCCGTGACAATTTCCATATACCATACTTCATCTTTATCACTGAAAAGAACACCGTTACCTTCCGGTGATCCGTATTTTTTAATCAAATCGCCCAAATATCGTACCCCATCGCGAGCAGAATCAATATAAGGCAACACCATGGATTGTAATGAATCCTCTGCCAGACCATCTTCAACTAACGGATCAAAAGCCAAGGCCCGTTCATTTCCGTAAACACTTTCCGTGGCACTCATTGCAACATTTTTTTCGTTAAAGCCACTTTCGGCATAAACGCCTTCCTTATCGACCTCAACGTTTGGTGTAAGTGAATATCGGTAGCCCTTTTCCGGAAGCGGTGCGGTAAAACCGTTTTGATTGGATTTCCACGTTTCGTGTCGATTGGAAACTGCCGGCTCAACGTAGAATCGTTGTGGTGTCAACGGTAGAAAAGTATCGTCATTTCTGGCAATCATCGTTGATCCATCAATGGACGCTTTTTTACCTACTAATACAGTTGTACAAGCTGACAAATGCTTTGAAGCCATTAAAAAATCTCTTCTTTCAAAAATTATAGTTTAGCCGTTAACGTAACGTCTGGGTACTTGTCCTTAAACCAACGCATTGCAAAGGTATTTTCAAACAAGAACAATGGTTGTCCTGTACGATCTTTCACTAATAAATTTCGTGATGATGACATTTTTTCATCAAGTTGATCCGGATCAATCCATCGGGCAATCTTGTGACCCATTGGTTCCATATTAACGTCTGAATTGTACTCGTTCTTCATTCTGAACTGAAATACTTCAAATTGCAATTGACCAACTGCTCCAAGAATATAATCATTTGTCGTATAGGATGTATACAGCTGAACGGCTCCTTCTTGAACCAACTGATCGATCCCCTTGTGAAACGATTTCTGCTTCATCACATTTTTCGCAGAAACCCGAACGAACAATTCAGGAGTAAACTGCGGTAATTTCTCAAACTCAACCGGTGCTTTACCTGTGTAAATCGTATCGCCAATCTGAAAATTACCGGTATCATAAAGACCGATAATATCTCCGGCAACAGCTGTATTCACATTTTCACGGGTATTCGCCATAAATTCGGTCACATTAGATAATCGAAGTTTCTTTTGAGTTCGATATAAATTAACATCCATGCCCTTTTCAAATTCACCTGAGCAAATTCGAACAAATGCAATTCGATCACGATGATTGGGATTCATATTTGCTTGAATTTTAAACACGAAGCCCGAGAACCGATCGGCATCAGGTTGAATCGTATCGCCTTCCTGGGTTTTATGTGCACTTGGCGCCGGCGCGTATTTCAAATAGGCATCAAAGAATGTCTTAACACCAAAATTCACTAAAGCCGAACCAAAGAAAACGGGTGTTAAATCACCGGTGGCAATCTTATCTTCATCAAATTTATTGCCAGCCATATCCAATAAATCAATACTATCCTTGGTTTCTTGAAATTGGTCATCGTCTGCTAATTCAGCATTATTAATCGGATTATTGTTGTCATCCAACTGCACCATTTGGCTTTTTTGAGCATGCGTATATAACTCAACCCGATGATTGTACCGGTCAAAAATGCCTTCCAAGGTTTTTCCCATTCCAATCGGCCAATTCATTGGATATGCCTGAACACCAAGCACTGTTTCCAACTCGTCAATTAAATCCATTGGATCGCGGCCGTCACGATCCAGCTTGTTCATAAAGGTAAAAATTGGAATACCACGCATTTTACAAATTTGAAATAATTTTTTTGTTTGTGGTTCAATACCCTTGGCAGAATCAATCACCATCACTGCAGAATCAACAGCCATTAACGTTCGGTAAGTATCTTCCGAAAAATCGGCATGCCCTGGTGTATCCAAGATATTGATTCGCTTACCACCATAATCAAACTGCATCACAGAACTCGTCACAGAGATTCCACGCTTTTGTTCAATTTCCATCCAGTCAGATTTGGCAAAGTTTCCGGTTTTTCGAGCCTTTACTGTCCCGGCTTGTCTGACAACACCACCAAAAAGTAACAACTGCTCGGTAATCGTTGTTTTCCCGGCATCCGGATGTGAAATGATCGCGAATGTCCGCCGTGTGCTGTCCCTTGTCTGTAATTTTTGATTGCTCATATTGACTTCCTTTCAAACGTAAAATAACTCACTAAGTTTAACATATTCATACAGCAAAAAGCCACCAATCGCACGATTGGCAGCTTAACCAACTTAAACTAGACACCACTTTCGATCTGGTGCATTACATAATTAACAACCTTCAGGGAACTCAACCCATCATTAATTGCACAGAATCGGTTATAAAAGTTCATAAACTGCTGGTTGGCACTCATATCCGGATGCCCAAGTGCATGATGGATTTCTGCCAATAACTCTTGAGAATTATGGGCAATCTTACCCGGCAAGTCCCGTTCATAATTCAAGTAAAAACCTCGAAGTTCTTCTTTATATAAATGATAATCATATGGATAGAATAGAATTGGTCGTTTTAAATAAGCATAATCGAAGAACACAGATGAATAATCTGTAATAAGTAAGTCAGAAGCCAAATAAAGATCACTGATATTAGGATAATTTGAGAAATCATATACGAAGTCGGAATAGTCTGATATATCAAGTGCATTTGAAATGAGATAATGCATCCTTAAAATCAAAACAGTGTCATCGCCGAAAGATTTACGAAAATCATCCAGGCTAAACGGCAGTTCAAAGGTGTACTTTCCCTTTTCCGCAAACTGGTTATCACGATAAGTTGGTGCGTACATCACAACTTTCTTATCCAAAGGAATGCCCAATTTATTCTTAATTTCAGTTATTTCATCAGGCATCGTGTTAATCAACTCATCATTACGTGGATATCCAACTTTTAAAATTTGGTTATTAAACCCAAAAGCAGAACGGAAAATTTGGGTTGAATAATCATTGGGAGAAACCAGTGCATCCCATCTATTAGCTTCACGAACAAAGTTTTTATGGTACTTGGCTGTTGTTGTCCCTGGCATTGAAACGTTCTCAATATCCAAGCCCAGTTTTTTCAACGGTGTTCCATGCCATGTTTGAATATAAGTGACATAGCTCGGTTTTTTAACCCATGAAGGAAAACGGGCATTGCTAATCCAAAATTGTGATTTTTCCAAAAGCCGAACCCACTTGGACGTTCGTCTAATAACGTAGGCGATTTGGTTCTCTTTACAAAATGCTTTTTGAGACCGATCAATTGACCAAATCATAGTAATACCGGGATAAAGTGTTTGAAACAGACGATAAATGGCGTATGGGCTGTCGCTTACCTGTCGCCCGCCAAAACTTTCAAAAATAATGGTGGTATTTTCATAAGGGGAGTGCCCTGCCTTAAATAAGAAGCGCATTCTTGCCAGATTCAACTTATCCTGAACGAGCCGACAGACTTCCAGCAAACCATGTGCTTTGCCGCCAGCAGCTGCAACTTTTTCAAGCAATGAAGCCCCTTGGAATTCTTTAACTAAAAGGCCATTATCAAATCGCTTTTCAATCGTAATCACCCGATTACCGGGTAAATCTGCTTCAACTGATTGGCCACTCAGTGATTTGGAAATAATCAAGCGTTGGTTAATTTCCTGACCTGCAAGTTCATATTTAATGGACAACTCACCAACTGAGTCCTTAGGTATATCCGTTAATGGAATGCCAACCTTAAACATGCCTGCAAACATTGTTTGGGACACAGGATAATCCAACTTACCATCATTGAGTCGATTTTGTAGAATAATTCGTTG
>Ga0214925_100503_pt1 | contig 17613 bp, 12 predicted proteins | sample Stichaenrichment_FD_168299 | JGI IMG/M metagenome (GOLD analysis project Ga0214925, IMG submission 168299) | Xylose enriched microbial communities from anaerobic bioreactor in Madison, Wisconsin, United States - 63SRT | ecosystem: Engineered > Bioreactor > Anaerobic > Unclassified | place: USA... | reverse complement strand
AGACATTGTATAAGGGGATGACGGCAAAGCAGGCCGCTAAAATAGTTCGGGTAGGAACAACCCCACAGGCCTTTGATCGACTGATTCATAAAAAAGCTGACGTCGTCTTTATGGCTCAGCCGTCCACAAAACAATTAGCAGCTGCCAAAAGGGCCGACGTTAAGTTGAAGCTGACTCAGATTGGCAGTGAAGCATTTGTGTTTTTCGTTAACAAAAAGAATCCGGTGAACAGTCTTTCCGTCAAACAGATTCAATCAATCTATCAACGAAAGACCATTTTTTGGTCAAGCGTAGGTGGTCGTTTTGAAACCATTTTGCCGTTTCAAAGGGCAGAAAACTCCGGCAGCCAAACGGCCATGGAGAAGCTGGTCATGCGCAATCATCAATTAGCTAAACCATTGAAATATCAGGAAGTTGACGGCATGGGTGGCATTATTGATGACGTAGCCGGATACAACAATCGTACCAACGCACTCGGCTATTCGTTTCGATTCTATACGACAAAAATGAAGCGAAATAAGAACATAAAATTATTGAAGGTTAATGGGATTACGCCAAATATGACGACTATTCGTCATGGCAGTTATCCGTTTATTGCTAAAATTTATGCGATTAGCAGATGCCATCAGACTAAAAATACCCAACGGTTGATTCGTTGGGTACAAGGCAGGGACGGCCAACAATTGATTGATCGAACCGGATATGTGGGGTTGAGGTAGCTCTGCTGAATTGATCCGAATACGGGTGTGAAGCATCATCATGATGCTTTCTATAAGGTAAGCACCATATTATACCAAATTTCATCAGCGTGATCGGAATCCGCCACGCCTTCGTTTTTGTAGCCGTGGCTTTCATAGAAAGGAATCAATTTCTTTAAACAGGTGAGGCTAATGGCGGTCCGTCCTTGTTTTCTAGCTACTTTTGCCAATTCATCCAGCAATTGACCGGCAATGCCGTTATGTTGATATGAAGGGTCAACCACCAAACTGAGCACTGTTTGATAGCTTTCACTTGGATTGTTTGGTCTCGCCTTTTCATAAAGCTCGTCGGTTAAGTAACGTTGACCAAAGGAAGGTCCCACAATGTAGCCGACGACTTGGCCTTGATCATTCTTGGCAACGATAAATGTATCCGGGTAAAGTTGGATTCGGTCTTTCATAGCTTCGGTAGTGGCAGCTTCAGCGTCTGAAAAGCCGGTATGTTCAATCCGCATGATGTCGGATAATGCTTGTGGTTGGGCGTGATCAAAAGTTATTTTCATCTTAAAAGCTCCTGTCTAATTGATTGTCTGTTCTCATTTTATCTGATAATGGTAGACTTTTCTATGTGAACAATTTTGAGAGAAGGGATTCGGGTTTATGAATCACAAAACAGAAACATTGGATAAGCAGCAAGGTCCTAATAAACGGTGGATCATTATGACAGCGGTTTTTATCGCTACGTTCATGACATCGGTTGAAGTGACCATTGTGACGACAGCTTTGCCGGCCATCATCAGTGAATTACACGGGCTGGCTTTTCAAAGCTGGATTATGAGTGCGTATTTGCTCACAACGGCCATTACAACGCCGATTTATGGCAAATTGGCTGATATGATGGGTCGACGAAACATTTTTCAATGGGGTGTCTTTGTCTTTACCGTGGGGTCTTTGTTAAGCGGGTTATCACCATCTATTTTATTATTAATTATCTCTCGGGCGCTTCAAGGAATTGGTGCAGGCGCAGTCATGCCACTGACGTTTACCATTATTGCGGATAATTTTAGTTTTAAAGAACGCGCCACGGTGTTGGCCTTTAATAACACGGCGTGGGGGTTATCAGCGTTGGTTGGACCGTTGATCGGCGGCTTTCTGGTTGATCAGTTATCTTGGCACTGGGTTTTCTTTGTTAATGTACCGTTGGGCATTGTGGTTATGCTATTCGTCTGGTTTGGCTACCATGAAAAAGTTAAGTTACGGAAGAAATTGACAATTGACTGGTTCGGTATCCTTTGGCTTGCGGTCTGTTTAGTCGGCTTACTGTTAGCTATCCAGGTTTTGGATAATCAGCCTGTGATGGCGCTGGGACTGTTTATCATTGCTGCGGTTAGCCTATGGCTGTTAGTCAGACGGGAACGGCATTTTTCAAATCCGTTGTTATCACCAAAAATGTTTCGTTCGGCGACCTTTAGCATTCAAATTATCACCGCAACGATATTAAGCGGGGTTCTGATTGGCTATCAGGTTTATTTCCCGATTTGGCTGCAGTCGCTTTACCGGGTTTCCGCCACGACAGCGGGGTTGGTTGTCACGTCTAGTTCGGTTATGTGGTTAATTGCCTCCTTCTTCGTCGGTCCCTTACTTGCCAAATACGTGCCAAAACGGATTGCAATTGTCCTGATTATCTTGATGCTATTGGGATATGTCGAGTTGATAGTTGCAGGTCAGTCGTTTCCGGTTTGGGCATTCTATGTGATTGCGATGGTTAACGGCACCGGGATGGGCATTGTGATCAGTATGAATACGATCCTCAGTCAACATTTGGTTCCGCCGACAATGGTTGGTTCGGCCACCTCAATTTTAACTTTGGGGCGGTCATTGGGCCAAACCGTCATGGCTGGTGTCTATGGCGCAATTTTAAATTTGATGATTCGACTGAATCTACATGACGGCATAACCTTTTCACAGGTTAATGGTGTGATCAGCTCAAACCACACGCATGAGGTGGCTAATCGGGCAATGGCAGATCCAATTATTTTAATGGCATTACATGCGGTTTTCGTTTCTGTTGTTTTGATTTTGCTGATTGTGATCGTGATTAATTGGCTGGATCCGAATAAAAAGATCATTAATTAATATCAGTTGTTAAATAGTTTTAAAAATTGCTTAGCCTAAGGGTTGTCTTTAGGTTAAGCCTTTTTTATCAAATTGGTCTTAATCAATTAGGTTATATTCAAAAGAGTGACTCAACACATGGTTCGACATCAGCGTCCAAGCTTCGGTTAGAAAGTGATTAATTATTTAATCAACGGGGTTGCTTTATTTGCTTTTTTGGCATACGATTCATCAGTATTAATTTTTGGAAAATGTTGGAGGCCACTGAACATGAACAAGCAGCTGGAACGTGTCTCGTTTGCGGGGATGCTGGTTACTTTAGGAATCGTTTATGGTGATATTGGAACATCACCATTGTATGTAATGAACGCATTGATTGGTGATGCCGGAAAAATGGGTAACATTTCCCCGGACTATGTCATTGGATCTATTTCATTGATTTTTTGGACATTGATGATCATTACAACGTTAAAGTACGTGATTATCGCAATGCGGGCGGATAATAATCATGAAGGCGGTATTTTTGCCCTTTACGCATTAGTACGGAAGAATGCAAAATGGTTGATTTTTCCGGCGTTAATTGGTGGAGCTGCTATTTTGGCCGATGGGACGTTGACTCCGGCCGTGACCGTGACGTCAGCGATCGAAGGTCTGAAGAATCAACATCTGGGACCAGTGACATTCAGCAATTCTCAACATGATGTGTTGCTGATAACAACTGTTGTCCTGCTTTTATTATTTGTGATTCAGCGTTTCGGTACCGGGACAATCGGTCAATCATTTGGTCCGGTTATGGTCTTGTGGTTTGGCTTTCTGTCGGTCTTCGGGGTGATCAATTTGTTAGACTACCCAATGGTGCTGAAAGCCTTGTCGCCATACTACGCAATTGAAATTCTTTTCAGTCCTGTCAACAAAGTCGGTATCTTTATTCTTGGTAGCATTTTTCTGGCCACAACCGGTGCCGAGGCCCTCTATTCCGATATGGGTCACGTTGGTCGAAAGAATATCTATGCGACATGGCCATTAGTGTATGCAGCCTTATTTTTAAACTACTTGGGACAGGGCGCTTGGGTGATTAATCATGCCAATGATGCTGCTTACCGGAATCTGTCCGATCTGAATCCGTTTTACGAAATGCTGCCGGGTAACTGGCGATTGTTTGGCATTGTGATTGCAACGTTGGCTGCTATTATTGCGTCTCAAGCATTGATTACCGGATCATATACGCTGGTTGACGAAGCAATCGGATTAAAGTTTTTGCCCAGATTGATCGTGAAGCATCCAAGTAATGTTAAAAACCAAATTTACATTTCAAATGTTAACTGGCTTTTGTGTATCGTGACGCTGGCAGTTGTCTGGTATTTTGGCAATTCCCAGAAGATGGAAGCGGCATATGGTTTGGCGATTACGATCACAATGCTCATGACGACCGTACTATTGTATGAATTCCTGAAAGGATCCCTTAGGAAAGGGATTGCACTGACAATCGCTTTATTCTTTGGCACGATTGAAGCCATTTTTCTGATTGCCAGCCTGGTTAAATTCATCCATGGCGGCTATGTCACATTAACGATTATGTTGGCTATTTTGTACATTATGTGGGTATGGTATTTCGGTAATAAGCGCCGTGAACATTACGAACGGGAAAGTGAATATGTCTCACTTTTGGATTATCGTGATCAACTTAAAGAACTCAGCAAAGATGAAGACGTCCCGCTTTTTACAACCAATCTGGTGTACATGACTAAAATTAAGGGCGATTATCAGATTAAACGCAGTACCATGTATTCGATTTTGGATCAGGAACCAAAGCGGGCCAAAGTGTATTGGTTTGTGACGGTAAACGAAACCAATGTGCCGTACGAAAGCAACTATACGGTTGATATGCTTGGCACAAATAATATCGTTAATGTCCAATTGTATTTGGGCTTTCGTAAATCTCAATCGGTCAGCGTCTATCTGCATCAAATTGTGGATCATTTGGTTGATCAAGGAATTTTAGAGCCCCAGGTACCAAAATATTCCACTCAACGGAAACGTAAAGTCGGTGATTTTAAGTTTGTTATTATTAATGAACAACCGGCAGATTTGGTTGCGAATGATCAGATCGGGTCATTGGATAAACGGTTGATCAGTGGTCGAATTTATTTGCAAAACATCACGGCGTCACCAACATCATGGTACGGCCTGGAGTTCAGTAATGTTGTCGAGGAAAGTTCACCTTTATTTATCGTTCAGGAAAAAGATCAGTACCTGGTTCAACGAAAGATTTATCATTATGTTGACGATAAAACGCATCAATAGGAATGAGTGCTTAACATGGCTTTCTTTTGGCTCCTTTTCGGTAGACTGATTAAAATTCTTGAAATGATTTTTTCCGAGATGGGACCAAAAAAAGGATTAGTGTTAGAACCTGTTTGAAGACTTAAACAGGTTCTGATGCTAATCCTTTTTTGAAACAGTTATTTTATTAGGAGCTAACTATTCTTTCATTGCATCCGGCACACCGGCAACGGTCTTGAAGACATCTGCCAGTGAAGTGTGCATATCGGCGAATTTCTTGTTAAGAATCAGTTGACGGAATTGTTCAACTGAAAGCCTTTCAACGTCCTTGAATGGTACGGGGCTGACACCCAAGTTACCAGTGGTATTGATACCTGTGGTAAGGGTAATGATCAAACCGGCTTTACTGTCCAAACGAACGGTATAGTATTCGTAATATGACGTGTTTTCATAATTACCAGTCAGTTCTTCATGTTTTGCAAAGTAATCGGTAATAAAGTTTTTGAAATCTTCTTTTGAGTTAAGTGCTGCTTTCCAATCAGTTGTATTTGTCATCGTAGTACTTCCTTTCATATCTTATCACTAGGTTGTCACAAATTGAGAATTGGTCAACTAATATGTTAGACACTCATTCCCTATCTCAATTACAATTATCATTCTAAACATATTTAATTTAATTGCAAGTGAAAAAGCCTATGAAAACGTTGACAAATAAGGATCTTTTACAATTATTTATTGTAAACGTTATCTTATATTTGTTTTACAGAATAAGTGATTCAAAGCTTCTTATATATCAGTTTTGAGGACGATCCATCCCATTTCCGTTCGATATTCGTATTTCTCCGTTCAAGAAGCCGTGTTGCCGTACTTTTGTATTTTCTTGGGATTGCTATTTATCATTTATATGATAAAACTGATGACCAAGATGATAATCCTTTTGAAAAATAGTTTAAAAAGAGACTGTAATTAATTATTCACAATAATTGTTAATTAGTAGGTGGTTATAGAAAATAATAAGCAAGCATAGTAATAAAAGTGTTAATTAACAAAAAACAATTTAAATAAAATAATATAAATGCTATTTACTTATTTCCTTGTAAGCGCTATATTCATACTAACGAAAGATATATTAACCCTTTTGCGAAAAAAGCAACGTTATATCACTGAATAAAGTGTATGCGTTTTATTATATAAAATAATTAATCCATTTTTTAAGGATTTCTGGAGGAAATTAAATGTCAGCTTATCTTTTTGTTCATTTTAAGGAAAAAAGAACGCCTGATGGCGAACAGGTTTATTTTGGCATCAGTCGTGATGGTTACAAATGGGAAACCGTCAATGATGCTCAGCCGGTCTTATGGAGTTATTACGGTGATAAGGGTGTCCGAGACCTTTCGATCAATCAAACCCAAGATGGCCGCTATATTATTTTGGCAACGGATCTCAGCCTATCTTACGGGATGTTAAACCAATATCACAATTCCTGGACTGAAATCAGTGAGCATGGGAGTAAAAAACTGGTTATGTGGGAATCTACCGATCTGATTCACTGGAGTTCCCAACAAATGATTAGTATTGAAGGCGCTAATGATTTTGGTGTCATGTGGGCACCGGATGTTGTTTACGACTCACAAAATAACGATTACATTGTTAATTGGTCATCTTCAACTATGCAGGACAACTATGGTCCAAAAGCCATTTATTATAGTCGAACAAGTGACTTTAAAACATTTTCCAAGGCGCAACTCCTGTATCGAAAATCAGACAGTGAAGTCATTGATTCAGCTATGTACGAAGAAGACGGCTGGTACTACCTGTTCGTTAAATCCGGAGCTAATCCGGAAACTATTATTCTTTTAAGATCACAGCAGTCAACCGGGCCATTTGAAAGAGTATCAAATTTTGATGACGGTATGAACCGGATTCAACGCGGTAAATATGAAGCACCAACAGCGGTTAGGGTTGAGGATCAATGGTTGTTATTTTTGGATTATTATGGCACGGGCGCAGAGGGGCAGGGATATGTTCCTTTCATTGGAAAAACGTTGAGTGCCGGAAAGTTTGTTCGCAGTGACCAGTCATTCAGTTTTCCTTATGGATTCAAGCATGGCACTATTTTAAAGATCAGTGATGCTGATTTTGATAGACTAAAGGCCTATCATAAGAAACCTTCCGAGTATTAAAAACCAGGATATAAATAGATGATCTCCACGCACTCAATCAGTGTAGCCCTTGAACAGCGATTGGCCGGGTGTGGATAGTCCGGCCAATCGCCTAAAATTTTCTATGTTCACTCCATAGGAATAAGAAAAATAATTGCATAAAAGCACCTTTGAGAGCATGAGACACTTTCAAAGGTGCTTTTATTGCGATGATAATCACTGATCTTCAATATCACTAAAATAAAAAATGCCTTTAATGCCTTGATCGTGATTACCGAATTTTTTACCGAAGATTGTACAACCACCAACGTTTTTAGCTGTATCTTTAACCTCAAACCTAAGTGTCCAAGAGTTTTTAGTAGGATCAATATCTGTTATAAGTGTATCGGTGGCGTGCTGGCCGTCAATGAAAGAGCCATGTTTAGAGATTCTGAAGGATTTGAGCATACCGTATTGATTCATGTCGTTATAGACCCATTTTGGGGTGTAACGTCCGCGAATATCAGAAAAATCACCGGGACTTGTCCACGTACCAATCTCATGACCATCCAGGCTGACCGTGATGTCGGAAGGCCAGTTATTGTTTGAAAATGGAAATTCAGAACTAAGCTCGGCCGAAAGCTCAATCATTTCGAGCTGCTGATTGTCTTTTAGGTAGTTCGGAATTTGGTATTCTACAAATCCCTTTGAGAACCACAACATACCTGCTTTGTACCGTTCGGGATCCATAAAGTAGCTCGGATTGTCGACTTTGCCTATGAAACCATCCTGACCTGCCAAACCGCATGAAGGCTGAACATCATAATCAGTAAACTGACCGATCGGCAATTCGATATCCCAATTCTCATAAGGAATATATAACTGCTGTGGGAAAGAAACGTTGATGGTATCAACACGTAAGCTGGAGATGCGTTGATTACCTTTCTTTTCAGTTCTAATAATATTTGCCTCTTGAAGTTTATTGAGATGCATAATAGTGATTGGGCTGCTTAAGCCGATTGCCTTTGAAATTTCGGAAACGTTCATTTTCTTTTCCGAAAGTAATTTAATAATATGAACCCGCACCTTACTGTCCAATGCAGCGAATACGGGAATTGATTTATCAGATATATCGAGATCCATAGTGAGTATCCATCCTTAATTGAATAAATTAACATTTTAGCTAGTATGTTACTGCTAATGAGTGATAAAGTCCATATATTAGTAATGTTTTTATATCTTTACAAAGCTAATGTCTTTTATTAGCTAACAAAATAGTTGTGGAATTCTGATTATGACAGATTTTTTGGATTAAAAAATTAGAACTTTTCATTTTTAAGTGGATTAGCGGATGATAAGTATTGTTTTTGTTAACAAGGAAAGGTGTTAAGATGTTTTTTACTCAAATAAGATAATATTTACTAATATAAAGCGAAATAAAGTCTCACTTTTAGTAAAAATGTTATTTACTTTTGCCAATGAAAGCGCTATATTTAGATTGTTAAAACTTCTACCGGTGAAAGTTAACAAATTTCATTAATGTTTATATTATGTATGCAATTATTTATTCAAAATAGGAAAGGTTTTAGATACGATGTCAATTGAACTATTAAATCAAAAAAAGGGACCTGAAATTAGTAAATATATTTACGGTCAGTTTTCAGAACATTTAGGCCATGGCATCTACGGCAGTTTGTATGTTGGAAATAATTCCGATATTCCTAATGTCAATGGGATGCGAAGCGATGTTGTTGATGCATTGAAGCAAATTCACGTGCCGGTTCTTCGATGGCCCGGTGGCTTATTTGCAGATACGTATCACTGGCAAGACGGGATTGGTCCTAAAGACACGCGGAAAAAAATTGTCAATACCAACTGGGGAGACGTTACAGAAGATAATTCATTTGGAACTCATGAGTATTTTGAACTATTACGTCAACTTGGTGCGGATGCTTACATTAACGCCAATATTGGAAGCGGTACCGTTCAGGAAATGGCTGAATGGGTTGAGTATATGACAATGGCCGGTGAATCGCCGATGTCAAAGCTGCGTCAAAAGAATGGCCGGCAGGATCCCTGGAAACTGAAATTCTTTGGAATCGGCAACGAGTCATGGGGTGGCGGCGGTAACATGCGCCCCGAGTATTATTCCGATGTTTATCGTCAATATCAGACATTCCTACCACAATATGATAAGGATCATCCGATTTATAAAGTTGCTTGTGGTCCTAATGAAGCCGACTATAACTGGACAGATACGGTTATGAAATTGGCCGGTCAATATCTGGATGGCATTAGTCTTCACTATTATACGTTGCCAACCGGTAAGTGGGGCTGGGACAAAGGTGATGCTACCGATTTTCCTGAAGACCAATGGCAGTCAACAATGGTCCGTGCCGAACATATGGATGAGCTAATTACGAAACACTCAACCATTATGGATCACTATGATCCTGATCATAAGGTCGATTTAATCATTGATGAGTGGGGGACTTGGTACGACGTCACCGAAGGAACCAATCCGGGCTTTCTTCAACAACAAAATACCATTCGGGATGCGATGGTTGCCGCCATTACATTAAACATCTTCCATAAACATGCTGACCGGGTTCACATGGCCAACATTGCTCAGATGGTTAATGTGCTTCAAGCAATGATTCTGACGAAGGGTGACAAGATGATCAAGACGCCGACGTACTATGTCTTTGATATGTATCAAAAGCACATGAATGCCGAATTGGTTGAAGGTGTCGGCGATGTTCCCGAAAATGTCACCTACACGGCTTCTCAAAAGAATGGTCAGCTAACGATTTCAATTACCAACTATGATTTGACTGATGAGAAGACGGTTGATTTCACTGCAGCCAATGCATACAACCAAATTGAATCAGCGACTATCTTAACTGCTGAAGAAATGGATGCTCACAATACATTTGAGAATCCGGATGTTGTTAAAGAAGCCAAATTTGAAGGTGCAACGCTTGTTGATGGTAAGTTACTTCTTGAACTCCCTGCCAAGAGTGTTGTCACAATTACACTTAAATAAAGTTTGGAATAAGGCCAAACTGGCGGGTTGGTCTTGGTACAAATGTCAATGGTTATGATCACGAAAAGTCGTCACAATTTAATTTGTAATCCTATTGGAGGGATTTTACATGGCAAACAAAAACGATAAAGAGAAGAAAGAAGCACCGGTTGAGCCGACAAATGCGAAAGTTAAAAATGCGGAACAGCCAAAATTTCCGAAACTATTTGGTTTAGCAATGTTACTGGGGCCGTTTGTATGGTTGGCCCCTGCAAGCAACGTTCGTAATACATTACTACCGCAATATTTCAGCCAAATCGATCCAAGCGGTAAAATTGCTGCAATTGCGCTAATGGCATCTGTTTCATCTATTGTGGCCGCTGTTGCAAATATTTTATTCGGTGGTTTATCAGATATTACCCGAACCCGTTGGGGGAAACGTAAGCCGTGGATTCTTGGTGGAACCATTGTCGAATCCGGTTTGATTTGTGTGGTTGCCAACTTACATGATATTTGGGCAATCGTGGTCATTTGGGGATTCGTTGCTGCAGCTGAAAACGCTGTTGCCGCAGCAATGGTTGCTCAAGAGGCAGATCGAATTGCGCCTAGATGGCGGGGAACAATTTCAACACTTTACGGAATCGGTTATACTGCTATTCAAGTTGTCACAATGATTGCCGCACAATTCTTGGGTAATCCTAAAATGGGTATGTATGTTATGGCCGCAATCGGGTTTGTTATGGGAATTATTCATGTTTTGTTTGCTCATGAAGGTAGTAATCTGGATGAGCCCAGAGAGAAGTTTTCATTTAAATCCTTATGGCTTCATTTTTCACTGCCAACTAAAGGTGCCCGCGATTACTGGTACGCCGTTGCTGGCAAGTTAATGATGGTTATGGGTGGTACAATTGCAACTGCTTATATGCTCTATATTTTGACCGATTACATGCACTTGGGGCAACAAAGTGCCGGTAAAACACTTTCAGAAATTTCACTGATTAATTTAGTCTTTGGTGTTGTTTTTACGGCCATTTCAGGTCCTGTTGCTGATAAAATGGGACGTTTAAAGGCGCCGGTTGCTCTTTCAACTTTGCTTATTGGTATTGCTCAATTCTTCCCGTTTTTTGATAACAAGCCATGGACAATTTTGACATACGCTGTTTTGGCTGCCATTGGTAATGGCGTTTATAACGCCGTTGATGGTGCCTTGAACTTGGCTGTTTTGCCCAACGCAGAAACTTCCGGTAAAGATATGGGATTCATCAACCTTGCCAACACATTGTCACAAATCTCCGGTACGGTTGTTGCATCATTGATTGTCACATATCTTGGTGGGTACAAAGCAATCTTCCCGGCATCATTTGTGATTGAATTGATTGGTGCTATCTTAATCTTTAGAATTAAATCAGTTAAATAATATTGAGATACCAAGTGTAGTAAAAATACGCTGTATCTAATCAAGACGAGCGAATTTTAGATAGTTGATACCAAAAATTTTGTTCGTCTTGTTGTTATAATGAACAAAAAAGTAAAAAGGAGCGATAACCTTGGCACGCTGTAAGCTAACAATTAAAAGTGACTTTGGTGTACCGCTGAACGACTTATTCGGCATTTTCTTTGAGGATTTAAATCATGCTGCTGATGGTGGGCTCTATGCCGAAATGGTTCAAAACCGGTCTTTTGAGTTCGAACCGGTCGACCACGAGGGCTATCATGAAACCTATGCGTGGGAAATTAATCATCCTGATCAGGCGGTCATTTCGTCGGATCAACCGTTGAATTCAAAGAATTTACATTATTTGGCAGTCAAATCAGGTGCAGAAGACTTAACGGTTACCAACAGGGGCTTTAATCAGGGGATGTTTGTTCAAGAGGATCACACGTATCTTTTTTCGATGTTTGCATCAGCTAAAGAAAAGGGTATGGTTCAGGTCTTTTTAGAAAATAGTCAGCACCAGCAACTTTCCCCGACGGCAGTGATTGCGGTTGACGTACCTGGATGGAAAAAATATCAGGTCGTTATTAAAGCGAATCAGGACAGTATTGAAGGTCGCCTAGTGGTTAAGATATTACCCAATTCCCACCTTAATCTTGATATGATTTCACTATTTCCGACCGATACTTTTCATCATCGAGAAAATGGTGTTCGGCGAGATTTAGGGGAAGCTTTAGCCGCCATGCATCCAAAGTTTATGCGATTTCCGGGTGGTTGCTTAGTTCATGACGGGACTTTGGATCCGAATGATCGTGAATCCATGTATCGTTGGAAAAATACGATTGGGCCGGTCGAAAAACGACCAACCCGTCGGAATAAATGGGGATATAACCAGACGTTGGGCCTTGGTTATTACGAATATTTCCAGTTGGCCGAAGATTTGGGAGCAAAACCACTTCCTGTTTTGCCCGGTGGTCACGATCCCCATCATAAGCGGGCAGTACCCATCGATCAATTACAGCCTTGGATCGATGATGCCTTAGATTTAATCGAGTTTGCGAACGGAGATACGGATACCAAATGGGGCAAAAAACGGGCCGAGTTAGGTCACCCGAAGCCATTTGGACTGGAGTATCTGGCAATTGGAAATGAAGAAGTGGGTCAGGCTTTCTTTGATCGGTATCCTTATTTCCATAAAGCCATTCGGGAACGCTATCCGAATATTAAATTGATTAATACGAGTGGTCCATTTGCTTCCGGTAGTGAATTCGACCGCGGTTGGAAGAGTGCCAAAGAAAATGGATCTGATTTTGTTGACGAGCATTACTACATGTCAACAGACTGGTTCTTAGCCAATCAACACCGCTATGACCATTATGATCCAAAAGGGCCCAAAGCATTTCTGGGCGAGTACGCTTCTAAAGAAAATAAATGGTATAACGCCGTGGTAGAAGCCAGTTATATGACCGGTTTGGAACGCAATGCCGATAAAGTCGGGTTGGCTTGTTATGCTCCTTTGCTTGCCAACGTTGATTATATTGATTGGGATCCGGTGTTGATTTTCTTGAATCAGCATCAGATCGCCCCGACTGTGAATTATTATGTCCAACAACTATTTATGACATATCAGGGAACCCATAACGTTCAGTATTCAATTGACGGGCTTTCCGATCCAGTAGTTAAAGACGATCAGCCAATTACGGGGCAATTCGGGTTTGAAGGTGATTTGGCAGAGGTTACCTATAACAATGTGACCTTTACAGATCGTAAGTCCGGCAACCAACAAGACTTTAATGGTGGTCAGTTGTTGGAGAGAAAGCGACAGTTAATTGGTCAAACTGATAGTGATGATTACACATTGAGCTTTGACGCTACCAAAACGGGTGGCCGACCTGATAAAGGCTTTCATCTTATTTTCGGTCAAGCGTCCGATCCGGATTACTTTATGTGGGTTCTCGGTGGTTGGGAGAACCAGGATTCAATTATTAAGCAACGAGGTGCCCATGGTATGGAGAGTGATTGGGACCAGTGTCAATGGACGATGGAAAGTGATCATCAATATCATTTTGATATTCATGTTCATGATCGACAGATTACGACGTCTATTGATGGTCATCAATTTAATGAGATTGAAATCATGCCAACCGTCATTCAACCACTATATAGTAATATGACCTTTGATGAAAAGATAAAGTCATACTATCTCAAATTGGTCAATGTGACAGACAAACCGGTAACAATTCTGTTAAAAGACACACATTTTCAAAACGGCCAGTATCGTGAACTGTCAGCCGATCCAGAAACTGAAAATAAAATTGGTGAATCAAATAATCTTAAAATCAATAAAACCACGGTAGATGGATCGTCAATTCGGGTTCAACCATACTCTGTCAATGTGTTAATCAGTAAATGATGGTTAAGGAAAGGAAGAAAAATAATGAGAGAGACGATTCCTCTAAAAGATGTCCGAATATCCGACCCTGAGATTCTTAACGCTCAGCGCAACGCCGTTCATTATTTATTAACATTGGATCCAAGCAGATTCCTATATGGATTTAATCAAGTATCGGGTTTGAAGCCGGTTGCAGCAAAGCCTTATGGCGGTTGGGAGCGCTTGGAAGGTCCTAACTTTCGTGGTCATTTCTTTGGACACTATCTTTCGGCGTTGTCACAAGCAATCGATTCAGTGAGCGATGATGATACCAGGAGTCAATTGCTGAGTAAGCTAAGAATTGGGATCGAAGGCCTTTTTCGAGCACAGCAGGCCTATGCTAAAAGCCATCCTCAAAGTGCCGGCTATGTGTCTGCTTTCAGGGAGGTCGCGTTAGACGAGGTTGAAGGCAAACGGGTACCCGAATCCGAAAAGGAAAACGTGATTGTACCCTGGTATAATCTCCATAAAATTTTGGCTGGGTTAATTGACGGATATGAACACCTGAAAAAAATTGATCCACAATTATCCAAGTTGTCACTGCAAGTTGCCGAACACTTTGGATCCTACGTGTATCAAAGAGTAAGTCGATTAGACGATCCCAAGTATATGCTGAAGGTCGAGTATGGCGGTATGAATGATGCATTGTACCACTTATTTTCAATTACCAAAGACGAACGACATTTAACGGCGGCCACTTATTTTGACGAGGTGGAACTGTTTAAAGACTTGGCAGCTGCCAAAGATGTACTCCCTGGAAAGCATGCGAATACGACCATTCCAAAGCTTTTGGGGGCCATTCGCCGCTATGAAATTTTTGATGATCCTCAGATGGCTGGCCAATATCTGTATGAAAAGGATCAAAAACAATTGCCGATATATTTAAAGGCTGCCGAAAATTTCTGGCGGATTGTCATTAATCACCATACCTATGCCACTGGTGGTAACAGTCAAAGTGAACATTTTCATGATCCCAATCAGTTATATCACGATGCCGTGATTGAAGACGGCGCGACAACTTGTGAAACCTGCAATACCCATAATATGTTGAAACTGAGTCGGGAATTGTTCAGGGTTACCGGTGATAAGAAATATCTTGATTACTATGACCGTACGTATAGCAACGCCATTTTGGGTTCCCAAAATCCTAAAACCGGGATGATGACTTATTTTCAACCAATGGCGGCTGGCTATCGGAAAGTATTTAATCGACCTTATGATGAGTTTTGGTGCTGTACCGGTACCGGAATTGAGAGTTTTACCAAACTTGGCGACAGCTATTACTTCAAAGAAGGGCAAACGCTTTATGCCACCGGTTACTTTTCAAATCAATTAAGCTTACCGAAAGAAAATTTAAAACTGGATATGCAGGTTGATCGAAAGGTGGGCGCTGTTAAATTAACGGTTTCCAAGTTGATTGATAACAAAACATCAGAGCCGCTTAACGTTAAATTCCGCCATCCTGATTGGAGCCATGGCAGATTATCCGTTAAGAAAAATCAAAAGACACAACCTAATAATGAAACGTTTGGTTTTGTTGAGGTTAAGAAATTAGTCCCTGGTGATGTCATTGAAATCAACTTATCGATGACACTAACGGTTGGTTCAACACCAGATAATCAACAATATATTTCTTTGAAATACGGGCCGTATGTTTTAGCGGGTAAACTGGATCGGTATCAAATGGATTCAGACAGGCCCAACGGCATCTTGGTACGAATATCGACGTTAAATCAAACAGCGACCAGCACCTTGACTGCTCACATGGATTGGCCGAGCTGGCAGAAAAAAGCACATGCAGACTATCAGTTACAAACCGAAAATGAGCGATATTTGGTCAAAGTTGGACTTCCGGGAGTTGATGAGAAGATTGAATTTGTGCCATATTATCAGGTTTATGATCAGCGTTATGGTGTCTATTTTCAGTGGCAGCAGGCAGGTAGTTTGGCAGCCAAGCAACGACAAGAAAAACTGGCTGCTATTGAGGCCTACCAAAACCGCATTGTTGATCAATTGACTAACTTTGATCAAAATAACTGGGAATTTAATAAGCATCTTCAGGCCAAAAACTCCGAAGTCGGCAATGCATATGGCAGGCGTTTCAGACAAGCCGGCGTCACAGGCTACTTTAGCTACAGGTTTGATATCAAAAAGGCTCAACCTAAAATGCATATGATTTTAATATTTAACAAAAGTGATGATGGTAAATTATTGGCAACACATATCGGAAACGATCCGGACAACCAGTTCCAAAGTCAAATTGTCGTTGATTCTTCAAACGCCAAATCAGTTGATAAAGATGGCTTCTTTGAGTTGGAAATCGAATTACCAAAGGATATTTACCTAGATCAACCGTCCTTAAAAATTTGTTTCTCCGGGTTACAAGATACAAGTGCCAGGTTATTTGGTATTCAATTTTTGAATGCGTAGTTGAGAGTGAATGATTGTTAACATATTACTAGAAAGAAGCGATTAATAATGACAGAAGTTAATGCAACCGAATGGCGAAATGCAATTAAATCAGAAAAAGCTTTTGAGGATTATATCAGAAAATACTTTGAAGCAAACCAAGAGCTGGTTGGAAATTACGAAACACCAAGCTATTATGAGTACTATACTGTGACGCTGAATAGTAAAGAGGGGTTGGTAGTAACTTTGAAAACCGGATTGAATCAGCAAGCCAACGCGGCAGCATTACCATTTAAAGATATTGAACATCTTTCTATCGAAGAGTTCCGTCAGCTTATTTTAAATAAAAAATTTGAGGATAAGACGGAAACGTTAACGGACGTTTTTGCAAATATTATGGCGACTGATCCGACTGCCCGATTCAATAAAAAAGGTCGAAAGTAATCAGGAAAAACGTACTAAATAAAACCAGTTGGAAACTGACAAGATCAGATTTCAACTGGTTTTATTTAGTATTTATTTTGATCGATTAGTCCGTTGGTATTTTGAAGATCAAAGAGGTCAGTTCATGATCGGCTTTTGCTGTTGGACCAGCGTAAGGACCGGCGCTCACAATCAGTACCTGACTGTTACCAAGAGGTGTTAATGATCGTGAATAGGCACCTGCCATTGGCGTTTGAACCGTTGCCCACTTTCCATCACCGTTTTTATCGTTCACATAAAGTTCATTACCGGTACTGTTGGCAACGACGCGACCATCGCTCAACACAGTGACATATGGCGAACCACCATTGGCGAATTCAGTTCCAGGATCGGTAGGTTGCCAGTCCAATCCATTTTGGGAAATTTTAAAGTTTGAGCGATTACGTTCGCCGTTGACCACAATGGCACCTTCAGCGACCATTTCAAACGTCATAATATAGTTGCCATTTGCCATTCGGGCGACCGTTGCCATGCCAGGGCGGGCTTCAGGGTTGGAAACAGCGACATCGTCGATTTCTGCACCCCAGTGACGACCATCTCGAGATAATTTATGAGACAATTTTTGACTATGGGCCTTTTTGTCCCGTTCATCA
>Ga0214925_100502_pt1 | contig 17641 bp, 16 predicted proteins | sample Stichaenrichment_FD_168299 | JGI IMG/M metagenome (GOLD analysis project Ga0214925, IMG submission 168299) | Xylose enriched microbial communities from anaerobic bioreactor in Madison, Wisconsin, United States - 63SRT | ecosystem: Engineered > Bioreactor > Anaerobic > Unclassified | place: USA... | reverse complement strand
CTCGACCATCGACACTACCAAGCAATACGAAACGCAGGTCAACTGGAATACTGATAAAGTGTCTCAAGAGGGAGACGCTTATCAACTTGTGACCTCTTCCATATCAGCGGGCGAGCAGGTGGCGACGCTGGACGTGCTGCTAGAAGGCCAGGTTGTTGCCAGCTATCCTCTCTATGCAACGCGTACAGTTGTGGCCTTTGGAAAAATCGATCTCGTTGTGATAGCCTTGGCGATCACAGCCTTAGCTTGCATTGTTGTGGCTTTTATCATGCATAGATCGACTAGGAAGAAACAACATCAACCCCATGCGCGTCATGCGCGTAGCTAGCCTCGGACATGAGGCATATAGCCCAGACACATCATGTTGCTTTTTTATGCATGTAAGGCAATAAGCAGCTGCATCGCATTACACCATCCGTCGGTGGCGTCTTGCGTTGATACGAACGCATTTGCTGCCGTGGCAAGCGCGGCTTGTGTCTTAGGGTTGCTGATGCCGTTGCGCATCAGCAAGAAGGTGCCGACGTGTGCAGCCATCTCGCAGTCTGCAGGTGAGTCCCCACAGGCCATAACCTCATCAGGATCCCAGCCACGAAGTTCGAGGTAGCGTGCCGTTGCGGAGCCCTTATCCAGTCCTCGTGGCGTGATGTGATAGGTATGAACATCTTCGGCCTTGCCGTTTTCAAATATAGGCAAGATCGTCTTACCGGTAATGCGCGTTACAAACCCATTGTCGGCAAGGTAGATGGGCAAACCCGTTTCGTTGAGCATTGTTTGTGCCTCGTCTTCGAGAACTGTGCCACGCAGCGCGATGGAGACCTCACGGTACTGATATCCGATGCCGTTGTCGTTGTACAGCTCAAGAGAATCGTACCAGCGCGTAAGCAAGCGCTTCACAACACCGGTCTCGCATATCACATCATGAGGAGTTTTCCCACATGCAGGGTCGTATGGCATGTCGGCTGTGAAATAGCGCCAGTCGTTTTTTGCTCCCTCATGCAGGCAGAGTATCCCGCCCATTTCGCCAATCCAACCCGTTAGCCCCAGCAAGCGAACATCTTCTCGAATCATTGCCCTGTTACGTCCCGTGCAAGGGATGACATCGATGCTGCATCTCTTTAAGTCGACCAAGGTTTGACTCAGCCTAGCAGAAGGTCTGCCCTTAGAGTCATTGAGAGCAGAGCCCCCTGTAACCATAGTGCCATCAGTATCGGAAACTACATGCTTAATGCGCGAAAAGCGCACAGCCATTTCTTCGGGCAATCGCGATGGGTCGGCAGGGAAGGTGGGCAAAGAGAGTGCAGGCATAAAATCTCCTCTTTGATCTCAGGCGTTACTATATATCAGGTGAGCAATGACTGTGGGAGTCCATGGCCTTCAGAAAGAGACTGCCATCGGTTTCGCAGGGAACAAAAACGTCCCCTTCATGTTGGTCAGTTTCGTCTCCTTTAGCAAGGAGGCAGATGAGAGCTGGCCTACTCTGCTCATAGGCGATGTCTACAGCTCGTGAGATTGCGCTCGGACGGTCGCATACGATCTCTGCTCGTTGGCCGACTGGGGTCGCAGCAAGCATTTCGGCGCAAATATCCTCAACGCGCTCATGTCCGGGGTCCTCCTCGGTATATATGAGCGCATCAGCCCATTTTGAGGCTTCTTCGGGGAGCTCGTGGCGTCTCTCTTGGGCCTTGTCACCAGGCGCGCCGAGCACGGCGATGATTCTTCTGCCGGGGAACTCCCCTTTGATAGAGGAGAAGAAACGCTGGTATGAGAGCTTATTGTGAGCATAATCAACTATTGCGAGCACATGTGGGTCCGGCGAGTTGATAAGTTCCATACGACCAGGCACGCGGCAGCGAACGAGGCCGGTGCGAATTTGTTGAGGATCAATGCCAAGCAGCCAAGCAAATGTGATTGCACAAAGCGCGTTCTCGACATTGAAAAGGCCCGGCATGCATAAGAGAAAGCGTCCCGTCCACTTGGGGGTGTGAGCAATGAAGCTTACAGTCCCCTCCTCCGAAGTCGTGTGGTCAGCCCAAATTACGGCATTGTGGCCTTGGGAATAAGGTCCATCTGCCGAAAAGCCTATGAGCCGAGAACAGCGCGATGCCGCTGAGATTACATCTGCTAAATGGGACGTTCCCAGGTTTATAACAGCCGTGTTGGTGTGAGAAAAAATGCGTAGCTTGCTTGCAAAATAGTCTTCGAAGGTCGGGTGCTCCCGGGGCGATATGTGGTCATGCCCGATATTAAGAAAGCAGCCTGCGCTGAGGCGAAGGCCGTCTACACGTTCATATTTAAGTGCCTGGCTGGATATTTCCATGACAACCGGATTGTGCCGAGAGGTGCGCGCATGGGCTAGGTGTCGCCAGAGGTCAGGGGGTTCAGGCGTAGTATTGTGGCTTTCAAGGCATTCGATGCCATCATAGGTTTTGATTGATCCAATTACAGAAGCTACTGAGCCTTCTTCGCCTCTGCCATCAGGGCCAACATCGAAAATGGAACGCAGCATATACGATGCCGTAGATTTGCCCTTGGTGCCTGTAATGCCAATGATGGTGAGATCATGGTCGGGGTGTCCCCACGCCTCGGCTGAAATAAGCGCCATGGCATGGCGAAGCTTATCGTCTGGAACTACGAGCGCAGGAGTGTTAGGCGCAACTGATGCTAGCTCGGCAGCGTGGCTTTCATCACACATGTAGGCAGCAGCTCCAGCGTCGACGGCTGCAGTGAGATAGGCAGACTTAAAGGCGTTTCCCTTACATATAAAGAGGTGATTGTGATCGGCTACACGAGAGTCACAGTCAGCCCCACATATAAAATCTTTAGAAGATCTACCTAGCATAACGGTCTCGTTTACGAGCAAATCGTTATCTTTCAGTAAATCTACAAGCTGTGTAAGCGTAGTATTCATGTTGCTCATGATACACTCTCATAGCATGGGCGATTGGCGCAGTGGCTAGCGCAGGTGCTCTACACGCACAAGGTCGGCGGTTCAAATCCGTCATCGCCCACCATGCATTTGATGGGGGCCGCTTCGGTAGCCCCTTTTCCTTGATAAAGCACAGAGGGAACAAGATGGCTTATATTTGTTCGTCAACAGGGGATCCTACACATACCATAGTCGTTGCAACAGGGAACCTCCACAAACTTGTTGAGATCAGAGAGATCCTCTCTCCTCATATGCCAGGGATGCAATTTGTGCCCATAGCGGATCTTGGCGATTTTGCGGATCCAGCTGAAGATGGCGAGACGTTTCATGACAATGCGTTAATTAAGGCACAAGCTGCGCTCGAAGAGACCGGGATGAATTTTGCAATCGCCGACGACTCGGGTCTTTGTGTTGACGAGCTACATGGAGCGCCAGGTGTCTATTCTGCCCGCTGGGCAGGAGTCCATGGTGACGATGAGGCAAATAACGCCAAGCTCCTTCGCGAGCTTGATGGAGTTCCTGATGAGCACCGTCATGCGCGTTTTCATTCAACAGTTGTGATGCTTTACAGAAAAAAACACGAAGAGCAACCTGAGCTTATAGAGGGCTCTGGCGACTGCCTTGGTATCATAGGCCATGAACTGCGCGGAAAGAGGGGCTTTGGATATGACCCCCTTTTCTTTCCTGTTGAAACGCCGGGCAAGACTATGGCTGAGCTTAGTCTGAATGAAAAAAACGAGATCTCTCATCGTCGGCGTGCTCTTGACGATCTTGCTGTGAAAATAAGAAAAAACAGATGGCTTGCGGAAGAATGTTTTTTTGAAGATGCTGATGCGGAAAAGGGTTTCAGAAACTGAAATCTTAGCAAATCTTTTGCGACTTGTTTTTGTTTTCGTGAATAGTGATTTTGCGCTGTACACTAGTGGAGTTATATGAACATGTCAGGCCCATGACATGCGCTGTGTCATATGGAGGAAAGATGGACAACGAAGTCCCCCCTGTAAATAGGATTGATCAGATCCGCAGTGAAATGAGCGCTATGCAAGGCAAACGTTTGCGTGTGCGTGCCAATATGGGGCGTTCGCGCATTGTGGAACGTACCGGTACCTTGCTCAATGTGCACCCTTCCTTGTTTGTAATAGAGGTGGAGGAGCGTCGTGGTCGCACAGCGCGTCAATCCTACCAATATGTTGACGTTCTCACAGGAACGGTAGAGCTTTACGACAGCGAGACTGGCGAGCGCTTGCTCGACTATACGACAGCAGTTGAAGGGTAGTCTCGTGAGGCATGACGGCCTTAGGCTTGCCGCGCCAGCGAAGGTAAATCTCTTTCTTGGTGTAATGACACAGCAAGATAGTCGTGGCTATCATTATGTTGACTCAGTTATGGTGGCCTTGGCACTTTCTGATGAAGTTTGCATTGAGCAGGCGAATGACTTCGCGGTGCATATGGACTCATGCTTAGATGTCCCGGTGGAGAAAAGCAACGTTTGGAAAGCTGCAAGAAGCCTAGCGTCAGCTTATGGCATCGAACCGCAGGTGCACATATCGGTGCGCCAGCATATTCCGTTGCAGGCGGGGCTGGGGGGCTCTTCTTCCGACGCGGGAACGACTTTGCGGGGCCTTTGCCGGCTTTGGAACATAAATCTAAAAGATCCAAGGGTTACACAAGTGGCGAGGTCCATTGGTGCTGATGTGTCTTTCTTCCTTGATCCGCACCCCTCTTTTTTAACAGGGGCCGGCGATGTACTCAAGGAGACCTTTCCTTATGCGCCTTCTGCTCCAATTGTACTTGTGAAGCCTCTGAGCGGCATCTCAACGGCGGAAGCCTATGCGGGGTTTGATCAAGATCCAGTGCCAACTCAAAGAATTGATGGCTTGCTTTGTGCCATGAGATCAGGTGACCTCTCACAGGTCGTTGCTCATATGTCAAACAACCTCGGTATAGTTGCTTGTCGCTTGCTTCCTGCCATCGGTGAAGTCCACTCATGGCTTGTACAGCAGACGGGTGTTTCAGGCGCCATGGTTAGTGGGTCAGGTAGCTGCGTTTTTGGGATTTGCAAGACGGCTAAGTCGGCTCAGCAGGTTGCTCAAGCAGCTGCAGAGCGCGGCTGGTGGTCTTATGCAACTCAAATCACACATGTCAGCAAGCGTCAAGTCTGCTAAAGTATCGCTGCTAGCGGGATGTGGCTCAGCTTGGTAGAGCGCTCGGTTCGGGACCGAGAGGTCGCTGGTTCGAATCCAGTCATCCCGACCAGAAACAGCAGGTCAGGGGTTTAGTCCTCTGGCCTTTTTTATTTATATGCTATTTTGCACGCTGCGTGCACGCTATGGAATTGTATGTCATCCATATACACCTGAATTTTCCAAGCAAAAGGCTTAGGGCATATTCTTTTGCAACGCCTGTTTGCTAGGCGAGCATTTCTATTTTTCCTTTAGATGCTAAGGCATAGTCGACCTCATGTGAATAAGCGCGCCTAGCATTCGAGAAGGTCTGTTGATGTCAATGGGGAGCAATGGGAAGCAAAAAATAACCATTTGGCCGTAGGCCCTTGACAGCTCACACATGTTGTATTTCAATTCTAATTGAAATCTGATTTCAATAAGGGAAGCATATGAAACGCAATACTGTCCAAAAGCAGATTATTTTAGAGGCGATTCGAAAACTTGATTCACACCCTACTGTAGACGAAGTTTATGAAGAGGTGCATGAACTTCATCCATCTATTAGCAAAGTTACGGTGTATAGGGATCTTTATCAGCTTGCAGATAATCACGACATACAACGCGTCATGTTGCCAGGAGAGTTAGCGAGGTACGATACGAGACTGGATCATCACTATCATTTTAAATGTAAAGTTTGTGGTGCCATATTCGATATTAATGCTGATGATGTTGCGGATGAAGCAGCTATGGATAAAAAGGTAGAGCAAAAATATGGTTTTAAAGTTGATAAACATGATGTGACATTTCTCGGAATATGTCCTAATTGTCAAAAGAAGCTTTCCACTTGATGAGGAGCCTGGTATGCACTGGCTTGGGCTAGTTATTGGCGGATGTACTTTTGTCATAATTGGGGTTTTCCATCCAATTGTGATTAAGGCACAGTACTACTTTGGCAAAGGGTGCTGGCCGATCTTTTTGTTGTTTGGCGCAATCTGTTTGGGCGCTGCAATAATCATCTCAACGTTATGGCTTTCTTCTCTTGTCGCAATTCTAGGATTCACGTTTTTGTGGAGCATAAATGAGCTGTTTGAGCAGGAAGAGCGCGTTAAAAGGGGGTGGTTTCCGGCAAACCCGCATAGAGTTGGTCTAAAGAATGACAACGAGCCAAATGATGGGAAAAGCAACAACCATAAGAAATGAGAAAAAATAGACAAACAGTTGGATGGTATAGCCATGGAATCTACAAACAGTCGACCTGACTTTACAAAGGGAACCAAAAACAAAGATTGGTGGCCCAATCAACTAGACCTTTCCGTTCTACGCCAAAATTCTGAGCTGTCTAATCCTATGGGACCGGGGTTCAACTATGCCAAAGAGTTCGAGACGCTCGATCTCGAGGCAGTGAAGAAGGACCTATATGCTCTCATGAAAAGCTCTCAGCCATGGTGGCCTGCAGATTATGGCAACTATGGTCCCTTATTTATAAGGATGGCTTGGCATAGCGCAGGGACATATCGTGCGATGGACGGGCGTGGCGGTGCTAGGGATGGCACACAGAGGTTCCCGCCCCTCAATAGTTGGTCGGACAACATCAACCTCGATAAGGCCAGAAGGCTGCTGTGGCCGATCAAAAAAAATATGGTAAGAGAATCTCGTGGGCAGACCTCATGATCTTGGCGGGCAACTGCGCTTTCGAATCTATGGGCTGCGAGCTGATCGGGTTTGCAGGTGGCCGAGAAGACGTCTGGGAGCCACAGGAGGACGTGTACTGGGGCTCAGAGAAGGAGTGGCTGGCCACAAGTGATAAGGCCGACTCACGCTACTCTGGCAATCGCAAGCTCGACAATCCCCTTGCCGCTGTGCAAATGGGCTTAATTTATGTCAACCCAGAAGGCCCTGATGGCCAGCCTATCCCTGTAGCTGCAGCAAAGGATGTGCGGGCGACTTTCAGCCGTATGGCCATGAATGATGAAGAGACGGTTGCCTTGATAGCCGGGGGGCATACTTTCGGAAAGGCCCATGGAGCTGCACCGGCAAGCCATGTGGGCCCCGAGCCAGAGGGAGCGCCGATAGAGGACCAAGGCTTAGGTTGGAAGAGCGATTTCGGCAAGGGAAACTCAGAAGATACCATTGGAAGCGGCATCGAAGGCGCATGGAAGCCCAATCCGACAAAGTGGGACATGGGCTACTTCAAGGTGCTCTTTAAATATGAGTGGGAGCTGACCAAGAGCCCCGCGGGAGCTTACATTTGGCTGGCGAAGGACGTTGACGAAGAAGACATGGTGGTTGATGCGTTTGATCCGAAGAAAAAGCATCGGCCAATGATGACGACAGCCGACCTTTCTTTGAAGTTTGACCCTGCCTATGAAAAGATCGCTAAAGACTACTATGCCAACCCAGAAAAGTTCCATGATGCATTCGCGAAAGCCTGGTTCAAGCTGACGCATCGTGATATGGGTCCTACGACGCTGTACTTTGGCACCGATGTGCCTAAGGAAGAGTTCATCTGGCAAGATCCCGTACCAAAGCAAGAAGGTTATCTCATTGATGATGCCGACATTGCGGCCTTGAAACAGACGATTGCATCAACTGGTCTGAAGGTTTCTCAGCTGGTGAGCACAGCTTGGGCCAGTGCATCGACATTTAGAGGCTCTGATCGAAGGGGAGGGGCTAATGGCGCTCGCATCAGGCTCGAGCCTCAGATATCTTGGCAGGTGAATCAGCCTGAGAAGCTGCGGGTTGTCCTTCAAGCCTATGAAAAGATCCAGCAGCAGTTTAGTGTTGGAGAAAAGAAAGTTTCCTTGGCGGACCTAATCGTCTTAGGTGGCGCAGTCGGTATTGAAATCGCAGCTCAAAGAGCAGGTGCTACCTTGGAGGTGCCGTTTGCTCCAGGGCGCATGGATGCGTCGCAGAAGCAGACTGACAAGCGGTTCATGATGGTGCTTGAACCTCACTATGACGGCTTCAGAAATTATCTCCATGGTAAATTTTCCTCTCGCCCGGAAGAACTCTTGGTGGATAAAGCCCAACTGCTGACATTGACTGCGCCTGAGATGACAGTGCTTCTTGGCGGACTGAGGGTCCTAGGCAACAACTATGGCGACTCAACATGCGGAGTGTTTACAGATACGCCCGGAACGTTGACCAACGACTTCTTTGTCAACTTACTTGATATGGGCACGCAGTGGGAGCCTACAGACGATAAGAATCTCTTTGTCGGAGTCGATAGGAGCACTGGCAAGCAGAGGTGGACTGCAACAAGGGTTGATCTGATATTCGGCTCAAACTCCCAATTGAGAGCTTTGTCGGAAGTGTATGCGAGCGATGACGCAAAAGATAAATTCCTCAAAGATTTTGTGCAGGCTTGGAACAAGGTTATGAACGCGGACCGATTCGACCTGCTAAGGAAATAGAGACGTGCGGCATATCGCCTGAGAGTTTGTAGCCCACAAGGCATGGGATAGTTATATGGGGCATCTCGTAGCAAGCTGTCGTTACAATTCGCGATGGCACTTAGGGGTGCCCCATATGCTGCTGAAAGCGTGGCATGATATAGTTAAACTAATCTCACAGCACAGGAGTTCCGAAAAGGTAGTTTTCTCTTGAGAGCAAGCAAAGACAATGCCGATCATACCCATAGGTGACATAGTCGACGTCAACAAGTTGCTGGCTTCACGGCATTATGCTTTTAAAGTACACCTGCACGATACCTGCGGGGCCCAAGTGTTTGAGCTACGCTCAGCAGACGGATTTTCTCCAGTGGACGATGATGTCCGCAGCGTAGTGAGAGACTACTTTGCATCTAAACATATTGATATAGGTTTTTTTCAAGATGGCATGACATTTCATACGCTAGATTGAGTCAAGGTGCGCTTGCTCGGTTGGATAGGCAGCGGAACCTTTTTACTCGTTGCTTGCGATGCATTTATCGCTTTGTCAAGCCGTGTATGTGAATCAAACAAATTTATGCATTTTTTTGTTGCAACTAATGCTATATATGCTATTATGCTCACACAAAACAATAATTTATATGTATAGATATCGAATATTATTCGATTGTGATGGTGATTTACGGCATGAATAGTCATGACAAGATCCGCGTGTGTGTAGTTGGGGCCACAGGATTCGCGGGAGCAGAAGTATGCCGATTTGTGCTAGGGCATCCTGTCTTCGAGTTGACTTTCGCAACCGATCGGAAGGCCGCTGGAACCCCGCTCTCAGAGGTATATCCTGCATTTTCCGGCATAAGTGATATTAGTTTGTCTGCTCCTGATCCTGATGCCATTGTCTCTGCCGCGGATATCGCCTTTCTCGCGGTGCCGCATACGGCTTCGCTTGCCCTTACTCCCTCTCTCATTGAGCGTGGCGTTACGGTGATAGACCTCTCGGCAGACTATCGCATTAAGGACCCTCACATATATGAAAGCTGGTATAAAGCGAAGCATACATCCACAGACCTTCTTACGCAGGCGGTCTATGGTCTGCCAGAGCTCAATCGAAAGGAGCTCCAAGCCCTCTCTGTCCGATATAAACAAGGAGAGGCGGTGCTCGTGGCGGCTCCAGGATGCTATCCCACGGCAACTGCTCTCGCTTGTATGCCTGCCCTTGAGTCTGGCGTCGTAAAGGGAGACTTTGTGATTTCCGATGCGATCTCTGGTGTTTCTGGCGCAGGGCGCGCTCCATCTGCGCGCACACATTATTGTCACGCCAACGAGTCAGTTGAGGCGTATGGGGTAGCCAGCCATCGTCACATACCTGAGATGGAACAAACGCTGAGCCAAGTTGCTGGCCGTGCTATCTCTGTAGTTTTCACACCGCATCTTGCGCCATTGACAAGAGGCCTTCTTGCAACGGTGTACCTTCCGGTAAACGAAAGCGTCACTCAGAATGAGCTACAGAGGATCTATGAGCGACGATATGCCTCCGAACCGTTAGTTAGCGTGCTTGCCTACAGCAACATGCCTCGTACAGGGTCTGTTGCTGGTTCCGTAAGAGCTCAGATAGGCCTCGCGCTTGACGCGAGGTTACATCATATGGCTATCGTCTCCTGCGCAATCGACAACCTCGGCAAGGGAGCTGCAGGACAAGCTGTCCAAGCAGCGAACATCGTCTGCGGCCTTCCCGAGATGGCCGGCATAGACGTAGCAGCCCCTGTTATATGAGGTATGAGGCACGTTCCCTTAAATGGCCTTTCATACAAATCTAAGCCGCTTTTGTAAAAGGACTGAGAGCGGTTGCTGATTGGAGACGTCCCTATGACGTATACACCCTTGGCTGTGCCATCCCAAGATCTTACGGCTTCCTCTTTTGGGTTTCAGAGCTGCAAGGGAGGTGTCTGTGCCGCTGACGGCATACGTGCTGCTGGTATAAGCGCAGGATTTAGGCATGATCCCTCTCGGCGTGATCTCGCGCTTGTAGCAGCAGATAGCGTCTGTGTCTGTGCTGCCACCTTTACACAAAACCGCTTCTGTGCCGCTCCCGTGAGAGTATCTCGAGCCCATGCTGCACATGGGAGTACACGTGCCATAATTCTCAATTCTGGCAACGCCAACGCGGCGACAGGGGATGCAGGAATTAAGATCGCGCAACAAACAACTCAGATGGTTGCGACGGCGCTCCACTGCGAGCCTGAGGAGGTCCTTGTTGCCTCCACAGGAGTCATCGGGGTCCCCCTAGAGATGAGACCTTTTGAGAAGGGCATACCTGAAGTCATTGCCGCTCTCGAGCATTCGGCCGATGCCGCACACCATGCGGCTGAGGCCGTGATGACCACTGACACACACGCAAAAGAATGTGCTCTTGAGAGACAAATTGCTTCTTCTGATGGGGCGACCTCCACCGTGCATGTCGGGGGCTTTGTAAAGGGATCCGGCATGATTCAGCCCAATATGGCTACCATGCTTGCGGTCATTGCTACCGACGCCCCGCTTACTGCCGAAGCCGCACGCTTAGCCCTTGGGGCCGCAGTCAAGGCGACCTTCAACAAAGTTACCGTTGACTCAGACACGTCGACGAACGATTCCTGCTTTCTTCTTGCAACCGGTGCAGCGAAGTGTGAGGAGATAGAGGTGGGTTCTAAAGCATATCCTGCGATTTCCGCAGCGATACGGGAGATATGCGAACGCCTTGCTCGCGACATTGCAGCTGACGGAGAGGGATCGACCAAACTCATCACTGTTGACGTGCTGGAGGCTGCCTCACAAGACGATGCGGACAAAGTTGCACGCTCTATCGCGAACTCCCCGCTTGTGAAGACAGCCGTCTTTGGTCATGACGCCAATTGGGGTCGTGTTGCGGCTGCCGCGGGAAAATGTGGTGTAGCTTTTGATCAAAAGAACGTGGACATCGACTTTCTTGGTGTTCCGGTGCTGCGCTCAGGCCTGCCCGTGCCTATGGACGAGCAAGATATGCTCCGTCGTTTTAAAGCTGACGAGATACCCATAGCAATATCGCTGAAGATGGGCACGTTCCATTCGCGCGTGTGGACCTGCGATCTTACACATGATTATGTGCGGATCAATGGAGAGTATCGCACCTAGCTGCTTTTTAACCTGTCGGTGCGTGAAATAGACGATGCTTATTGGAATACAGCGAGAAAGACAGAGGATATGCCGAAAATCAGGCAAAAGACAACTGATGTCGCCCTGCGTAAAGCCGAGGTCCTTGTAGAGGCGCTCCCATGGATGAGGAAATGGTCCGGAGCCACCGTCGTCGTGAAATATGGCGGCTCAGCCATGGAAGACGCTGCGTTGCGATCCAAGGTGCTCGAGGACATTCTGCTTCTCAAGCTCATGGGAGTGCGTGTGGTCTTGGTGCATGGGGGTGGCAAGACGATCTCTCGCCTTATGGGCAGACTCGGCCTTGGGGTGGATTTCAAGAATGGGATGCGTGTCACAAATGATGAGACGATGCGCGCAGTTCAAATGGCGCTGGTTGGCCAAGTAAATGTCACGCTTGTAGAGTCCCTCAACAAACTCGGTTGCTATGCGGTCGGATTGACAGGGGCAGATGGCTGCATATTGCGCGCTGAGCAACTCGATCCGGAACTGGGCCGGGTTGGTAAAGTGCGTGAGGTTAATGCCGACCTCATTCAAAAGACGCTGGACTCTGATTACATTCCGGTCATTGCGAGCGTAGGATTTGGCACAGATGGTGCGTACAATATCAATGCGGATTTTGCGGCGAGCCAAATTGCGGTTGCCCTTCATGCCAACAAGCTCTTCTTTTTGACTGACGTCGATGGCCTGTATGCTGATTTCGCTGACAAGAATAGCCTCATAGCTCAAATGAGCGTTAGCGAAGCAAAGTCTCTAGTACATTCAAAGAAGCTTTCATCTGGTATGATTCCCAAAATAGCGGCCGCGGTTGAGAGTATAGATTCAGGCGTAGGACAAGTTACTATCCTTAATGGAACTTTTCCGCACTCAATTTTGATTGAAATGTTTACCAACGAAGGCATAGGGACTGAAATCCACAGAGAGGGATAGTACCATGTACAAATTTGATACGGACGCACCGTTTATTCATGACGATTCCCAATACCTCATCGGCACCTACCAACGCCTGCCAGTGGAGTTCGTCGAAGCGCACGGCGCTGTGCTTACCGACTCCGAGGGACGTGATTTTCTCGATTTTCTGGGGGGTATAGGAGCCGCGAGTCTCGGCCATTGCCATCCTGCGGTTGTAGAGGCTCTTCATAGACAGATCGATCGTGTGTGGCAAGTTGGAAATTATTTTTATGTCGAGAATCGCTCAGAGCTTGCTCATGGCATAGCTGACCTGCTCTCCACTACGACAGATGCTATGGGACATGTCGTTGGGTCGACTTCTACCCGTTGGAAGACGTTTTTTGCCAACAGCGGAGCAGAGGCAAATGAAGGGGCGATCAAGCTTGCAAGGCGCTGGGGGGAAAAGAACCTCGCGGGTGCCTCTACAATTATAAGCGCCAAGAAGAGCTTCCATGGACGTACGCTAGCAACGCTTGCGGCAACTGGCCAAGACGCCTTCCATAAGACTTTTTTGCCCATGCCCCAAGGCTTTGATTTCGTGTCGCTCAATGATGTGTCGGCTTTGGAGCACAAACTTGACGTGCTTGCTGAGGGTGGCAAGCAAGGTGCCTGCGCGATCATGCTCGAGTGCATACAAGGTGAAGGTGGTGTCTGGCCTGCCGAGAACAGCTATCTGCGCTCAGTGCGGGAAATCTGTGACGATCGAGGGCTCATCCTGATTATCGATGAGGTACAAACCGGGTTTTTCCGAACCGGAGCGCCTTTTTCCTTCCAGCTAGCAGGTATTGAGCCCGACGTCGTCTCGCAGGCCAAGGGTATAGCTGACGGCTTTCCTATGGGGGCGGTCAGCGCTCGTATCCAGGTTGCCGACCTCTTAGGCCCGGGAGACCATGGATCGACATTTGGGGGCAATGCCCTTGCTGCAGCTGCCGGGCGCGCTACCGTTGAGACCCTTGTTTCACAGAACGTCGGCGAGCATGTCATTGTCGTAGGGCAACATCTGGCAGATGGGCTTACGGAGCTCCCGCACGTAAGTGAAGTACGCGGGAAAGGGCTCATGAGAGGGGCGCAGCTTGATATCCCTATCGCTGGCGACGTGGTCGATGCTGCATTGGCCGAGGGGTTGGTGCTCAACCATATCGGTGATTCGATACTGAGATTTCTTCCCCCGCTTGTCATCACTGAAGAACAGATTGACACGATGCTAGGAAAGCTCAAGGAAATTTTGGAGCGCATAGGCAACGGCAATTAGGGTCTTGCCGATTCGAACACTGAAGCTACATATATGAGATCCGGAGAGGCTGTATCTTAGAGGGTGCTAAGTCAGTTTTTCCAAAGCTCGGCCGACGATGTTGTAAGCGTTCTTCTTAGCTCGCTTGGCAGGGGATACGCCGGGGCTTCTGAGACGTCTGGCACTTCAGCCGTACGAAGAAGGGACAGTTATGGCGTTACATATCGTTGAAGAGGCCAACAGGTGTCTTGGATGCAGGCATCCACTTTGCCGGGAAGGTTGTCCTGTACATACGCCGATTCCCGAAGTCATTGCAATGTTTAAAAACCGTGATCTTGAGTCAGCCGGGGCAACTCTTTTTGATAACAATCCAATGAGCGCCATATGCGCAGTCGTCTGCAATCATTCCAACCAATGCGAAGGGCACTGCATCCAGGGCAAAAAAGGGATGCCCATACACTTCTCTGCCATTGAGAGCTATGTCTCTGAATCGTACCTCGAAAGAAACACCCAAAAGATCGCCGCTTCAAAGGCAGCACCAAACGGGCATAGTGCGGCAATCATCGGTTCTGGCCCTGCGGGCATAGTTGTTGCCATAAAGCTTGCCCTGGCAGGATGTGAGGTCACGATTTTTGAGCAGAAGCCAAGGATTGGTGGCGTTCTTGAGTACGGGATTCCTGACTTTAGACTTCCCAGGCGCTATGTTGAGAACTACCGCGAGCTTCTTGTAGCTCTTGGGATCAAGATGCGTACTGCGACCACGATTGGAGGCGCGCTTAAGATCGACGATCTGCTGCGTGATGGCTATGATGCCGTGTTTGTAGGAACAGGCGCGTGGCGTGCGAGGACCTTGGGCATTAAGGGGCAGGCTCGTGGCAATGTATATTTCGGAATTGACTATCTCGTGAATCCGGGGTCTTGCGACGTGGGCGAGACCGTTGCCGTCATAGGCGTTGGCAATGTCGCGATGGATGTTGCGAGGACAGCTCTTCGCAGAGGTGCCCACCAGGTTACGCTCTATTCGAATTGGGGAGGTGTCTCTGCAAGCTCGGACGAAGTGGAGCTTGCAGAACTCGATGGCGCTGATATCGAATACGGTCTCTCGGTAGAGTCAGTCAATGACCGTGGACCTCTCTTTCGCAAGTCCGTCTTGGACGAGGCAGGGAAGTTTGTTGGCTTAGGTGACGAAGAAATACAAAAATATTGTGACACGACGATTTTCTGCGTATCTCAGGTTCCCAAAAATAAGCTTCTCTTAACGACCAAGGGTCTTAAAGCAACGGACGCCGGCACGCTCAAGGTAGACAAAAGCAGCATGACGACAGTCGACGGCGTCTTTGCGGCAGGCGATGTGGTAACTGGCCCGAAAACAGTGGTCCATGCGGTTGAAGGAGCCAAGAAAGCAGCTGAGGCGATGCTGCGCTATATGCACATCGTCAGCGCTTAATTACAAGTGAAAAAATTGCCATGTTTCGCCTCGTCTGAAGGCAGCAACGGGCCAAAATTCGCTGTATACAAAGTCTGAAAAACGGGTAGAAAGAAAATGAGTGTGACCTCGAGCATCCAAGAATGTCGAGTAAGGGAGACCGCCATAATTGCGCGGTTTAGCTTTCGGCGTTAATGAATAGCAGTGAGGGGATACCGCTATGTATAATATATTGATTGGCGGGGCAGCAGGACAGGGCATAGAGACCACAGTTGCAGTTCTTGAGCGGATGCTCAAGCGCTCTGGATACAATGTTTTCACTCAAAAAGACTTTATGTCACGCGTCAGAGGGGGACACAATTTTTCTTTGGTCCGCTTCGGCAACGAAAGCGTGTTTGGCCATAGCTATCATTTGGATGGCATCGTTGCGCTTGACAGCGTGACTATCAAAGATCATCGTTCGCAGCTCTCAGCTGATGGGTTCATTCTTTGTGACAGCTCGATTGAGGCGGACGATCCTCGTGTCATTGCTATCGATATGAATTCCATGGCAAAGGAGCTGGGCAATCCCCGTGTCTCCGGGAGCATAGCCACAGGGGCGATACTAAAATTGTTCGGAGAGCCTCTGGAGGGCATTGACAACGCATTGTCTGCTTCCATAAAGCCAAAATACCTCGAAATCAACCAAAAAGCGGCGCGGAGAGGCTTTGAGGCAGTTCGCGAGCGTTTTCCTCATTTGACAGGGACACATGCGGGCGATCTGCTCATTTCAGGAAGTCAAGCGATGGCTCTAGGCGCGATAGCGGCTGGATTGCGCTTCTATTCGGCCTATCCTATGTCTCCGGCGACTCCTCTGATGGAAGCTTTAGCGATTAAGGCCGATGAGGTGGGGTTGGTAGTCGAGCAGGCTGAAGATGAGATAGCGGCCATCAATATGGCAATAGGTGCATCGTTTGCGGGAGCTCGCGCCATGACGGGAACTTCCGGCGGGGGATTTTCTCTCATGGTAGAGGCTCTCGGGTTGTCTGGCATTGCGGAGATACCCTTGGTCGTCGTCGACGTGCAGCGTCCAGGCCCGGCGACTGGCCTGCCCACACGCACTGAGCAAAGTGATCTTCTGTTTGCCATTTCTGCATCACAAGGGGAGTTCCCACGAATAGTCCTGTCCGTACGCAGCGGCGAGGACGCGTTCTACCAAACCATGCGCGCCTTCGATTTGGCTGAGCGCTTCCAAGTGCCCGTCATTATTCTCAGCGACCAATATATTGGGGATTCATCTTGGACAATTCCTCGTCTCGATCCAGAGCGAGTCTCTGTGGCGCCTGTAGGGGACGAGGTCGACCAAAAGGGCCTTTACCTTCGTTATCGCGACACTGACAGCGGTGTGTCGCCACGGGCTATTCCCGGGAATGGACGACACATCGTAGTAATTGACAGCGACGAACATGACGAAGCTGGCCATATCACCGAGTCAGCCCGGGTGCGCGTTCAGATGGTTAATAAACGCATGCGTAAGCTCGACGGGATCAAAACTCAGCTCAAGGAGCCTGCCTTCATAGGTACTGATGGCTTTGATGTGCTGCTTATTGGCTGGGGATCAATGTGGGCACCTCTGACAGAGGCAGTAGGTCTTCTCAATGAGGACAAGCAAGGCCGTTATGCTGCCTTAGTGTTTGGCGATGTCTATCCGTTGCCTCAGCGCTTGCTTCTTGACAAGAGCAAGCAAGCGTCACGCATCATTGATGTGGAACAAAATGCGACGGGCCAGTTGGCAGAGCTTATTCGACGCGAAACTGGCATCGTATGCGATGCTCGCATACTCAAATATGATGGGCGTCAGATCTCTGGAGAAGAAGTTGCGGAACGTATTCGGGAGGGGGTTGATAGCAGATGAGCGCTCAGGCAAATAGCGTCAGGGAAGAAAGGTTTTATTGTGCCTCTGAAACCGCTTGGTGTCCCGGCTGCGGCAATTTCTCAATTTTGGCTTGTTTGAAAGAAGCACTGGAGGGATTAGATCTTGAGCCGAGTCAGGTGCTGCTTGCAGCTGGCATAGGGCAGGCTGCAAAGATCCCCCAATATCTTAATGCCAATGCTTTTTGCGGACTGCATGGAAGGGCTTTGCCTGCTGCTGAAGCAGCAAAAATTGCCAATGAGCGCCTCACGGTCATTGTCAGTACCGGAGATGGCGACTCATATGGTGAGGGTGCTGGTCACTTCATCCATGCCATCCGCCGCAATGTAAACCTTGCGCATTTCGTGCATGACAACCAGATATATGGTCTCACCAAGGGTCAAGCGTCTCCGACCTCGATGCTCGGAATCAAAACAGACGTCCAAGTAGACGGTAACATGGCCGACCCTCTTAATCCACTTGCAATTGCGATT
>Ga0214925_100500_pt1 | contig 17738 bp, 20 predicted proteins | sample Stichaenrichment_FD_168299 | JGI IMG/M metagenome (GOLD analysis project Ga0214925, IMG submission 168299) | Xylose enriched microbial communities from anaerobic bioreactor in Madison, Wisconsin, United States - 63SRT | ecosystem: Engineered > Bioreactor > Anaerobic > Unclassified | place: USA... | reverse complement strand
TGTTATCACGAAATATATCCGAGTGTTTAACCTAATACCGAGCATGTAGGCGATGTTTCGTGATAACTCAAAAGTATTGATAACCTCTGTTATCGATAATTCCTGATAACAGAGGCTGGGACATCGAGCCGGAGACAGAAAACGCGCAGCTTGCGCTTCTTATCATCCTGTACGATCTAAACTGACAAGAAGGCGCTGAACAGAAAGCAAGAAAGTCAAATCCGGGAGGAGAGCCACACGGCTCTTTCTCTCGTTCACATATACCGCATTACACATACACCACATGGGACAGGATCGCTTCGGCGGTCCTTTTTTGATGGACAGAAAGGAGGTGTTTCCTATGGCAACCAGAGGAAGAAAGCCAACTCCGACCGCAATCAAGGAGCTGGAAGGAAATCCCGGGAAAAGAAAACTGAATGAGAATGAGCCAAAGCCAGAGCGGAAAGCACCTGCCTGTCCGAAGTGGCTCGATAAGGATGCCAGAAAGGAGTGGCACAGGCTGGCAAAGAAGATGGAAGCCATCGGTGTCCTCACCGAAGTCGATATGGCTGCCTTTGCTGCATACTGCCAGTCCTATGCAAGATGGAAGGAAGCCGAGGAGTTCATCACGGAGCACGGCACTCTTGTCCGGACGCCTTCTGGTTACTGGCAACAGGTCCCGCAGGTCTCCATCGCGCAGACCTACATGAAGCAGATGGGAAAGTTCGCGACCGAGTTCGGTCTGACTCCGGCGTCCCGTTCCCGCCTGATCGCGGATGCCGGGAAGACAGCACCGGGAGATGAGATGGAGGAGCTGTTGGGAGGTGACGTAGATGGCAGTTGAAAAGCGGCCTGTAGATATGCCAAAGCTGACCGATTATCAGCCGACAAAGTTCATGCTTCCAACGTCCCACTATGATGCGGCGAAAGCGGACCGGGCGGTGAAGTTCATCGAAATGCTCCGCCATACCAAAGGCAAGTGGGCCGGAAAACGCTTCTGGCTCCTCCCTTGGCAGGAGAAAATTATCCGGGATCTCTTTGGAATCGTAAAGCCCGATGGAAACCGGCAGTTCCGGACAGCCTACATCGAGATTGGCAAGAAGAATGGAAAGTCGGAGCTTGCCGCAGCTGTGGCCTTGTACCTGCTGTATGCGGACAACGAGCCGTCTGCAGAAGTTTATGGCGCTGCCGCAGATCGCCAGCAGGCATCGATCGTTTTTGATGTCGCCCACCAGATGGTGAACATGACACCGGCGCTACTCAAGCGCTCCAAGATCATGGCAGCCAGCAAGCGGATTGTGAACTACTCGAATGCCGGATTCTACCAGGTGCTTTCTGCAGAGGTGGGAACAAAACATGGACTGAATGTTTCTGGTCTTGTACTAGACGAGGTTCATGCGCAACCGACACGAAAGCTGTATGACGTTCTAACCCAAGGCTCCGGTGATGCGAGAGAGCAGCCGCTATATTTCCTGATTACTACCGCCGGAACCGATAAGAATTCGATTTGCTACGAGCTGCACCAGAAGGCAAAAGACATCCTCTCCGGGCAGCGTGTGGATCATACGTTTTATCCAGTCGTCTACGGATTGGAAGAAGATGAGGATTGGCACGATGAGAAGAACTGGTACAAAGCAAATCCAAGTCTCGGGCAGACGATTGACATTGAACGTGTCCGGGAGCATTACCACGAGGCAATGGAAAATCCTGCGGAGGAGGCGGTGTTTAAGCAGCTCCGACTCAACATGTGGGTATCTTCAACGACCGCCTTCATTCCGGAGCAGGTCTTTGATCAGGGCAATGAGCCGATTGATCTGGATAGTCTTCGGGGAAGGGAATGTTACGGTGGACTCGATCTTTCGAGCACTGGCGACATCACCGCACTGGTTCTGATGTTCCCGCCGAGAGATGAAACGGAGAAGTACATCTGCCTGCCATTCTTCTGGGTCCCGGAGGACACCATTCCAATCCGGGTGCGAAGGGCCTCTGTTCCCTACGATGTCTGGGTAAAGCAGGGATACATGAAGGCGACGGAAGGAAATGTGATCGACTACAACTTCATCGAGAAGTTCATCCTGGATCTCTACAAGATCTACAACATCAAGGAAATCGCGGTCGACAGGTGGAATGCGACCCAGCTCATCATCAATCTTCAGGATGACGGCTTGACGATGGTGCCCTTTGGACAGGGCTTCAAAGATATGTCCGCCCCGACCAAGGAGTTCTACAAGCTGATGATGGAAGGAAAGATCATCCACGGTGGCAATCCGGTCCTTCGGTGGATGGCCCTGAACGTGGTCGTGGACCGGGATGCTGCCGATAACATCAAGCCGACCAAGGCGAAATCACCGGAAAAGATCGACGGTATCGTTGCATCGATTATGGCGCTGGATCGCTGTATCCGGCAGGAACAAGCAGAGAGTGTTTACGACAGCCGAGGGCTGATCACATTTTGATGGAGGAAGGATCGATGGGATTTAAGGATTTATTTCACAGAAGGAAGGCAAGAGCGGATCCAAAGGATGCAACATCCGGCAGTGTCTACCGCGCTTACTATGGGCACACCTCATCTGGCAAAACTGTGACAGAGCGAAGCTCCATGCAGGTGACTGCTGTGTATGCCTGTGTCCGGGTACTTGCTGAGGCTGTGGCAAGCCTGCCCTTACACCTCTACAAAGAGGAGGATGGGAGCAAGGTAAAGGCAACGGATCATCCGTTGTACTTTCTTCTTCACAGTGAGCCTAATGAGGAGATGACGGCTTACACCTTCTGGGAGACGCTCCTCACACACCTTCTCCTGTGGGGGAATGCCTATGTGCAGATTATCCGGAATGGAAAGGGCGAGATCACAGCACTGTATCCTCTGATGCCAAACCGAATGACGGTGGACCGTGACGAGAACGGACACATCTATTACCAGTACCTCTGGTCCAAGGGATCCGATGCACCGACGATGAAAGAGACGATCGTCAAGCTCTCTCCCCATGAGGTGATGCAGATCCCGGGGCTTGGATTTGACGGCCTTGTGGGTTACAGCCCGATTGCGATGGCAAAGAACAGTATCGGCCTTTCGATGGCCTGTGAGGAATACGGCAGTAAGTTCTTTGAGAACGGTGCAGCGCCATCCGGTGTCCTCGAGCATCCGGGTGTCCTGAAGGATCCGGAGAAGGTGAGAGATAGCTGGCAGGCAGCCTTTGGCGGCAGCCAGAATGCCGGGAAGGTGGCAGTCCTCGAAGAGGGCATGAAGTATTCGCCGATCTCCATCAATCCGCAGGAGGCGCAGTTCCTGGATACCCGAAAGTTCCAGATCGATGAGATTGCCAGGATCTTCCGGGTGCCGCCGCATATGATTGGAGATCTTGAACATGCGACTTTTTCTAACATTGAGGAACAGTCGCTGGAATTCGTGACGTACAGTCTGCAGCCGTGGCTTGCCAGAATCGAGTCTGCGATCTCAAGGTCGCTTCTTACCCCGGAGGAGAAGAAGATCTACTATGCGCGTTTCAACGTGGATGGTCTTCTTCGCGGCAACTATGAGAGCCGCATGCAGGGATACGCGACTGGCATCAGTAACGGCTTTTTGTGTGTGAACGATGTCCGGCGCTTAGAGAACATGGATCTTGTCCCAGACGAAGAGGGCGGGAACCTGTTCCTTGTAAATGGATCGATGACGCCTTTGAAATCGGCAGGAGCGGCCTACCAGACTTCCGGTGGTGGAAGTGATCCTCCGGAGCAGGATGAGCCTGATGAAGAGCCTGAGAAGAAGCAGGAGGATCCAGAGCAGGAGCCGGAAGAAGATACCAAGAACAAAAAGCCCCTAAGAAGGGGAAGGAGGAACACATGAACAAGTTTTGGAAGTGGGTGCGGAACAAGGCACCGGATGGAGAAGATCCGGACTTTGCTGCACGCACGCTGTTTTTAAACGGAACCATCGCTTCGGAGAGTTGGTTTGACGATGACGTCACGCCAGCTCTTTTTAAGTCTGACCTTGATTCCGGGAAAGGACCGATCACGGTCTGGATCAACTCTCCGGGGGGCGATGTCTGGGCGGCGGCACAGATCTACAACATGCTTCTGTCCTACGACGGAAAGGTCATGGTGAAGATCGACGGCCTTGCCGCATCGGCAGCTTCTGTCATTGCGATGGCAGGAGATGAGGTTCTGGTATCACCAGTATCCATGCTGATGATTCATAATCCGGCGACGGCAGCGATGGGAGATAAGAGCGATCTGGAACAGGCGATCTCGATGCTTGATTCTGTGAAGGATTCCATCCTGAATGCCTACGTGAAGAAGACCGGCCTTTCCAAAAATAAGCTCAGCAAGCTCATGGACGATGAGACCTGGATGGATGCGAATAAGGCAGTCGAGCTTCATTTTGCAGACCGTGTGATGGAACGCCCGGATCTCTACCATGAGGAGGAGCAGGACAAGAAAGTCCCGGAAGAGGAGGATCCGGATGGAGAGAAACCAGAAGAGGAATCTGAAAAGGAATCAGAAAAGGAATCAGAAAAAGAATCGGAAGAAGAGGATCCCGAAAAAAAGGAAAAGAACCAGATCCAGACAGGATTCCTTTATTCCAGTCGCCAGATGGCGGCGGCTTTCACGGGTAAGGTGAAGAAGCACTACGAAATTGAAAAGCTGGCATCGGGAATACCGGCAGCCAAAGATACCGCAGAGAAAGGCAGGAGCGTCGATGCGCTGATGGATCGCCTGAATCTGCTACACACCATGATGTGAGGAGGAAAACACATATGAACGTACAGGATTTGATTGCAAAGAGGGCCAAGGCATGGGAGGCAGCAAAGTCCTTCCTTGAAGCTCACAGGGGAGAGAACGGTGTTCTCTCTGCAGAAGACGGTGCAACGTATGACCGTATGGAAAAGGAGATCACGGACCTTACCAAGGAGATCGACCGCCTGAACCGTCAGGCTGCGATTGAGGCACAGCTTAACCAGCCGACCTCTGCTCCGCTTTCCGGGAAGCCGTCTGCTGGAAATGAAAAGCCGGAAAGAAAGGGACGTGCTTCCGATCAGTATGCCAGAGATATGCTGACCGCGATGCGCACGAACTTCCATCAGGTATCCGATCTCCTGCAGGAGGGTGTGGATGCTGATGGCGGATATCTGGTTCCGGAGGAGTGGGACAGCAGGCTCATTGATGTTCTGAATGAGGAGAACATCATGAGAGGACTCGCGACCCACATCACGACTTCCGGAGAGCACAAGATCAACATCGCAGGAGCGAAGCCGACCGCTGCATGGATCGAGGAGGGTGGAGCTCTTCAGTTCACCGATGCGAAGTTCGGTCAGAAGATCCTCGATGCCCACAAGCTGCATGTTGCCGTGAAGGTAACCGAGGAGCTGCTCTATGACTCCATGTTTGATCTTGCTAGCTACATCACGAACCAGTTCGGTATCGCGATTGCCAATGCCGAGGAGGACGCTTTCCTGAACGGCGACGGACAGGGCAAGCCGACTGGTATCTTCGATGCCACGAACGGCGGCACGGTTGCCAAGACCCTGACCGGCACCAAGCTCGGCACCGATGATGTACTGGATCTCGTGTATGCCCTGAAGCGCCCGTACCGGAAGAAGGCGTCGTTTATCATGAACGACCAGACCCTTGCGGCACTGAGAAAGCTCAAGGATAACAACGGAGCCTACATCTGGCAGCCGTCCTATCAGGCGGGAGAGCCGGACCGACTTCTTGGCTATGCGGTTCACACAAGTGCCTTCGCACCGGAGCTTGCTGCCGGAAAGCCTGTGATGGCATTCGGTGACTTCTCCTACTACAACATCGGCGATCGCGGCACCCGTTCTATGCAGGAGCTTCGTGAGCTCTTCGCAGGCAACGGCATGATCGGCTATGTTGCCAAGGAGCGTGTCGATGGTCTTCTGGTTCTTCCGGAGGCCGTGCAGATCATGAAGGCAGGAGCGTCTGCCTGATAGAATGAAGGCAGCAATACAGTAACAAATGACGGGAGCTCAGAGTGTCAAAGCTCTGGGCTTTCTTTCGATGGGAGGCAGTGATGATATCGCTTGAAGAAGCAAAGAAATACCTGCGCGTGGACGCAGCTGATGAGGACGATGTCATTCAGCAGGAGCTGGATGCCGCAGAGAGCCTTGTCGCATCAGTCCTCCGGAAGGACAGTCTCGACGATACAGACAGTCCGATCATTGTGGTGGCGGTGCTGTATGCGCTTGCCTATCTCAACGAGCACCGGGAGGAAGCGGATCATCACGCGCTCACGATCACGCTTCGGAACCTGCTCTTCGGAGAACGGGACCCGAAGTTCTGATTGGGGGTGTGAGATGAATATCGCAGCTATGAATGTCCGGCTTACGGTCCAGAAGAACGAGGTCGTGAAGGATAAGTACGGTAACCATACCAATACGTGGGTCGACTTCTACACCTGCTGGGCGACACCGGTACAGAGTGGCGGATCCGAGAAGCAGGAAGCCGGGACGACAAACAGTACCGATGCGATTGACTTTACCGTCCGCTATGCCAAGTGCCTCGAGGGACTCGACTCCACAAAGATCCGGATCCGGCTGGGAGATGCCGTCTACAACGTCACCGCCATTGATCCGATGGGGTTCAAACACAACAGTCTTAAATTCAAGTGCGAGAAGGTGAAGCGATGAAGGTGAAAGTAGAAGATCTTGCTGCGACGGTCGAGAAGACACTCTCGGATTATGCCGACGATGTGAACGACATCGTAAAGCAGGAGATCAAGGATGCCGGGAAAGAAGCCGTAAAGGAACTGAAGGAGAAATCCCCGAAACGCACCGGAAAGTATGCGAAGAGCTGGCGTTCTACCGTCCAGAAGGAATCGGCGATCGGAGCTGAGGTGGTCGTTCACAACAAGATTTACGGACTCACACACCTTCTGGAGAAAGGACACGCCAAGCGTGGCGGCGGGAGAGTCGAGGGCATTCCTCATATCGCTCTTGTCGAGGAAGAGATCACCGGAAAGCTGTCGGATGAGATTGAGAAGGAACTGAAGGGCTAATGCCGGGAGGAAGCAATGGATAAGATCATACAGATTCTGGATGAGCTGGGGCTTCCCTATGCCTATGATCACTTTGCAGAGGGCGAGGGCCCGGATCCTCCCTTTGTCTGTTTCCGCTGTCCGAACAGCGACAACTTCGCTGCCGATGGAACGGTGTATTTTCCAATCACGGAGATTGATATCGAGCTCTACACGGACAAGAAGGATCCGGAAATAGAAAAGAAACTGGAAGGTCTGCTCATAGGGAGCGGGATCTTCTTTGAAAAGACAGAGACCTGGATAGAGTCAGAGAAGCTCTATGAGGTCCTGTATTCATTTGAACAGGAGGCCTGAAATGGCAAGTAAAAAGAATAAGGTCAAGTACAACCTGAAAAACGTACATTATGCCATCGCAACGATCGCGGAGGATGGGACCGCCACTTTTGCAGACCCGGTTGCATGGCCGGGTGCCGTATCCCTCTCGCTGGATGCACAGGGAGACCAGACGATCTTCTGGGCGGATGGCGTGCAGTACTATGTCACGAATGCAAACAGCGGCTATAACGGAGACTTCGAGTCTGCGATGGTTCCGGAGGACTTCCGCGAGAACGTGCTCGGCGAGATCAAGGATGGAAACGGGGTCCTGGTTGAAGATGCGGATGCCCAGCCCATTCACTTTGCCCTTCTCTTTGAGTTTGACGGCGATGTGAACGAGATCCGTCACGTCATGTACAACTGCACGGCATCGAGACCTTCCGTGGCATCGTCTACGAAGGAGGACTCCATCGAGGTGCAGACCGAGAGTCTGACCATCAATGCCACCAGCATCAAGGACGCGACGCTTGGCAAGAACATCGTCAAGGCAAGATCTGGTGCAGACACCGCAGATGCAACGTATCAGAACTGGTACAGCAAGGTCTACACGCCTGCTGCAGCGAAGGCGACAGGCACCACAACTTCCACAACATCGACTACAACGACAAGCAGCAAGTGATAAGGAGGCATTCATATGTATCAGGAAATATTCCTCCGGCTTACTGATGGGGCGGAGCAGAAGTTCCCGTTTCTCGCAACGGGAACCACAGCATATCGTTATAAGCAGGTGTTCCATCAGGACCTGATGATCCTCTTAAACAAAATGGAGAACAGCGAGGACGACCAGACCGACATGACGGTCGGTGACAAGCTGGCCTTCATCATGAATGCACAGGCAGAGAAGCGGGACATGAATACCCTGAACGAGGACGCCTTCCTCGAATGGGCAGATCAGTTTGACGGAGCCGAGCTCTTTCTTCACATGCAGGAGTTCGTTACGCTCTATCTTGGATCGCGGAGGACAAGTTCGAAACCAAAAAAAGAAGCCGCCCAACGGAGCGGGAAGTAAACACAGCAGTGTTCCTCCTGAGGGCGAAGCAGATGGGACTGACACTGTCTGAGCTGGATGAACTGGATGAGGGGACTGTGATGGATATGATCATTGAGTCCGGGAATGATTTCTGCGACGATGAGTATCGGCAGGTGGCAACGCAAGAGGATTTCGATTCGTTCTGACAAATGCATTCAAAGCGATTGCGAAACGATATACAATATGTTATTATCCTCATAGAAAGAATGTAAGGAGGGTGATCGTATGGCAGCAAGAACGGCGAATGTCATTGCAAGGGTAGAACCTGATGTCAAAGAAAAGGCAGAAAATATCTTAAAAAGTATGGGTATCCCATCCTCTGTAGCGATCAACATGTTCTACAGACAGATCATTACGGACAACGGCCTTCCGTTTCAACCATCAAAGAATGTGCGGGCTCCGAAGGCACTGAGCGAGATGTCTCGTGAGGAGTTCAACGCAAGAATGGCAGAAGGCCTTCGTCAGGCGGATCATGGAGAAGTTTCGTCTGTAGAGGATGTTCGCAAGAGGATTATGGGGGAACTGCATGGACTCCTATAAGGTTAATATTACAAAACAAGCAGAAGAATCAATGCGTGATATTGCCTTGTATATTGCCCGGAATCTTATGAATGTATCGGCGGCAGAGGGACATGTAGAAGCATTCCTGAACGCGATTGAAGAGCTTTCCTACAGAGCAGCAACTGTGAAAACAATTCCGGAGAACCCTTGGGGAGAAATGGGATTTCGCCGGATCAGTGTCAAGAACTATTACATTTACTTCAAAATATATGAAGATAGAAAAGAGGTTTCTGTTCTTGACATCATCTATCAGGGACGAGATCAGCAAAAAGGTTTGAGTGAGGGAGACTACGAAGAAGAAAATCCCGAAACGAATACTTGAGAATAGCTAGAAGCCTATTTTCAGTGGACCAGAACATCACATCTGTGTGGTGCTCTGGTTTTTTTATGCCATGAAGGGTGTGAACAAGGAGATCGAGGCAACTAAGCTTCCACAGATGAAATTCAAAACAGGTCTGAATGGGTTCCTGTTCGAGAAAGAAAGAGGATGAGATCTTCCTCATCAACTCGATAGACAAGAAGCCAATCCGGTTGGATGTGACATTCGCGAAAGCCGATGAAATCACCGGTAAGATTATGATCCCGGTTCTTATCGGGGAGCGGTTCCATCCTGGCTAATTTGTCTACAACATCGTCTAGAAGGTCAAGGTTGTAGCCACGCTTGGAGATCATTTTCAGATCTTTTTTGAAGTGATTGGATAGAACGACATTAAGCATCCTTGTCCTCCAGCACATCCTTCATTGCACTGCGGAACGAAGAGTATCTCTTATATTTCTCAGGATGCGCCTTCATTTCGTAATACTCATTCATAGCAGCGATCGTTTCTGCATTAGGATTTTCTCTGGTGATGGTGAAAGGAATTCCCTGAACACGCAGCGACTGTTTTAAAAATATTGTCACCGCAGTGGAAAGATCCATCCCGAGATCAGAGTAGAGCTCCTGACTTTCTTTCTTCAGATCAGCGTCGAGACTGATATTTGTACTTACTTTTGACATAAATATCACCTCCTTGATAAGAAGAATATAGCACGATTTGCACGATTTATCAACAAACTATGCGCATGACAAGCACTATATATAAAGAGGAGGTGATGAGCTATGGCAGACCGCATTAAAGGAATCACAATCGAGCTGGACGGCGATACGACCAAGCTCTCCAATGCCCTGAAAGGCGTGAACAAGGAAATCCGGGATACCCAGAGTAACCTGAAGGATGTGAACAAGCTCCTGAAGATGGATCCGGGAAACGCGGATCTGCTTGCGCAGAAGCAGAAGTACCTGACCGAAGCGATCGATGCGACCAAGAAGAAGCTTTCCGAGGAGAAGGAAGCCCTCGCCCAGCTAAAGGCTGGTCCTCAGACTGAGGAGACGCGAAAACAGCAGGAAGCACTGACCCGGGAGATCGAGGCGACCAAGCAGTCGCTGGAAGGACTCGAGGACGAGTATAAGAAGTTTGGCTCTGTTGCAGGACAAGAACTTCAGGTCGCCGGGGACAAGATGAAGGAAGTCGGCGGGAAGATCAGTGATGTCGGTGAAGGACTTACCAAAGGCATCACGATTCCTGTTGCGGCGGTTGGTGCCGCCTCGGTTGCCGCTTGGAAGGAAGTCGATGAAGCGCTCGATACCGTGACGCAGAAGACAGGCGCAAGCGGTGCAGCCCTTGAGGACATGCAGAAGCGTGCCAAGTCAATCGCGGAGACGATTCCCACAGACTTTCAGACTGCCGGAGATGCCGTCGGTGAGGTGAACACGAGGTTTGGTTTGACGGGGGATGCCTTGGAGGATCTCTCTAAGAAGTTCGTAGAGTTTGCATCGCTCAACAGTACAGACGTCAGTACTTCCGTTGATAACGTCTCTTCCGTCCTCAATGCCTTCGGGCAGTCGTCCGATGATGCCGGGAACCTCCTCGATGCTTTGAATCAGGTCGGACAGGCAACCGGTGTGTCGATGGATACGCTCTCGCAGGATCTTTCCAAGAATGCCGCACAGTTCCAGGCGATGGGTCTTTCTGCCGAGCAGGCGGCTGGATTCATGGGCGCGGTGGAGATGTCCGGTCTTGATACTTCGACGATGCTGACCGGCCTTACTAAGGCCCAGAAGACCGCAACTAAGAACGGACAGTCTCTTAGTGATGCACTGAAGGATTTCTCCAAAACCATGAACAGCAATGCCTCTGATACCGAGAAGCTGCAGGCGGCCTACGACCTCTTTGGCTCCCGTGCCGGTGGTGCGATCTACAACGCGGTGCAGAGCGGGAAACTCTCCTTAAGTGACCTCTCTACCACGCTGGGGGATTACGCGGGGTCCGTGGAGAGTACGTTCAACGAGACCCTCGATCCTCTCGACCAGATGACGGTTGTGATGAACAACTTAAAAGACCTCGGCGCGGAGATCGTAGATGCGTCTGCGCCAATGATCACGGAAGCGATGACCCAGATCAAAGATGTGGTGACGGCTCTCAAAAGTGCGTGGGATGGTCTGTCCCCGGGAATGCAGGAGGCGATCGTCAAGGCAGCACTCATCGCCGCAGCTGTCGGCCCAGTCGTCGTTGGCGTCGGCAAGGTTGTCACCGCTGTGGGTTCCGTCACAAGTGTGGTCGGAAAGCTGGTTGGATTTCTTTCCACAACGGCAATCCCGGCGATCACAGCAGTTTCCGTTCCGATTCTTCCGATCATTGGAATCATCGCTGCGGTCGTGGCTGCTGTAGTCGCGGTGATTGAGATCGTAAAGCATTGGGGAGAAATCTCCGAGTGGTTTGGTGGTGTCTGGTCTACCGTCTGTGAAGGCGTGAAGGATGTCGGCGCGACACTTGGCGACTTCTTCTCTGGATTATGGAACGGTATTCAGTCTGTAACGGAGACTGTGTGGAATGGCATCAGCAGCTTCTTCACAGGACTCTGGGAAGGGATCAGCACGACAGCTACCACGGTCTTTACTGGCATTTCGGATTTCCTCGGAAATACCTGGTCGACGATTAGCTCTACAGCATCGACGGTATGGGGCGGTATTACATCCACTCTATCTGGTGTGTGGGACGGGATCAAGACGACAGCAGGTACGACCTTTGATAACGTCAAAACCACAATCAGTACCGCGTGGGACACCGTAAAGACGAACACCGGGAATGCATGGGATGCGATTCAGTCGTCCATCGATCAGCACGGCGGCGGGATCAAGGGCATCATCGGAACTGCTGTGGATGCTTACAAGTCGATCTGGGAGGCGGGCTTTACTACCATCAACAATCTCACAGGCGGCAAGCTTGGCGATGCGCTTTCTGCCGCACAGGGGAAACTTGGAGCAATAAGGAATGCTTTCTCCTCCATGATCGAAAATGCCAAGAGCATTGTAAGCGGTGGCCTGAGCAGAATCAGCGGATTCTTCTCCGGCTGCCATCTGGAGCTTCCGCATATCAAGCTCCCGCACTTTTCGATCAGTGGAAGACTATCCATTGATCCGCCGTCTGTTCCTCATCTGTCGGTCAGCTGGTACCGGAAGGCGATGGATGATGCCTATCTCTTAAACAGCCCTACGATCTTCGGCGCAGCAGGTGGAAGACTCCTTGGAGGCGGCGAAGCCGGGCAGGAAGCTGTGGTTGGAACAGATAAACTGGCAGAGATTGTACAGGGAGCACTTGCCGGTGTATCCGGCGGTGACATCATTATCCCTGTCTACATCGGACAGGAGCGGATTGATGAGATCGTCGTCCGGGCAACCCAGCGGAGCAACTATCGGTCAGGAGGTCGATGATGCATGTTAAGTGATTACCCCATCTACTTTGATGACGTAAAGCTCTTCACACCGGAAAGCTGGGAGGAGAGCTACGCTGTCGTTGAGAGTACCAATCAGACCGAGGCAGGAACGGATCAGGTCATTGTCACAAGGTATGACAAACTGTCCGTCTCTGCCTCTTTTCCGTGTTCGAGCAGGTGGGCAGCGAGGTTCGCGGAGTTTCGAGATAAGGATTCGATACAGGTAAAGCTCTATGACCTGAAGACGCAGGGCTACAAGACAAGAACCATGCGGATGCGGAACTTCAAAACCGGGCCGGAGAAGCATTCAGAGAAGACGAGAGAGACGAATGGACTCTATACCGTAAGTTTTGATCTTGAAGAATTTTGATTAATCACAACCTATGGAGAAGGGAAAGGAGGCGCTTCATGTACGCCGTAAGCGACAAATATAAAGCTGCCATGAAGCAGCCGGTGCAGAGATTCCGGATGAGGGGGACGATTGGCGAACACTCCTTCACAGATGACAACATCCTTTCCGGATCCTTTTCCATCACGAATCAGTGCACAGGGAATGAGGAGATCGCCATCGGGCAGGTCTACATTGGAGAACTGAATGCCACATTCTTAAACATGCCGATCAGCCGATACGGATGGAAGGGGCTGGAGATCAAGCCTGTGTTCGGGATGAGACTATCCGATGGAACCTATGAGGAGGTTCCTCTGGGCGTCTTTACAGTAGAAACGGCGGAGTGGACGGAAAGCGGCGTCGTGGTGAAAGCCTACGACCATATGGCGCTTCTAGATAAGAACTGTAACAAGGTCATAACAGAGGTGACTCCGTATCAGTGCGCGCAGGCGATTGCGGAAGCAACAGGAGTTACCTTCTCCAATACAGAGAAGGATTTCGAGAGCTTTGCCAATGGAACCACGATGGTCTCAGAGACAGAAACAAACGATGTGGAGACCTGGCGGGATCTCGTCTCCTGGCTTGCACAGACGCTTGGGTGCTTTGCGACAGCCGACCGGAAGGGAAACATCGTATTTAAGTCCTTCAACCAGACGGTTGTTGATACGATTGATGATGCGCACAGGTATACAGGTGCTTCCTTTTCCGATTATGTTACGCGCTATACCGGTCTCTCTGTGGTCAACATGGCAGACAATACGACTTCCTACTATGCGGAGGATGAGGACGATGGTCTCACGATGAATCTTGGGAGCAATCCCTTCCTGCAGTATGGTATCGCGGCGACCAGGGAGGATATGGCAAAAGCAATTCTCACAGCGATTCAGCAGATCCATTACGTGCCGTTTACCTGCCGGGCCATTGGAAATCCCGCCTACGACCTTGGCGACGTGCTCGTTTTTCAGAACGGTCTTGCGGATGGAGACGCACTCTACTGCATCACAAAGTTCACATTTCAGTACAACCAGTACTTTGAGATGACCGGAGTGGGGAAGAATCCGGCCCTTGCCAGCGCCAGAAGCAAAACGGACAAGAACCTTGTCGGTCTGGCCTCCAATACCGATGAAAACCAGCTGGTTCATTACCGGTTCACGAATACCCAGGTGGTCGAAGTCGGAGACGGAAAACGGGTTCCGGTTGCTTCGATCCGGTTTGCTACGGCGACAAAAGCATCCGAGGTTTCCCTCTGGGCGGAGCTTCTTCTCGATGCAAAGCTTGGCACAACACACGCGATTGGCAGTACAAAACTGAAAGATGTGACGATTAAGGATGCGACTTCTCCGACAACGGAAGAGCTTCAAAACGAGATCAAAGAGCTGCAGACCGGTGTCAGCTCCCTTGATGAGCGAATGACCAGTGCGGAGACAGAGCTTGCAAAACCAAATACGATGACGGTCACGGTGTCCTACACCCTTGCCGGGGATGAGATCGATTACCATCCGATTGAAACTTATGACACCGCCGGGAAGCACATCCTTTCGCTTCACTACTATATCGGAGACGTCAAGGCCAATACGGTATATCTCTTCGTGATCTTTCTTACGGTGGAAGGCGGATCTCTTTATCTGGATACCAACTGTATCAATGCACTGATCGAAGGCATGGGTCTTGCAGGAACCGGTAAGTGGGATGGTACGATCAATGCCGAGGAAGAATTCACCGGCTTCTCGATGGGCTCTGTGATTGGAAAGCTTACGGATGCGGCAAAGACAGCGCTCCTTACTCCTGTGCCGACCGGGGCAAGTGATGCCGTTTCCTTTAACATGGCTTCTGTCATTGGAAACTTTACAGACAGCACAAGCGTCGGCATCGTGGTCCGGTATTTTATTCTTTCCGATACGGAAGGAAAACCGGACTACAACGGGACGTATCTCACCACGAATGCCGATGATGCTTTTGCTTTGCAGACGCTGTACAAGGTCCAGAGCACTTCCGGCACTGTGGACACCGGACAGCTGGATGTCCTGGATCTCTACAGCGCCTATCCGGAAATCGAGACCCTGGAGGAGGTGAAGGTATGAGCATTAGCCGGGAAGAGAATACGATGCGGATCACTTTCGAAGAGGATACGTGGAAGCAGGGAGAGGAGGGCATTCTTTCCGTGACGGATGGCACCACGCCTTTTTACTCTGCAGATACCTGGAAGGAAGATGGCAAAAATACGCTCCGGAGCGGGCAGATCACGGACAGCGGAATCAGTGAGACAACGCTTACGGTGACGCTCTCGGAAGACGGCAGCATGACCTTAAGCTATATCGTATCCAGTGAGCAGAACTATGACTGGCTCCATGTGCTGGTGGACGGAACAGAGGTGCTGAAGAAGTCTGGTACAGGGGTCAGTACCTTCACAGAGTTTTCTTATGCTCTCGCTGCTGGGGCTCATACGATTGTGCTCCGATATACGAAGGACGGATCCCAGAGCAGAGGAAATGATGCCTGCGGGATCGGGTATCTTCTGTTCACCGGGGTAGAGCCGCCCTACGCAAAGAAGTACCTGATGACGGACTTCAATGGAAAGATCTACACACTGGTAGATGGCGTAGTGACCGAGATCACGGATGCGGTTGCTGCAGATTTGGGAGAAGCCTCATATTTTCAGAAGAAGGGCTTTGATACGCTGCCGACGTCCGAGCAGCTCACAAGCCTTACCAAACCGGTCCTTTACCGCTGGTCGGATGGAAAGCCAAAAGCTATGACCGCTTCTGTGAAGGCGGTGCCAAAGAAGCAGACGATTCGCTGCATTGCAGATCTTGGCCATGCGACCATTCACGGCATCACCCAGATGACAGCGGTTTACACAGGGACGGTAACCGTTTCATACAGTTTTGATGGAACCACCTATACCGATCCTGTCGATATGGCTTCGTTCCTGGAGGCGGACTGTGATGCTCTTTATTCTGGTGCGCAGGCAAAGAAGAAGATCTGGTTTGAGTTCATGATCGAAGGAAAGACTTCCTCCCTCACGAACTTTGTCATCACCTATAAGAACGATTGAGAGAGGTTAAGAGAGGAGAAGGAAATGCTCAAAGGACATCTGCAGATTGATCTGCACAATGAAATCACAGGAGAGATCAAGAGGGTCGAGCAGGACAACCTGGTTACGAATGCCCTCGGATATGTACTTGGATTGGCAGCGAATGTTGGCGCGAAAGGAAACAATCACTTTTCTGATCTGCTCCCGGCTGCCACAAAGGCACTGGGGGGCTTGTTGTTGTTTGATGGGACACTGACCGAGGATGTGAATAACGTCCACTTTCCGATGGGTGTACATCTGATTGGTCATGCCGGGCAGACTGCAAATACGGCATCCAAGCTGGGAGGCTCGATTAACAAAGCAGAATCCGGGAGGACGGATACCGGTTATGTGAACGTCTGGGATTTTTCTACTTCTCAGGCAAATGGCACGATTGCGTCTCTCGCACTGACGCACACAAGAGCAGGGGAGAATCCCTTCAATGGGGCACAATACGATGATGGCGGTTTCACTACCGATCGATCCTATTGTCCCCTCACCTTTGATGAGAACTCAGGGGTTCTCTATCTTTATAGCGGCGGCAAAATCTACAAGAAGCCGTATTACACCAACATTGTCAAGGCATACACGCCATACCTTGGAGAAGAAACACAGGTGTTCGACTTTGCGTTTGACAATCCCGCCAGTTACTATTGGTCGGTTATGGATGGTTATGACGGGTACCTGTACGCTGTATATGTTCCCACGGTCACCTCGCAAGGGACGGTAAGCATCAAGCTTCGGAAGGTAAAAATTTCTGATTTCTCTTTTCAGGAAGAAGCGGAGCAAACCATAGCTGTGTCAAATGTGACAGCCAAGTCTACCGGTGATACAGATTTTTATGAGCAGTTAAATGCTGTGGTATCCAGCGGATATCTGTATTTCATTAGCTATGATGAAAACACGCTGTACAAAGTAAACCTGTCAAATACCGTCGACGTGACAGAAGTAAACTTTGGAAATATTAGGTGCAGGAAAATATATCCAATGCGCGGAGGTGGTGTCTTCGCAACCTTTGAGTGGACCGGCACCACATCATCCGGATCGACGACAACCTATGGAAGTCCGGGTGTGATTTATCCGGACGGAAAGTACAGGCTGAACGCAGAATCGACAAACAGTGTCGGATATCCGCAATACTACATTTCACATGAGACGGACTGCCTCCAGCGTTTTCGGCTGTGGAGCAATACTTTGTATTACTCGTTTGCCTGCAACTACCTTGGCACCATCTGCAACCTGAGCTCTCCGGTGGTAAAGACTAGCGCCCAGTCAATGAAGGTAACATACACACTGACGGATGCGGTGTGAAAGGAGGTGATTCCATTGATCGACTTTATCTTGAAATACTGGATTCAGGAGCTCTTTGCCCTGATCATTGCCGTCATCACATGGCTGTGGCGGACGCTGCTTCGGAGAAAGCAGGAGAATGACGAAATCAAAGAAGGAATGATGGCACTGCTGCATGACCGGATCTATCAGGCCTGCAGCTTTTTCCTTGCCCGGGGCTGGTGTTCGATGGAGGACCGCAGTAATCTGGAATATCTTTACAAGCCCTATAAGGCCCTTGGTGGGAACGGAACCG
>Ga0214925_100499_pt1 | contig 17740 bp, 18 predicted proteins | sample Stichaenrichment_FD_168299 | JGI IMG/M metagenome (GOLD analysis project Ga0214925, IMG submission 168299) | Xylose enriched microbial communities from anaerobic bioreactor in Madison, Wisconsin, United States - 63SRT | ecosystem: Engineered > Bioreactor > Anaerobic > Unclassified | place: USA... | reverse complement strand
CATATAAAACTCTCCGAGGAGCGCTTCGCTTTTCCTCGTAACCATCAATGAAAAGAACCGTCTTCCTTTGTATAATATAGGTGAAGGCGGTTTCATTGTACATCGTTATCTTTTTGGTGCTAATAAGCCCGAATATAAAACCGATGCCCTTCGGTCCTCGAGATTAACCCATTGTTGCTTCGAGCACGCTTATAAAATTTCATTCCTCAAGGCTGTAAGGTTAACCGCCAACTTTTATTCTAAATGGAGGTGCTGACATGGATGTCATTACAGAGAAGTGTTGTGGAATCGACGTACACCAAAAACAGATCACCCTCACCACTTTAATTGGTCGAGCTGATCAAAAGCCCCGGAAGAACAGTCGGCGTTACGGAACAACATCACCCGAATTGCGTCAATGCGCGAACTGGCTGTTAGAAAAGGAAGTTGAAGTCGTCTTAATGGAAAGTACCGGTCAGTATTGAATGGTCTTATGTAACCCCAGAATTATTAAAAATATTCCGGGTAAAAAGACTGATCAAAAGGATTCGGAATGGATCGCCGAATTAGCTCGGTTGGGATTAGTCGCTGCTAGTTTTATTCCACCACGGCCAATTCAAGAATTGCGCGAATCAACTCGTACACGCAAGTCCCTAACTGAAACGGCTACGAGTATTAAAAACAAGATTCATAATATCCTTCAACGGTCAAACATTAAGTTAACGACCTATGTAACGGATATTTTTGGTAGTTCTGGCCAGAAATTGTTAGTTTTATTAATCCAAGGAAAACCGATTAACCTGCAAACAGTTTCTAAATGTATGCACGCCAAGCTAAAAGCTAAACCGGAAATGATTGTCGCTGCTTTAGACGGCAGTCTGTCTCCTAGTGATCGCCAAATTTTAAAGATTGAACTTGCATTATTGGCAGATGTTCAACAGGCAATTCATGCCTTGGAATTACTAATTGAAGAACAACTTCAACCACTTGAAGAATTGTATCTTCGGCTTCAAACCATTCCAGGGATTAGTAAACACATTGCCCAAATTGTGATCGCCGAAGTTGGGACAGATGTAAGCCCGTTTCCGACCGCTCATCATTTGGCTTCTTGGGCTGGCCTATGTCCTGGAAATTATGAATCAGCTGGCCAATCCAAAAGCAGTCACATTTTGCATGGAAATGTTTATTTGAAAACTGCCCTGGTAACCGCAGCGCTAGGTGCGAAAAGACAAACCTGCTCTGGATTAAAAGACTTTTTCTATCGTTTAAAAGGTCATATGAGTGCGCAAAAGGCAGTAGTCGCATTAGCTCATAAACTGCTTAGGATTACCTATGCCATGATTGAAACTGGTTCAAGTTATCAAGAGTATAGAAAAGACCAACGAGCGAAAGCGCTCGTTGGTCAATAAAATACTTTACCTAACTAAATTATACTAATTTTTTCGGTATTTGACTACCGTTAGGTTAGTATGTCCTTTTTTAGGTTACTTTCTTATAAAAGTTGGGGGATAGCACCAGACAAAGCGATGAGGTTATTCGTCTGAATGGTCGTTTAAGATGACTAGCCAAACTAGCATTATCTACCAAAAATCGTCTTGATGGAGGGCATTAAGAGCACAAAACTAGTCATGGATGCCCTACATGAATTAATTGACCTGTTGCCGTTTCGGACCATTCATCAATACTTTTACCGGTTTGATCAGACTGCTAGAGAATGGGACAGAGTTATCGTGACCGACATGAATTATACCTATCTTAAACTGGCTAAAATAGTATTCCCCAACACCATCCTAGTTGTGGATAAATTCCATATCATCAACGCGCTTAACCGCGTCTTTAATAAAACCGGAGTTAGATTAGTTTGCGACATCTTCTAGTGAGTTTCACGCTCAAGCGCTACTGGAAGCTACTACTGGTTTCTTCTGAACAAATGGATTTGAATATTTTCATAAATGTACCAACTTTTCTTACTGGCTCACTGCCACCGAAATCGTCCACAACCTATTTGCCCTCGACTCCGAACTGAACCAAACTTACGAGGTCCTAGATCACGTGCGAACCGCTATTCAACACGAAGACTGGGCTAATCACAATGCAACCTTCTGGAACATGGCAGGCCGTTCTAAGGAAATGGCCAACATGTCTGAATTACTTTAAACTCATCACGAAGAAATCTATCATACTTTTCACTCAGTATTCCAATAGTCTTTTATAGGGAACTAATAATAGAATCAAAGTCATTAAGCGAGCCAGCTCTAGTTACCGAAACTTCTTTCGGTTTAGAACTCCTGTATGCTTTTATAGTTAAAACAAAAAAGCCCTAATCACAAAGTGATCAGGGCTTTAATCTTCAGATTTACCAACAACAGTTGACAAACAGCCTTTATTTCATTTAATCATATTTAACTTTTAAGCATCATTTAACTTCACCATGATCAAAAAGTAAAAATAATTGTTTGTTAGATGATGTAATTACAAAGGTCCAGCCAGAATAAGAAAAAATCTCACTTCATCTTTTAATTACATTAGTATTATTTTTTGCTACGCCTAAACTTCCTATCCCCCTTGAAATTAAAGCTACTCTCTTAAGTGATAGTTGTAGGTGGAAATGATAATATTTTGACGTGAATTTAAAATTGTCCGTAATCTCAAGCTAGTTTGGTTATGCAAAAGATTTTCCCAACGATGTTTAGGCACAAATTGTGGTACCAAGACCGTCGTAGAGTAGTTTCGATCAGCCGCCCTTTTAGCGATGACATCACAGAATCGTAAAGTTGGCTGTGCGATTGAACGATAGGATGAATGGATATCAACAAATCGAACATTTGGGAATTCCTTTTTAAACTCTTCAGAAGTCTTATGCTCTTTTTCAGGGTTGGAGTCAAATGAAACATGCATGGCAATCACATAGTCACCAATTGACTGTGCGTAGCTGATCGCATTAGCGGTAACCCTGGTAACACCACCTACCAAAACAATGACCGTAGAGCCATCGTAATGATGTGTTGCGGTGATTTGGGTATCCTCTTCAACAACCCGCAGCTGTTCGGCAACCCGCTTATAATGACGATTAATCTTGTAAAAAATTCGAAGAAGAATCGGCATCACAATTAGATATGGCCAAACATTTGGAAAACGCAGTAAAAATAAACAGGTAACTAATGCCAGCGAAATAAAAGCCCCAATAAAATTAATCACCGACTTTAATTGCCAGCTTCTTCCACGGTGACGATACCAATGAATGATCATACCGGATTGAGAAAGCGTGAATGGAATGAAAACACCAACAGCATACAACGGAATCAAAGAATTCGTTCGACCTCCGAAGATCTGAATCAGGACAATTGCTCCGACAGCCAAGGAAATAATACCATTGGAATAGCCGAGTCGATCGCCTTTATCCAGGTAAGCATGCGGCAAAAATTTGTCTTTTGCCAAATTATAAGCCAAAATTGGGAAAGCTGAAAAACCAGTATTGGCAGCAACCGCCAAAATCATGGCAGTTGAAAGCTGAAGAACATAATAAATAATCCCATGACCGAAAACAGCAACACCAATTTGTGAAAGAACCGTTTCATGACCATTTGGTACAATTCCAAGGTAGTAACTCATATAGGTAATTCCACCGAAGAAACATGCCAAAATAGTCGCCATAATTGCCAATGTTGCAGATGCATTATGACTTTTTGGCTTTTTAAAATTCGGAACCGCATTACTAATGGCTTCAACACCGGTTAATGAAGAAGAACCGGATGAGAAAGCTCTAAAGAACAGAACCAGCGTCATCCCTTCAACAGGCGCACCGATATGTGCAGCAGCATGATATTGAATATGGCCACTTAAAATATTGTAGCCACCATAAATGATCATTACCAAGATCATGACGATAAACAGATAGACCGGCAGCGTCAAAAAAGAAGCCGATTCACGGATACCACGTAAATTCAACAACATAATTCCCACAACAATTAGGCATGAAATTAACACTTGATGAGAATATAAACTGGGAATTGCCGAAGTAATCGCTTCAGTAGCGGAAGTCGTTGATACGGCAACGGTTAGCATATAGTCAACCAATAATGAACCACCGGCTACTAAACCGGCTCGTTCACCCCAATTTGTACTGGCAACAACGTAGGCCCCACCACCAGACGGATAAGCATGAATAATTTGCTGATATGATAGTGTAATTGCAGCCAATAGAACCAACACAAGCGCTGCAACCCAGATCTGATACATCAATGCAGCGGCTGATAATGTTATCAGGATGGTGGTAATTTGTTCAGTACCATAAGCGACTGACGATAGCGCGTCTGATGATAATAATGCCAAGGCCTTAAACTTTGTTAAAGCTTGGCCGCCTTCGTCAGTGGTTTTTAGCGGCTTACCAATTAAAAGCCGTTTTAAATATCGCCACATAAATAGTTACTCCTTTTATAATATTTACCATTCATGGTGAACCATAAAATAATAGTCCATCTTACCATTAAATACAAGTATTGATTATGTACATAAAATAGTCACTAATACCATACAACAACAAAAAGCGCCCGACAAGCTCGGACGCTCAATTTGTTTGTCTATAGCGACTATTTTTATCTTAAAATTACATTCCCATACCAGGTTGTGGCATTGGAGCAGCAGGTGCATCCTTCTGAGGCTCATCGGCTACAACAGCTTCAGTAGTCAAAAGCAAAGCAGATACAGAAGCAGCATTTTGAAGTGCAGAACGGGTAACTTTGGTAGGATCAACAATACCATCATCGATCATATCTTCAAACTTACCATTTGCGGCATTATAACCAATGCCAGGCTTTTCGTCTTTTAACTGTTCAACGATAACTGAACCTTCAACACCAGCGTTTTCGGCAATCTGACGAACCGGTTCTTCGAGTGCTCGACGAACAATGTTGATACCAGTTGCTTCGTCGCCATCAGCCTTAAGCCTGGCGATTTCAGGAATAACATTAATCAATGCAGTTCCACCACCAGGTACGAAGCCCTCTTCAACAGCTGCACGAGTGGCGTTCAAAGCATCTTCGATTCGGTACTTCTTTTCCTTTAATTCGGTTTCAGTAGCTGCACCGACACGAACAACGGCAACTCCACCTGACAATTTAGCAAGACGTTCCTTTAATTTGTCACGGTCAAAGTCTGATGTTGTTTTTTCGATTTGAGTCTTAATTTCTGAAACACGTTGTGAAATTTGATCTTTTGAACCTGATCCGTCAACAATTGTAGTAGAATCTTTTGTGACATTGATCTTGTTGGCTTGACCTAATTGCTCAAGCGTTGCGTCCTTTAAGTTCAATCCAAGATCGTCAGTGATGACAGTAGCACCAGTTAACATGGCAATATCTTGGAGTTGATCTTTACGACGGTCACCAAAGCCGGGAGCCTTAACAGCGACAACGTTAAAGGTACCACGCATCTTGTTCAAAACAAGTGTTGGCAATGCCTCTCCACCAATATCATCGGCAATGATCAAAAGTGAACGACCTTGTTCCACAATCTTTTGAAGAAGTGGTAAAATATCTTGAATGTTAGTAATCTTTTTATCAGTTACAAGAATGTATGGGTTATCAAGATCTGCTTCCATCTTGTCATTATCGGTAACCATGTATTGTGACATATAGCCACGATCAAATTGCATACCTTCAACAACGTCCAAGCTGGTTTCAACACCACGTGATTCCTCGATTGTGATGACACCATCATGACCAACCTTCTCCATTGCGTCGGCAATTAACTTACCGACTTCTGGATTAGCTGATGAAATTGACGCAATCTGTGCAATATCATCTTTTGTTTTAACGTCATGTGACATCTTGTGAAGTGCATCAACAGCAGTTTTAGTGGCTGTTTCGATACCACGACGAATACCAACAGGGTTAGCACCGGCAGTCACGTTCTTCATGCCTTCGTTCACGATTGCTTGTGTTAAAACAGTTGCGGTCGTTGTCCCATCACCGGCAACATCGTTAGTCTTTGAAGCAACTTCAGAAACCAACTTTGCGCCCATGTTTTCGAAATGATCAGGTAGTTCAATTGCCTTGGCGATTGTCACACCATCATTAGTAATTGTTGGTGTACCAGCTGTTTGTTCCAAAACAACATTACGACCCTTAGGACCAATTGTAGCTTTAACCGTATCTGCTAATTTATCAACACCTTTAAGCATTGCGCTGCGAGCGTCTTCAGAAAACTTAACTTGTTTAGCCATTCCAATTTTCACCTCAAAAATTTATTTTGATTAAATTATTAAATTGTTGAATCAATTATCCGCAATTCAATTATTCGACGATTGCGACGATATCTTTTTCATGCAAAACTAAATAGGATTTGTCGTTATCTTCAATTTCCGTACCAGCGTACTTATCGAACATAACCTTGTCACCCTTTTTAACAACTGGGGCAACAGTTTGACCGTTATCTAAAACGCGGCCTTCCCCAACGGCAACAATTGTACCTGTTTGAGGCTTTTTCTTAGCGTTATCAGCTAAAACAATGCCGCCAACGTTTTTTTCCTCTTCTTCTTCTCTTTCGATAATTACGCGATCTCCTAATGGTTTTAACACGTTAGTCCCTCCATTTACAACAATTTTTAGCATCATTAGCACTCATATGACAGAAGTGCTAATCACTGCTTATAATATATTATTTTTTGAGCGGAATTGCAAGGATTTTTCATAAACATTGCAATATTCAAGCGTTTTTCAATCAATGCGATCAATTCTTGTTACAATAGCGTCAGGAGATTAAAGGCCAACGTCATCATGCGCTAAATATAAAAAAAGATCAGGACGATAACTGTCTTGACCTCTTTTCTATCACTCACAAATATATTGCTGACACACAAAATAAAGAGACTCCCATTATGTTGTGAAAGTTTGTCTTTCACAACATAATAAAGATTGTCCCCTGCCACTTATGACGCTTTATATGGTTACTTGCCAAAATTCTCTATAAAATAAATCAACGTTTGCAATTCGTTAGTTAAATCAACGTTTTGAACAAGTACATCGTCAGGAACGGAAAGTCTGATTGGTGTAAAGTTTAAAATTCCCTTTACACCGCCTGCAACAGCATCATCTGTTACTGCCTGAGCTGCGCTTGAAGGAACGGTTAAAATAATCACTTGGATTTGCTGTTCCTGAAGTTGATGTGCCAGTTCTTGAATTGGATAGACTGGAACGCCGTCCTCAATCTTATTAATAATTGTATCATCAGTATCGAAGGCTGCCGAAATCCTAACATTACCATCTTTGTGAAAGTTAAAATTCAGCAGGGCGTGTCCTAAGTTGCCAACCCCAATCAATGCAACGTTGGTTAAATGTTCCTGGTTCAAGATCTGCTTAAAAAACGAAAGCAGGCTATCCACATCATAACCATATCCACGCTTCCCCAATGCACCAAAGTATGAAAAGTCACGACGGATGGTAGCAGAATCTACTTGAACAGCTTCAGCTAATTCAGTTGAAGAAATCCGACTTTTGCCTGTGTCATGTAATATATTTAAGTATCTGTAGTAAATTGGCAACCGTTTAGCGGTCGCACGTGGAATATTTTCAGCTGTCACGAAAATTTCCTCCTAAATTTCATTAATTTTGCTAACTGAGCACTTTGTGAATCTCTCTTTACTTAGTATTCTAACATAAGATACCATCTTGTGAAATACATTTCAAATATTAGCTTTGAAATTAACAAAGAAATGTCACTATTAGAGACATCATCCCATCTAAATCGCCTCAAAATCAACAATATGATAAACTTATAAGGATAAAAGAAAGGTGGCTGGATCGTTGATAATCTTACAAGCCCAAGATTTAACCAAAAGATTTAATGGTATTAACATATTCTCAAAAGTAAACTTATCAATTCAAGAAAAAAGTCGCATTGCATTAGTCGGCCGAAACGGTGCCGGCAAATCAACATTAGTTAAAATGATCATCGGCGAGCAGTCCATCGATGGCGGTCAAATAACAACAAAAAAGAATCTCACAATCGGATATTTGGCGCAAGATACGGGATTAGATTCCGATAAGGGAATTTATGAAGAAATGTCGTCAGTCTTTGCGAAACTCAAGGAACAAGAAACTAAGATTCATGAACTTGAAGCTCAAATAAGCACGCTGGATCCAAAATCGGATAGGTTTCACCAAATTTCAGCAACTTATGATACTGTTCGAGCCAATTTTGAACAGCATAATGGTTATGGCTATGATGCGGAAATACGTGGCGTTCTCCATGGCTTCGGCTTTGATAAGGACCAGTACGATAAACCGATTAATGAACTTTCAGGTGGCCAAAAAACACAATTAGCACTTGCAAAACTACTACTTGAAAAACCTGAATTGTTAATTTTAGACGAACCAACCAATCACTTGGATGTCGAAACGATTACCTGGTTGGAAAGTTATATTCAAAACTACAGCGGTTCGTTATTGATTATTTCACATGACCGATATTTTCTTGATCGTATCGTTAACGAAGTTTATGACCTGGCTAACGGTACATTAAGACATTACGCCGGAAATTACACACAGTACACCCAAAAGAAGCAACAAGAAATCTCCCTTCGCTGGAAAGAATATGAAAAGCAACAGGCTGAAATTTCCAAACTCCAAACCTTCGTTGATAAAAATATTGTGAGAGCATCTACTACAAAACAAGCCCAGGCTCGTAGAAAACAGCTTGAGAGAATGAACCGAATTGAAAAGCCAACGTCTGACGGTAAAAGTGTTCGTTTCACATTCTCACCAAAATCCAAAAGCGGTAACAACATTTTAAAGGTCACTGACGCAGCAGTTGGTTATACAAAGATTCTTTCAGAACCAGTCAACTTGGATGTCAAAAGAAATCAGGCCATTGCAATTGTCGGCCCCAATGGGGTTGGTAAGTCCACCCTTTTAAAAAGCATTCTTGGCATTATTCCCTTTTTAAAGGGTTCGGCTCAATTTGGAACCGGTGTTGACACTGGGTACTATGATCAAGAACAAGCCTCACTACACCCTTCCAAAACGGTTTTAGGCGAAGTCTGGGATGATCACCCCACTACAGCCGAAGGAGACATTAGAAGCGTTTTAGGCAGCTTCCTCTTTTCTGGAGATGACGTTGCTAAAATGGTTCACGATTTGTCCGGTGGTGAAAAAGCCCGCTTACTTTTAACAAAGTTAGCAATGCAACACAATAATTTTTTAATTCTCGATGAACCAACCAATCATTTAGACATTGATAGTCGAGAGGTTTTGGAAAAAGCGCTAAATGGTTTTGATGGTACAATTCTCTTTGTTTCCCATGACCGTTATTTTATCAACAAAGTTGCCTCATCCGTTGTTGAACTGTCACAAAGAGGAACAACCCTTTACCTTGGTGATTATGATTACTATGTTGATAAAAAAGATGAACAGCTTGCGATTAAGGAACATGAGCAGGAAAAACAGGGAACCGCTCAATTAGCCGCGCAGGCTACCACGTCAACGACTGATAAAAAGAACTATGAAGTCAATAAACAAAATCAAAAGGAAGTTCGAAAACTAAATCGCGAAGTCACCGATTTGGAATCCCAGTTAGACGAACTGTCTAAAAGTAAAAATAATATTGAAAATCAAATGGCTCAGCCAGAAGTTTTTAACGACTTAGATAAGGCGTCCGATCTTCAGAAGAAACTTGAAATGGTCGATCAGGAAATCAAAGAAACTGAAAGTAAATGGGAGCAAAAGAGTCTTCAGTTAGAAGATATTGAGTAATTCATAAAAAGGACCAACAGCAAAGTAAACCACAAAATTGGCTTACCCTGACTGTTAGTCCTTTTATATTCAAGAATATTTAATTAATTTCTATCGATCATTACCTAAATTAATTAGTTGCAGGTTCCTTAATCCATTCAAATTCCAAACTGGGATCAGCATTTAGCGTTGCATTTGTAAATACTCGATGGCGATACAACATTTCACCAGCAGCTCCAATCATAGCAGCGTTATCACCACATAATGATAGTGGTACCAACTCCAAAGAAGTTTTCGGAAATGCTTGTAGTTCTTTTTCAAGACGATTGCGCAATCCCTTATTAGCGGCAACACCACCGCCTAAAATAAGCTGCTTAACCGGATAATCTTGAAGTGCTCGTTTTGTTTTGTCAGCCAAAACGTCAATAACAGCTTGTTGAAAACTTGCTGCAAGATCATCTTTATTCAAAGTTTCATGAATTTGATCGGCATGGTGAACCGTATTAATAAAGGCACTTTTTAATCCACTAAAACTAAAATCGAAATTATCATCTTGGTCCATTGCCCTTGGGAAATGGAAAGTATCATGACCCTTATGAGCCATTTCATCGACTTGTTTTCCAGCAGGATAATTAATTCCCAAAACCCGGCCGATTTTGTCATATGCCTCGCCCGCAGCATCGTCTCGAGTCTCACCGATAATTTCAAATCGATTTTCCTTGGGCATATACACAAGCTCCGTATGACCACCTGAAACGACTAATGCCATTGCCGGAAATTCAATTGGTTCGACTAATCTTGCAGCATAAATATGACCTGCCAAGTGATTAACTGGAATCAAAGGCAGATGATGTGCCCAAGCAACCGCCTTTGCTGCTGTCACGCCAATGAGCAAAGCGCCAACCAGCCCTGGCCCATAAGTGACAGCGACTGCAGATAAATCACTATATGTGACTTTAGCCTGTGTTAACGCATCATTGATGCAGCTGGTAATTTGCTCAATATGGTGTCGGCTTGCAACTTCAGGCACAACGCCACCGAACCGTTGGTGACTTTTTATTTGGGTTGCAACAATATTCGAAAGAATTGTATCGCCATTTTCTATAACTGCAACAGACGTCTCGTCACAGCTTGTCTCAAATGAGAGAATCAGATCTTTTGCCAAAAAACTCACCTTTCCTAGCCAATTTTCGTAATGTCTAAAATCATATTCAATGCATCTTCACGATCGTTAAAATAATAATCTTTCTTTAACCCGTTGTCCACAAAACCGATGTCACGATATAATTTTTGAGCTCTGGCATTGCTGACACGAACTTCCAGCGTTACTTTATCGTATTTTAACTGTCGTGCCTTTTTGATAATTATATTCACCAAAAAATAGCCGAGCCCATGATTTTGAAAATTGGGTGCCACGGCGACATTAGTGATATGACAGTCTTTTGTATGGTCATTTAATGAACAGCCAATGAAAGCAACCAGCCAGTCATTTCGTCTTAAAACCAGATACAAACGATCACTTTTACGCATCAATTCAGTTCGAAACGCCCGCTCGTCCCATGGAGTCTGACCACCATAAACGGCTCGTTCGATTCCAAGGATTTCTGGAATGTCGGGAATCATGGCCTTTGCCAGAAAATAATTTGTACCGTTGATTTCGACATCGTGATTCTTAATGTCTAGATATCGTTCCCGGAGCTGAACCTGCTTGTTATAAAAATTTTGCTGAAACCATTCTTTAAATTTTTTCCACATAGTTACGGGTATCCTCGTTTGGATGAAGTTTTTGCCAATCAGCTTCAGCTTTGGTTAGACGCAGGTATCTCGGAACAACGGCATCAATGTCCTTCACAGGTGACAACTGTGATCCATAAAGACCAAGTCTGGCTGCATTAGGAACTGCTGTCAGTTCATCAGCTACCCTCAAAGAATCTCCAAACCGCTTCAAAAATGCCTCGGAAAAAGGTGCTGTATCCCCTACAATCATAATTGGCTGATTAACATCCGTTAGTTTTGCCAACCAGTCATTAATATTTGTATGCTGATCGGAAATAATTGAAGTCATCGTTCCGTTTTTTAGTTGATAAAGGCCTGTAAACATATTTTGATTTCGAGCATCAAAAATTGGATTGATTAAAACCCTCGGCTCTGAGATATTAAGCGCAAGTGTTAACAAACTTGAAACAGTCACCAGCTCTATATCTAAAGTGCTGGCGAGTGTTTTGGCAGCTGTCGTTGCCATTCGAATCCCCGTATAAGATCCAGGCCCTGACGCAACAACAATTCTGTTCAAGTCGTTCGGTAAGAGATCGGATTTTTGAATAAGATCTTCAATTACCGGCATTAAAAACTCCGCATGTTTTCTATGCGTCGTTAACGTTGTTTCGGCTAATAAATGATCATTATCCAGAACGGCAACGGATAATGGTCGATTCGATGTATCAATTGCTAGAATTTTCATTTTTTTCATGACCCTTTACATCGTTTTTCTTCCATAAAAATGTAGCGCTAGATGAAAGTACATCGTTAGAAAAAATTTCATGAACTGTTTTAATCTTATCGCTATCTTTAGACTCAACAGCTACCGAGCTGGTAACCCAATTGCCATATTTAACCTCATTTTCGAAACGAATATCAATCTGTTCCGGAACGTGGGACACAAGAAAGTCAAGTGGCAGAACGTCAGTCATCCACTCAAGATAATGAGCGTTATTCACATGACCATTAAAGTCAATGTCACTGGCCCTAACCTGATATTTTTTTGAGGAAACTTCAGCACTGTCAGCTATTCGACTTGGCCGTGGCAATCTCGGTACCCGACGCACTTTTTCGGACTGGTAGGGCTCAATAATCGTTTGAGGAATCTCTGTAATCTTTCGGGCTCTCTCATCCATTAAAACCCATATACTGTCTACCTTTACAAGCTCATTTCCCTGATCATCGTGAACCCAAAACTCACGGTAGGCAAAGAAACGGTTGTAGGAAGTCCCACGTGTTGTCATTTTAACAGTATCTTCAACTTGTGGAAGCCGGTTAATCTTAATTGAATATTGCGTGACAACCCAGCCAACACCATACTTATCAATAAGTTCCTGTTGGGCAACTCCTAATTTAGCATTTTGATGATCTGAACAGAGCATTAAAATATTAATCAACATTGTCATTGTAATGCGGTAGCTAACATCTCCTTCATAAAAGGAGATCGTATGATTTTCACTGTACTGATCTGCAGGCATTGGCACGTCTTCTTTCTAACATAATTTAAATTATAACTCTTTTATAATGGGATGGAAACTAATCAAGCCTTTAATTTATACTTTTTAATCTTAACGAATCAACAAAATGACGTCTTTCTTCTAAGTAAATAATATTCACTTAATGCCATGATATTCATTGTAAACAACTTGTTTACGTAGATTATGAGCTTTGGCAACCTTTTTGATCGATTCATTAACAGACAATCCATCCTTAATATAAATATCTACTTGTTGCGTAAGAGAAAGGTTTTCCATTAGATTATCAGTCTTATTCTCCTCTAAAGGTTGCGCGTTTCCACTCACAATAATGACAAATTCTCCTCGTATAGTTGTTGAATTTGCCCATTCAATTACTTGATCAAGTGTGCCACGAATAAATTCTTCATGTTTTTTTGTCAATTCACGACATAAAGAGGCTGCTCTTAATCCACCAAATGAATTTTGAAGACTTTTTAACGTCTTTAAAAGTCGGTGAGGTGCTTCATAAAATATAAGCGTTTCCTGTCGATTAACCAACTTTGCCAGTTCATCACGCTGCTCTTTGGGTTTTCTTGAAAGAAACCCATAAAAATAAAACGGCTGAGGGGAAACACCAGAAGCAATCAAAGCTGTTATACCGGCATTAGCACCTGGCAAGGGAACGACAGTTATTTCACTTTTAATACAAGCAACCACCAACTCATGTCCTGGATCGCTAATCGAAGGCATTCCGGCATCGCTAACCTGGGCGATCGATATCCCTTTTTTTAACTTATCAATCAACTCAGGAATTCTTTGCACAGTATTATGCTCATGAAAACTAATTTGTTTGGTTTCAATTTCAAAATGGTTCAATAGCTTCTGCGTATTTCTGGTATCTTCAGCCGCAATTAAATCCACCTGTTTCATGACAGAAACAGCCCGAAATGTCATATCCTCCAAATTACCAATTGGCGTTGGTACTAAATAAAGCGTACCGTATTTACTTTTAGTATCGAAACTTCTTTGAGTTATCACTTAGTTATTAATCCCTTCGACCATAAATAATCTCCGTGCAAAAAATGCAATCTTCGCCATTTTCCCGTCGCTTGCCATAATATGAACTGCAAACATGAAACCCTTCGTTATATAATTTTTCAAGATTCTTTCGGGATTTAGATAATTCTGGTGAATTGTTACCGACTTTTTCAGTAATCTGATTAATTCTATCCCGAAGATGCTGATTTTCAATTTCTAGTTCCGCGTTCTTTTCCATTAATTCAATTAATGATTCATGCAGGTGAGAAAATTCAGCTGCGGTTGCACCCAGATGACTGTCCATTTCTTTAAGCTCATCATATAAATTTTGACTATCCAATACTATCTCACCCTTTAAAAATCTATGACTTAACAATCGTCAGCATCTTTAGTGTGACAGATTCAATAACATTTTGAAAATTCACATTTACCATCAAACTGCCTCGCGTATTTAACAGTTCCTCCAACATCGTCATTAATTGGTCACTTGACCATTCTTGGGCAGCCTGCTTTGTTTCAGAAATAATATCAGGAAATTTAGTCGTATCTTTTTTTAAAGTACCATACTTAATTTCAAGCGTTTCATCAAAAACACCAATCATCATTGATAAAGCAACCTGCTGACGTTCCTTATTTGTGATCAGAGGCATCAAGGCCATTTGGATATACGGCATGGCCATCAGATTGCCCTTCACTAAATAACCAAACCATTTGGAAACCACTTCCTGAAGTGAAGAAAACCAATTATCCGCTTGCCATCTTTTTATTTCAGATAAACTATTTGTCATCGACATTAGTAAATTTATCTGACTTGGTAAGATACCGGATTTTCGCAACTCTTGATTCATTACATCTTTCCCAATGCTCGGAAATTCAACAACTTGGGTTCTTGAAACAATCGTTGGCAAAATAAGGTTACGATTTTGACTAATCAAAAAACTGACAACATTTCCAGTAGGTTCCTCAATAAATTTAAGCAAACTATTAGCGGCACCGGTTGTCATTTTATCGGCATCTGAAATAATAAAAGCTTTTTTTGACCCTTCCATTGCGCTTTTAGTGAACTCACTCTTTACATGACGGATTTGATCAACTTTAATACTCAAACCATCCGGTTTCGTTATAACAACATCTGGATGATCGTGATTCATAATTCGTGTACACTCAGCACACTTTCCGCAAGGATAACCGTCTTTCACATTTGTACAGAAAAGACGCATTGCAACTCCCATTGCAACTGCATTTTGACCTGCACCATCTTCACCCGTAAAAAGATACGCATGTGACAATTCATTTCGATCCACTAAGCGCATAAATTGTTCAAATAATTTGGGCTGTTTTATTTTCGCATCGCTCGCAATGTTGTCTGACATTTTTAACCTCTAAAATTGATGGAATTGCTCAATTGGCAAGATCATCACAGTAGCCCCACCCACTTGAACCTCAATTGGAAAAGTATGTTCAGCCGTATCACCATTTAGACTAACCGGGGGCGTCATAAATTGTTGTCGGGCGGAGCAGGTTTCCTTAATAAGCTGCAACGTTAAATCAACTTTATCATCATCAACAGCAACCAAATATGTTGTATTGCCGGCCCTTAAAAAACTTCCAGTTGTCGAAAAACGTGTTGCAACAATGTCATGGGCAACAAAAACCGAACGTAACTTATTAGCATCTTTATCTTGAACGATTGCAATTACTAATTTCATAGCTAAGACTCCTTAAAAAATTCACTTGCTATTTGATGAATCACATCAGTTGTATCTTGAATAACCTTTTCAATTGGTTGAGTTGCATCAATTATGATAAAACGATCGTTATATTCACCAATTAATTTCATGTATCCCTGGTGAACGCGTTTATGAAAAGCAGTTGTTTCAACATCTAAACGGTCAATTTTACTTGAGTCCCGATGCTTGGCAATTCGATTCAAGCCAACTTCAACCGGAATGTCAAAATAAATCGTTTTATATGGAAGTATCTTTTCGGTTGCAAACTCATTCATCCTCGCTACTGCCTGCATTCCGATTTCTCTTCCCGCACCTTGGTAAGCCACCGAGCTGTCAACATATCGATCGCAAAGAACCAGCTTATCAGCCTGCAAGGCCGGCAAAATAGTTTCGACTAAGTGTTGACGGCGTGCTGCCGCATATAATAACGCTTCAGTTCGATAATCCATTTCTGTATTTTTACGATCCAAAATAACCCGTCGAATTTGTTCGGAAATTTTATTACCACCTGGTTCTCTAGTAACAATCAGATGGTCACCAAGTTGTTTTTGGAATTGATTAACAACTTCATTCATGACAGAAGTTTTCCCTGCACCATCAGGGCCTTCGAAGGTTATAAATTTGCCAGTCAAAGTTTTTCCCTCAATTCTATATTTAGGTTTATTGTACTGTATGTTTTTTTACCTGTCTATTCTCCCAGATAAAATGCCACAAAATAAAAGAGCGATCTAACCTTAAATGCCGGCCTGAATTTCACATCCCTGTGTCTCAGAAACAACGAACATTTATCCAAAAATCACTCAAAATTTATCATTAATTTTCCTTATTGAAAATCATCGTGGTCATAACTGATGACCGATGCTTGAATATGATCATTTTTAATGTGTCTGAGTCGAGCTTCTTTATAAATAAAGAAAAATTTTTGCTTTGCCAAAGCCGTTTCTTGTGCCATTTCAATATCGCTGTCAGCAACCGCGGTTTGAGTTTGAGCGGCATGATCCCACTGCTCTTTAAGATTATTGATAAGATCCAGCAGACGTTGATCATATTCAGCTTTTATATTTTGCTTTTTAAATCCACCAAACCACACCATTATTTTCCTCCATTACATTTCGGTTCGGCCTTGGACAGCCTTAAACAATGTCATTTCATCAGCGTATTCAATATCCGTTCCTACTGACAGTCCATGTGCCAATCGTGTCACTCGGATGCCAGCTGGTTTGATTAGCTTACTTAAATACATAGCAGTTGCTTCTCCTTCAGGAGTTGCGTTAGTCGCCACAATCACTTCTTTAACCTCACCGTTTTTTTGAAGTCGCCTAATTAGGGAAGTAATGTTTAAATCTTCAGGGCCTTTGCCTTCAATTGGTGACAAAACACCATGAAGTACATGGTACAGCCCATGATATTCTTGAACTTTTTCCATCACCATAATGTCTTTAGGCTGCTCAACAACCAATATTTTTGTTTGATCGCGAGTCTTATCACGACAAATTTCACATGGATCTTCGTCAGTTAAGTTACCACAAATCGAGCAATAGTGAAGATCTTCTTTGGTAGCCAACAGTGCGTGTGAAAATTCCTTGACATCGTCCTTATTCATATCAACGGTATAAAAAGCCAGCCGAGTTGCTGTCTTGTTACCAATACCAGGTAATTTCATATAACTATCGATTAATTTTGCAATTGGTTCAGGATACTGCATAATCGTTCCTTCCTATCAACAGACTACATACCCGGAATACCTTTGGCGTACTTGCCCATTGTACTTTGAGTGGTATCTTTAATCTTCTTCATTGCATCATTAACTGCTGCAACAATCAAATCCGATAGCATTTCGGGATCATCAGGGTCAATTGCTTCAGGCTTAATTTTAATATCTGTCATAATACGTTCTCCGTTGAAGGTCACAACAACCATGTCGTCAGGAGCGCTACCGGTAAATTCCTGTTTATTTAAGTTATCTTGTTCTTCCTTAAGTTGCTTTTGCATCTTTTGCATTTGTTTCATCATCTTATTCATATTCATACCATTCATCATTTTAAAATTC
>Ga0214925_100496_pt1 | contig 17772 bp, 10 predicted proteins | sample Stichaenrichment_FD_168299 | JGI IMG/M metagenome (GOLD analysis project Ga0214925, IMG submission 168299) | Xylose enriched microbial communities from anaerobic bioreactor in Madison, Wisconsin, United States - 63SRT | ecosystem: Engineered > Bioreactor > Anaerobic > Unclassified | place: USA... | reverse complement strand
GGAACTGTAGAGCGGCATAACGGCCTGATCAGAAGGTTCATACCGAAAGGAAAACGAATCGATGACTTTACCGGTCAGCAGATTTCCGATGTGGAGACCTGGTGTAATAGCCTGCCGAGGAAACTTCTGGGTTACAGAACCCCAGATGAAATTTTCGAGGAGGAAATTGACAAAATCTACCAGATTACTGCTTAGTGGATAGTGTCCAACTTATTATTGCAATTTAGGAAGTTCATTAATTCCATTCCAATTGATGGTAGTGCCATTACATTTAGCTCTTAAGCCATTACCATTATTATAATTATTATCAAGAGTGACAGTGTTCCCAAAAATCCAGTCTTCTTTAGTTTCGGCATGTGATCTGAACGTCGTAGAAAAATCACCAATATAATCATATGATTCCGTTGGGTCATATGATTTTACATTACTTGATCTTCCTATATTTGCGTTCGCGTTTAAATGTTCTGCTGCAACCGAGCCTTCCATATCTCCAGTCTGCTTATAGTTCTTAGCAAATACACCATATTTACCGACACTTCCAAGTGACTCGCTCGATGGATAAGTAAACCGAGTCACTGTGCTTTTTCTTTTACCATAGATTTTCTCTGCAGCGTTATACACAGATTTATCAGAAGTTCCTGAAGCGTCGTCCGGCGTTTTTATATCATTATCCACGTTACTCGGCAATTTTCCATCTTTCGTAACATAGACCTGAACAGTCGGACTTGACGTAGCATTAACCTGATATTTCGTTCCTGTCTCTGATGGAACAGCATGGAAAGAATAATTTCCCACCGTTGGTGAATAATAATAAGTATCCCATTTTACTTCGACATTCTTCGTAAATTCATTTTCATTATAAGATCTGCGAACGGTCGCCTCTAATGAAGAATATGTATTTTTCAATTCTTCTTCAACAGCTTCTTTTGAAGTATTTTCTTTAACAGCAACCGCGGTTAAATTTTCATTATTCCACTTTGTAAGAATCAGATTGTTTTCACCCACATTCTCATTCTCACCAAACGCCATATTCGGCATAAATGTGACAATCATCACGGCGCAGAGCGCGAGCGCCAGCAGTGCCGAAAATTGCTTTTTCTCGTGCTTTCCTTTCATAAATATCCTCCCTTGTGTCTGTTTCACTGCATTTCCCATATAAACAGCCTGTTCATCCGTCAGAGTCTCTCCGGCATGAGATTAATTCAGATACGACAAAAAACACACCGCGCAAGAGGCTCACTGCAATGACAGTTGTGTATATATAAAAATATATCACCAGACAGGTGAAATGATCAAGCGTTCTGTGATTTCTAAAGTTGTGATAGTAACAACAGTCGATTTGATAAACTGCAATATTTTACCCAGTATATTTCCTGCTCTTTATCTGAAGAAACCTATATTTCCATGCTTTTTAATATGCATTTCGATTTCAGAAAAACGATAATTGCGTACTTAACCTAGTTCTTTCAATACATTCCAATTCTTATGCATATTTTATTCTCAGTTATTCTCAATAATTTTACTATCCATTGAAAGTACTATGGTAAATAAATATCGTTCTGCAAAATCAATGACCTTGTGTTTGAACTCTGGTCTATATCAGTATGACGCATAAATCTAAATATCGGAAATCTGTAAATTTTGCATATACTTTTCACCATATTCTGTAAGAAATATCATTTTGCTTTTATAATCTCATTTATCTCTTATTTATTAGTATTATCGTTTATGTTCTTTTTTGCGTGCATAGATACAGCTAGATTTTACGCAGTATAATACTGCATACTTTATGTTTCTCTGTCCATCTATTCTGCCCGCAGCCTTCCTTTGTAACCCTCCGCCGGGAGCAGCGGAGCTGTCCTTCTGCTTCTGAGGCAGCTGCCAGGTCCTTGCATGCTGCCTGATCAGGCAGCATGCAGGCACACAAAAAGCCGGCAGACTGCCCTGCCGGCTTGCTCCTTGCTCGTTTGTTTTTTGTCCCTTCTAATTCTGGAAGTGGATCTGCTGGCCCTCGATGAGCGGATAGGTAATCAGCTGTTCGGAATCGAGGTCTTCCTTATGCATATCAACGGCAGAAATCTGAGAATTCTCGTAGGTCGTGTAGTAGTAAATGCCACGGTCCATGTTGCAGCAGGAGGAGTAGATGGTGTACTCGTACTTGTCGCCGCCGAGGTGGACGCAGCCTTTCTGCTGGTCGACGGAGCCCAGAATGTGGAAAAACTGACTGATGCTGGCGGACTCTGTGTCTGTCGGCAGGGAGTTCATCTTGGTAAATGCCACTTTGACAAAACGCGACGCGGATGAGAGGTCACCCGGGATGCCGATTCCGCCCATGCCGCGGCTGTACTGGTCAAGTTCCAGGCCATCCGCAAAGGTATTCTGGGACGGTTCTTTTGATACCTGCATGAAATTATTCAAATTGAACAGCTGGTAATCAAAGGTCGGGTTGTTGGTCATAACACCGACCGGATTGTCGTACACCTTCAGGCCATCCTTGACACACTCAACCACAATCGAACATTTCTGGTCGGCAATGATCCAGTGAAGCGGTGAATTCGGCAGCTGATCACTGAAATTCTCATCGATCAGGTTGATGCGGTCCAGATAGGCTCTTGCGTCGAACACGTCGCTGCACTGGCTGAGGATCCACGGAATGAATTCAAAGGATGTAATATTTACAACGCCGTCATCGGCGTCCTCGTCCAGGGGCTTGTAATCTGCATTCCCCGGGAAGTTCAGACCGGCCATGGAAAGGCCGCACTCATTGGTTGCATCGTAATACAGCGGATAACCGCCTACCACATAGGCCATGCCGATCATAGCAAAGTGCTCGGTCAGAGTATCTGCGTGGCGGAATTTCAGCGGAAAGGTCCGCGGCATGATGGTAACCTGCTCGTTATAGGAATATTCCAGGTCCAGATTTCTTCCAAAATAGTGATCTTTTCCTGTGTATGTTGCTGCTGTGCACATCGTTGAACACCTCCTGTGCGTATGAAAGTCTCTCTCAAGTGATATTATAGTCACAACTGATCGAAGTACAATAATATATATATATTTTCATATAATTTTCACGACAGTGAAAGATATGGTCAATGAACCTTGCGATCAGGAACAAAGCATCCCGGGATTATCCATAGAATGCTGAAACAGGCGGCTCCCGGACAGAACGTTCAAGTCGGTGAAATCCAGGACAGCTGAAAATACAAAATGGAAATCAAATCCCATGGGAAGCAGATATTGTAATCTGTATTGTCCTCAATAAAATACATCGTGCAATTTCAATTTTCCTATGCTATACTTATCTAGTAACAACGCACTTCTGTGCGCAGACCATTCATAATTTCTGATCCGTTAGCTCAGCTGGGAGAGCGTCTGGGTGACAACCAGGAGGTCATTGGTTCAAGTCCAATACGGGTCACCAACGAAGTGAGCGTATAATCGTTGAAATTACAACAGTTATACGCTCTCTCTTTTTATATTTTTCTGTTAGACAATTTTAACAAAAAGGAGAAAATCGGGGCAAAAAAGAGTCTGATGTGTGCACCCACCTGTGCACCCTGAGCGGTCAAAAACACAGGACGTCGCTCAGACAGACGAAAATAATTTAAAAAAAGGCCGGGCAAAACGCCCTGCTGTTGTAATGCACTAAAATATTTTGACTGTGTGGGAAGTTTCCAGATCAATTATCCCACAGATTTTTCTTCGAGAGTATGAAACAATCTCTGTAAAAGTTCATTTCTGAGGCCTTTCATGATACAATCAAAATACAGGGATCTACATTACGATTACAATCAAGTTAAGCGCATAGAGTCCGCTAAAAAGCTGAAAGAAGAGCAGATTGTTGACGAAGTCCTAGTGCCTGGTCAGGAGCACGCCTTGATTCAGGGCTCGGAGCCCGACCCTTATCATGTTACTTTGAAGGCCTGCAGTTGCGTCGATTTTTCTGCACGTAGAAAACCCTGCAAGCATATGTACAGACTTACTTTAGATGCAGGGATACTTGAATTGCCTACTTGTAAGAAGAAAAAATCTTCTAGAAATATAGATACAAAAGCCGAGATTGAGCATTATAAACAGCTCTATATTCAAGGCGATATTGATGGATCTTCTTATGCGAAAATTTGTTCTATTCTTGCAAAAATAAAGTAAAAGGAGGCGCAATCATGAAAAAGAAGCTTTTAGTCCCTCTGCTGGCGGCGTTGATCGGCACCCTGCTCATGGCAGCACCGGTCTTTGCAGATGACAGCTACAGCTTTACAAAGGTGAAGACATACAGCTGGATATGCAACGGCGTACACTACCACATCAATTATCACGCGAATCACTTCCAGGTGGATAGGCTTGATCCTGATACAGGAGAAGTTATCAGCTCTGCGCCGATCAATCTGACAGTTAAGAAGAACGAGGACTCTAATGCTTCCGTCACTGCTGTCAGACCGGCTGTGGGGCTTGTCTACATCAATGTGATGCGCTGGTATCGGAATTGGATTTATGTCTATGACCAGAAGACAGGAACTGCTTCTCTTGCTCAGACAGGAGCAAATGTTGGAGTCAAAAGCGGCGATTACTTCATCGGATCCTCCCGTACGCCTACAGACGTTTCCCCGATTGACTACACGATTTACAAGTTTACGGACACCGGCTGCGCGAAGGTAAAGACGCTGACGAAGAACGGAATGGGAGCAGTAACAAGGTCAGGAAAGTTCTATTACGGAGATTACTACCTTCCGGAGCGGATGATCTATGGAGACAAGTACCCAGATCTGCATAAGATCAAGCTGTACCGAATCAATCCGGATGGATCAGGAAAGACACTCCTGAAAACAGTAAAGGCCAAGCACAAGGACGACATTCTATACCCATATTACATTGGCGCCCACAAAGCTAAACTCGAATACAATTCGAAGAAGATTACAGTCCGCTACTAAGGAGATGATCACATGTCAGCGAATAAAAAGAGATACATCTGATGATGCTCTGCGGATGCCGTCCGGGAGAGGCAGCGGAGTGCAAGGGTTCTGACCTGGAGACCGTCACGTCTATGTCCGGTGATCCGGTCCACATCCTGCACATCCGAGGGACCAAAACTAAGGCTGCTGACCGCAGAGTGCCCGTGCCGGATGAGCTGTATGACCTGATCAAGGCCGTGCCACCAGAAGAGTATATCTCTGTCACCCGTAATCACGGCAAGCACGGGCAGAACTGGTCCAGACATTTCCGGACCTTTTGCGAGCATGCTAAGATCACAGCTGATGATCTCTCAGCTTACAATCTCCGTCATGAGTATGGGACAGAATGTGCAAGGCGCGGTCTGGATGTGCGCGTCATCATGAGACTCATGGGGCACTCCAGCATCAAGATGACGGCGGAAGTGTACACCAACCTGGAAGACTCCGATGTGCTGTCCTCCGTGTCCACTCTCCGTCATGTCAGATCAGGTGTGCACCCTGGCAGCCCATCAGATCAGGACGTGCACCCTCCTGTGCACCCGAAGTCTAAAGCTGTTGGAAACGCTTGATTTCATCCTAAGTGACAACCAGGAGGTCATTGGTTCAAGTCCAATACGGGTCACCAATTGTTTAATCTGCATGTCATTGATGTCTGGTATCAGTGAGCTGCAGTTTTTTTATCTTTTCGTCGTGAATGGAGCTTCTGAAACCCAGAATGCTGATTCTGAGCTGTGGGGCAGCAAGAGACCTGCTGAGCTGATGGAAGGTGAGTCTGTAACGCAGCCTGATACCTGGACGTCTGAGCGCCTCGCTGTCAGACGATCGCCGGCCTAACTCCGGGAGCACGGCTGTGGGGAATGGAAGCGTTCCGGACGCAGGCTGCGTACAGCGCACAGAAAGCCTGGAGCTTTGTAAAGCAAAACTCCCACCCGTTCATGACCCCATCCAAGAAGCATTTCCCCTGTAAATTTACCTGCCGTGTGTTATAATAGTCTGGTAAGCGATATGGAAAGTTTCTGTATAGCTTGTAAAATTCTGTTATCGGTGTATACAGTATGGTCTGTTAGCTCAGCTGGGAGAGCACCTGGGTCACAACCAGGATGTCGTGGGTTCGAGCCCCGCACAGACCATTTTATATTTTTAAGCTGAAGGCTCGGCGTTGCCATTTGCAGATTTTGCTGCATTTCCGAAACGCCCGAGAGGAGTTTGGAAAAATTTGTTCTGGAATCATAAATTAATCTTGATTCCTCAACGTTTTATGATGTGCGCATTTTAATTGTGCGCCTCCGAGCGGACAAATGACGAAATAATATTGGAAATCATCGATATTTCCCATCCTTTTCGTCCGACATAAAGCAAAATATTCAGTATTTTTTAACTACAATTAGCACAATCGTAATAATATATACACTACATATAATTTCGGCGAACAAACAGCAGTCATTGATTTAGCCGGGGCAGAGAAAAACTTCTCGCAGCCGGTGAAAACTCCTTCCCCCCGTTGAATAATTTATTATTTTTGCCTTTTTGAAAACAAAAATCACGAAAGTGCCTTTTGTCACTAGCCGGCGGGCCATCGACAACCGATTCAAGGCAGTATATACACCATAATCGCTGGCTGCTGTGCTTTACCAGGCGATTGGCCAGCTCGCCAACGTATGCAGTATACACACATTCATGCTCTTTCCTCTTCTCCCTTTTCCTATCTCGTTTATTATTCTTCTCCCGTCTATCCTTCTCCTTCCTCATTACTTAAGTTTTTCTTCTGCCTTTTATCTTTTTCCTTTTCCGTTTATTCGTTGTTTCGCCTCTATAAAACGCCCATAATCTGATTCGCCTGCATGTCCAGGAATTGCCCGATACAATGTCCATAGAAACCTGAACTTCATTTTCCAAAAAAGAAAAGACCCCAGAGAGTAACATTCTAAACCCATCGTTTCTCTCTGAGACCTCCTCAAACCATGATTATGGTATCAAACTATCGGCTCCGCCGCAACCAGAATAATTCCTCACACACCGTCATCAACCGCATTGAAGCCGGCATTCCGCAGTTCTCGGCCAATCTGCCGCCTGTCTGCCTTCACCTTTTTCCCCTGATAAAAGCTGGTATTCTGCAATTCTCAGCCTGCGCTGCAAACCCGGACTGCCTGATATATTACGGTCCTTTCCGCCGCGCCTATTTCCTCAGCAGCTTCTGCCCGACCTCGCAGAAATCCAGGGTTGCGAAGTAGTCGTCGGTGGTTTCTGCGCGGCGGATCATGCTGAAGCTCCCGTCTTCGTGGAGCAGGATTTCCGCGGAGCGGAGGCGTCCGTTATACTGATAGCCCATGGAATGGCCGTGGGCGCCGGTGTCGTGGATATAGAGGTAATCGCCGAGATCGATTTTCGGGAGTTTTCGGTCGATGGCGAATTTATCGCTGTTTTCACAGAGTGCGCCGGTCACATCGTAGACGTGATCCTCTGGCTCGTTTTCTTTGCCAAGGACGGTGATGTGGTGGTAGGCACCGTACATCATCGGGCGCATGAGGTTGGAAGCGCAGGCATCGCAGCCGATGTAGTCCTTATAGGTCTTCTTCTCGTGGACGGCTCTGGTGACCAGGGCTCCGTAAGGTCCCAGCATGAAGCGGCCCATTTCGGTGTAGATAGCGATGTCGTCCATGCCTTCCGGCTTGAAAATGCGGTCGTAGACCTGGTGCACGCCCTCGCCGATCTTGAAGATGTCGTTCGGGGTCTGGTCTGGTTTATAGGCCACGCCGACGCCGCCGGACAGGTTGATGAAGCGGATGTCGATGTCCAGCTTCTTTTTCAGGCGGACGGCCAGGGAAAACAGCTCTTCTGCAAGCTGCGGGTAGTAGTCGTTGGTCACGGTATTGCTGGCCAGGAAGGCGTGGATGCCGAAGTGCTTCGCGCCGCCGGCTTTCAGCTCGCGGAAGGCCTCCGTCATCTGCTCCTCGCTCATGCCGTACTTCGCGTCGCCCGGGTTGTCCATGATGCCATTGCTCATCTTGAAAACGCCGCCCGGATTGTAGCGGCAGCAGATCGTTTCCGGGACGTGGCCGAGGGTGTCCTTCAGGATCTTCACGTCGGACAGGTCATCCAGATTGATGATGGCGCCGAGCTTGTCCGCGTACTGATACTCCTCCACCGGCGTGTCGTTGGAACTGAACATGATCTTGTGACCGTTGATTCCGCAGGCGTCGGACAGCATCAGTTCCGCCATGGACGAACAGTCACAGCCGCAGCCGTATTCACTCAGAATCTGCAGGATGAACGGATTCGGCGTCGCTTTGACGGCGAAATACTCCCGGAATCCCTTATTCCAGGAAAATGCTTTATAGACGTTTTCCGCGTTTCTGCGGATTCCCGCCTCATCGTATACATAATACGGAGTCGGAAACTGCTCCGCGATTTCCTTTGCTTTCTCTAATGTAATGAATGGCTTTTTCTTCATTTCAGTCTCCTTCTGCTCATTGGTTATCTAATGATAACATATTTCATCCGCGCATTTAATTATTTTGGACAAAATTTCACGTTCAAGAAGACAGCCAGCTTGCCGTGATACGGGAATTGTCAGTCTGTATGCACAATTTTCTTAGTAAATCTTAACCATTTCTTAGCAATCCTTCACATTTTCATTTTTCTGTGTTACAATGGGGGCATACTTTTGAAAGACACAGCAGAGCATTTTTTGCCTTGCTGTTTTCGTTTTGTCGAGAAAATACAGGAGATTAGCGATGTTTATGAACACAACCGATTCCAACCATAAGAAGTTCCGCAGGGCTGCGGTGATCACGCTGAGTGGTCTGACGGCACTGTCGGGAATAATGATGGCTCCGGAGGCGCAGGCGGCGTCGAGGCCGGCGCAGGTGCAGCTGGTGCAGGCTCAGCTTGAAGCGCAGAACAGCAGCACTTCCCCGGATGCTTCCGACTCTGCAGACGCACAGACACAGCGCACCATCAAACTGACCTGGAAGGCCTCTTCCGGCGCTTCCTATTACCGCGTCTATGTTTCCGATAAGAAGGACAGCGGCTACAAGCGTTCCGGCGGCAATTTCAAGGACACGAGCGCTGAGGTCGCGGCCGATGCCGGCAAAGTGGTTTATCTGAAGGTCCGCGCCTATAAGGGCAGCTCCTCCTCCAGCTATTCCGTACCGGTCAGCGTTTCCACGACTTCCGACTCAGATAATGCGGCAAAAGTCACTCTGAGCAAGGAGAAAGCGACGATCTACATCCGTCACTCCTCTACTCTGAAGGCGTCGGCCGACGGAAAATTATCCGAAACGACGCCAATCCGCTGGTACTCTTCCAACAGCAGCGTCGCTTCTGTAAGTTCCTCCGGAAAAGTCACCGCGAAGAAAAAAGGAAGTGCGGAGATTTACGCAATCGCACACAACGGTGTCAGCAGCTCCGCGAAAGTCACCGTTCCGGGCTATAAAAAGGTAACGGTTCCGAACGTCGTCGGTAAATCCAAAACTTCCGCGGCAAAGGCGCTGAAAAAGGCCGGACTGAAGAGTTCCGTCGGAAAGACCTCCTTCGTGACGGCTTCTACACTGAAATCCAAATATCCTTCCTATGATTTTAAGGACGTTGTCCGCCAGAGTGCAAAGGCCGGCAGCAAGGTCAATGAAAACAGCACGGTCAGCGTGTCCATCCTGGATGAAATTCCAGATGAAGGAACCGGCGTAGAGGCAATGGTCCGCTGGGCAGAAGATATCGCAAACGACAACCGTTTCGGCTACAGCCTTGGCGTTTACACATCTCTGAAGAGCGACCGTTTCGATCCATTCACCGTTTCCGGCGCGAGTCTCGACTACGACTGTGCTTCATTCGTAACCGCGGCGCTGGCACACAGCGGCATGGGCAGCGACTTCGTCAGAGCCTGCAAAAAACCGCCAATCGTCGGCGGTGTCGTCACTCTGCTGAAGCAGAACGACTGGAAGCTCGTTAAGGTCAACGGCAAAACGCCTTCCATCAGCCAGCTGAAGCGCGGAGACATTCTGGTCAATCCGTCCTACCACATCGAAATCTACGACGGAAACAAGATGGATGTCGGCGCTCACTGGGACTGGGACGGCAAAACCGGTGATTCCAGCGGCCAGGAGATCAACATCCGCCCGACCAGCAAATTCTCCCACGGATACACAGCCGTGTACAGGTACTACGGAGATATTGAGAACGATCTGAAGAACTAGCCAGTGAAGTGATTTCAGGCCGGAGCCGAACGGACGGGCAGGCAGGCTGGTTATTGATATGATGGGAAGCCGGTGCGCTGCGGGCCGCAGCACACCGGCTTCCGCTTTTTTTATATATAGATACAGAAAATGTTTATACATAGGCATAAAAACTATTTTATAGTAATGCAGATAAGCAGACATTTATGTATACAATATACTCAATTCACTCTAACATGCAGCGGTGATCAGGGCAACGTTGAAGGCTGCGATAAAAGCTGATGCACGAGGTGTTGTGTATACTATATGCGAAGCCTCTCTCATTTACAGTGCTCACCCACGCTTTTTTATATTCATTCTTTATGCAGCAAAAATACCTGCTGTCCGGCCATTATTTTGGTAAGAAACGGCTAAAGCTACGCATATTACCAAGTATGCAGTATACTTTAGGTAAGATTCATGGAAATCACATGTTTTTACCAACTACCTATTGTCACGCCGGGTAATCTCGTTGAAAAAAATGAAGGATTTCCAGCATTTCTCTTAACTATGCAGAAGAATATTCTGCTATCTTAACACATACCTCATTTTTTTCTCTACAATCCTTATGCACAGCAAAAAATCTATGCGTTTTTAGGTATAATTATAGATTGCTGCAGTCAGACAGCATGCCATGTATTCATTTCCGAACAACTTTTAGGTAGCAATCATGATTATTATTCTATTTTACCAAAAATATTTTTGCGTTGGTACGACGCAGCTGTTTTCGCAATTTTTACCAAAGGCTTTCTGTGGAATCTCAGCCTGTTTGAAACAAACGTCTTTCTAAGTGAATTTCTTAATTGCAGCATGGGAAAATAATAGCACAAGAAAGGGCTGAGAGCGACACAAGATATTGAGAGCAGTCGTCATTTCAAGTCCATGATAGGAAATACCTGCTGTCCGGCCTCTTTTTATGACGCGGTCAGAATCACTCAAGATATAAAACCAGCAGCCTGCAAAATACAGGCTGCTGGTTTTCTCATCCTGATATACACCGCGATTTTATTTCTCAAACGGGAACTTATACGGCAGATCGAAGCGGTCTCTCAGTTCCACGAACTCTTTCTGAACGGATTCGCCGACTGGAACGCCTCTGTTCTTTCTGTACTCCCAGATGAGGTGGGCTTTTTCTCCCGGTGTGAAGATGCGGGTCTCGCCCGGTGCCTTGGTGGAGTTACGCAGGGCGCGGAGAATATCTCCGGTCTTCTTTCTGAAGACTTCTTCGCCGCTGAAGAATTCCGGATTGATGACCAGGAAGAAGTGTCCCAGGTGGTACGGTCTCTTGGATCCGTCCGGATTCTTGTTGGTCAGGTCTTTCATGAACAGGCCATTGCCCAGTGCTGCACTGAGGATTTCAACGACTGCAGCGTATCCGTAACCCTTGTAGCCGGCAAGCTCTTCACCGATGCCTCCGAGCGGAGCCAGTGCGGCCTTTCCTTCGGTCAGGGCTTTCAGGATTTCTTCGCTGTTCGTCATAGCCTTTCCGTCTCTTCCGATAACCATGCCGGCAGGGGTATCCATGCCGTTTCTTGCAAAGAACTCAATCTTTCCGCGCTGGGTGATGGATGTTGCGCAGTCCAAGATGAACGGGAAACCTTCATCTGTCGGAAGTGAGAAGGTCAGCGGATTGGTTCCCATCATGTTGTCGATTCCGAATGTCGGCGCGATAGATGGACGGGCATTGGTTCCGGTGATTCCGATCATGCCCTTGTCCGTTGCCATGGTCGTCCAGTATCCGGCGATTCCATAGTGGGAAGAATTGCGGATCGCGCCCATTGCCAGGCCATATTTAGAAGCTTTATCCAGCAGCATTTCCATGACGTGGTAGGATGCCACCATACCCATTCCGTCGTGCGCGTCGGCAACAACGGTTGTCGGGGTATCTTTCACGATTTCCAGATTGGTCACCGGGTTCAGAATTCCGGCATCAATTCTGTCGATGTAAATCGGCTTGAAACGGTTGCAGCCATGGCTCTCGATTCCACGGCGGTCACTCTCCATCAGGACATCTGTGCAGATTTCCGCATCTTCCTTTGGAACTCCAACCTTCTGGAAGGTATCAATCATAAAATCATTTACCATGTCCCAAGGTACCCATGGACGGGTTTCATTGTCAATTACGCCATTTTCATCAAATTGGTATGCCATAAATTTCCCTCCTGTCAACTTTTTATTCTAACATTGATTTTATCATACGTAATGGAATTCGGCTATGTATTTCTATTGTCTGATCTTCTACATTGAAGGCTGTCCAGTACGTACTATGGCCTGTAAGTGCAGCTTCCGAAAGAGGCAGAAGATAGTAATATTCTGAACCCTTCATTTCCTTCCTATTGCCAACACTTTATCTGCAGTGCTAGAATAGTGTTGTAAAATTATCTGATAGGAGGAGTTGCCGTGGCTATTTTTGAGGTGCCGATTACGAAAACGTATACTCTGAAAGGTTGCAGCTGGCCTGTTGAATCTCCAAAGGCGTTCGTCGTTGCAATCACGGGTATGGATGAATATGCAGAAAGATATGATGATTTCTGCCGGATACTGAACGAAAATGGATATTCTGTGTATTTCTTTGACCATTTTGGTCAGGGGGTAAACGCAGAATCCGAGGACAAGCAGGAAATCTGGCCGAAGGACGCATGGAACATGACGCTGAAAGCTATGCACCGCAAGGTTACGGAATGCAGCGTAGGCGGAATTCCGGTATATCTGTTCGGACATTCCATGGGATCCTTCGTCATTCAGGCATATCTGGAGCATTTCCCGGAGACCGCGGACAAGGCTGTCATCATGGGATCCAACGGCCCGGCAAGAGGCACCTACGCCATCGCCAATTTCCTGTCAGCGCTGACGACCAACGGTCACAACTGGGACAAGCCTTCAAAATTCATCAATAATCTGGCTGTCGGCGGCTATCTGAAAAAAATCGTCAGCCCGAAGACTCCGCTCGACTGGCTCTCTTACAACGAAGACAATGTAAAGGCCTATATCGCCGACCCTTACTGCGGCGCGCATAACACCTGCGGCATGTACCGTGAATTCATGCGCGGCCTGAACGACCTGTACCGCCGCCCTTACCTGTCCCGTATTTCCGAGCGCGAATCCATCCTCATCGTCTCCGGAATCGACGACCCGGTCGGAAACTATGGCAAGGGCCCGATCGAACTGGGAAAAATGTACAGACATCTCGGCGTCCGCGACGTCCGCGTGAAAATCTACCCGGATATGCGTCATGAGATCCTGCATGAATCCGGAAACGATCACGTTGTGTCGGATATTCTGGCCTTTCTGGATGAATAAGAAGGATAGGGGAAAGAAATCAGAACGGATGAAAAAGCAGGTTACTGACTGTACAGGCAGAGAACCTGCTTTTTTAATCCGCAGTTTTATAGGTCTTCGCGTGAGCAGACACAATGAAGGACGGTCACAGATGTAGTATGTGGTGTGCAGTATACAGTATGCACCAATCTTCACCCTTCTTTGCGGAAAACAAAAAGAAGTGATTTGTACAGAATGAACTTTTTCTAATCTGTACAAATCACTTCTGTATCATTTTCATTATTCACTTCATCTGCCGGTCTGTGTATAGCGTCTGCCTGATAGATACGACGTGCGGCTTGCCAGTCAAAGGTCATATTTGTTAATGTACAAGGCCGCAGCTTGCAGCGCATCGACCTTCGCGGCCGCTCGCGTGAATGCGGGCAGCTCCATTACATTACCATCTCTAAGAACGCGGTAATTCTCGTGTTCAGCTGGCCGATGTCGGCTTTGGAGTAGTCAGTTTCTACGCTGAGATACGGAACGTTCTTTTCATTGGTGCAGAAATCGCGGATGGTCGCGGTTTCGATGGCGTAGGTGTGGCATGCGGACAGTTCCATGTCGATGACGCCGTCTGCGTGATACTGGTCGATCAGGCGTCCCAGCAGTTCCAGACGGTTGTCGTTCGGAGTCATGACGGAGCAGCCGATCTGCAGGTAACGCTCTGCAAGGGCAGTTACCGGGTCGCCGGTATTTTCTTTTACCAGGCGGTCGAAATTCTTATAGCCGGAACAGTTCTCATAGGCAACAACAACTCCGCCGTTATCTTCGACGGCGCGGACAACTTTCAGCGTGTCGCCTCCCATCGGGCATCCGGTGATGACGATGCGCGGACGCCTGCCGACATTGCGGCCGTTCTTGTATTCCTCTTCAACCTTCGTTCTCAGGTCGTCGAGATCCTTGATCAGCTGCTCTTTGTCGAACTTGAATGTGCTTCCGTAAACGGCCTGGAAGAGTTCGAGTCCGGTCATCGGAGCCGGGTCGTTCATCATCAGCTCGGAGAATTTTCTCATGGCTTCACGCTCTTTGTTTTTCAGATGAATGGCCTCTTCCAGTTTTTCATCGGTAATTTCTGTGCCGAGGTAGTCGGACAGATAATCCATGATCTTGCGGACTTCCTTTTTCCAGAGTTCCAGGGAATCTTCATCCTGTGCCTGAGGGAGCTGCATAATGTACATATTCTTAAATTTGCCCATCAGCTCGTACATCTTTTTCTTTCCGTCGCAGGTGGTTTCACCGATAACGACATCGGAGAAGTGGAAGTACGGACATTTATCTTCCTTCGCGAAGCCATAGCTGGACTTGATCAGCGGACACAGATTGGACGGAAGGTCTTTTTCTGCCGCGGATACAGGCTCATCAGACATGGAGCACAGAGAAATCGGCGCTGCGCCTGCAGCCATTGCGATCTCCTGTGGGAAATAGGTGCAGTAGGATCCGACAACCGGGATTCCCTTATCCTTATATTCCTTCACCGTGAGGAAATTCTGTCTTCTTGCTTCACCGAATTCATCGAAAATTTCAGGCAAGTCTCTTACTAATTCCATTGTTTTACCTCCAATGCTACTGCGCAGGAAGGACTGAAATTCTGGGAATTTTACTTTCCCCTTATTCCCTGCAGCAAGTGACACAGCATAATATAAATGCTTTCCCTCTCCCACGCATGATTTCATACTCTAACACTAAGTTTAACGCAAAGGCGATTATTTTTGCAGTCTCAGCCGCGGACTATAGAAATTATCTATCCATTCTGCACCGACTTTCTGCCCTTTTCTTTTCCCTTTGCGGAATCTCCCCCGCTTCTCTGTTTTTCAGGACAAAACAAAGCCGCGCAAGGAAAAAGCTGCCACGCTGTGCAAACCATTGCACAATGCGGCAGCCCATAATCATTAATGGTGTTTCCCGTATTTCTTCAGCAGCTCATCGAGACCGGCGAGTTTCTCTTTCTCCCCGCCGTTTCCGCGTTTTCCGCCCTCCCTGCGGTTTCCGCCGCCGCTGCGGCCATTTCCGCGGTTCTTTCCATTTCCATGCCCGCGGCCGGAATTTCCGCCGCGTCCGCCGGATGAACGATCGAATCCTCTTCTGGAGTCAGCAGCCGCCTTCTGCTCTCTCTTCTTTTTCTGCTCCGGACTGATCATGGTCAGCGCGATTCTCTGTTTTTCCAGGTCCACGCTCTTTACCCAGACCGTTACAATGTCACCGACCTTCACCACTTCCAGCGGGTGTTTAATGAAGTGATCGCACATCTCCGAAATATGAACAAGGCCGTCCTCATGCACGCCGATATCCACAAAGGCACCGAAATCAACGATATTCCTGACGGTTCCTTTCAGTTCCATCCCAGGCGCCAGATCTTCCATGGTCAGCACATCGCTTCTTAAAATCGGCTTCTGCACTTCATCACGCGGGTCGCGGCCCGGTTTTTCCATTTCGGAAAGGATATCCCGCAGCGTGTATACACCAATACCCAGCTTTTCCGCCAGCTGCGCCTCTGTGAGGCCGGACGCCTTCAGGCCGTTTTCCCTGATGCTTCTGGTCTTTCCCTGACGCACGTCATCCTCGGTGAATCCAAGCAGCTTCAAGAGCTCCTTGGCCGGCTTGTAACTTTCCGGATGCACGGCGGTCATGTCCAGGACCTCACTGCCTCCGCGGATCCGGAGGAATCCCGCGCTCTGCTGGAAGGCCTTCGGTCCAAGCTTCGGCACTTTCAGAAGTTCCTTACGCGTAGTAAACTTACCATTCTCCTCCCGGTAGGCAACGATGTTCTTCGCAACCGTTTTACTGATTCCAGACACATATTCCAGAAGCGCCGCAGATGCCGTGTTCACGTCGACACCGACCTGGTTTACACAGTCCTCAACCACCGTGGAAAGCGCGTTTCCAAGCTTTTTCTGGTTCATGTCGTGCTGGTACTGTCCGACACCAATCGAACGCGGATCGATTTTTACCAGTTCAGCCAGTGGATCCTGCAGACGTCTGGCCATAGACGTGGCGCTTCTCTGCCCCACATCAAAGTTCGGGAATTCCTCGGCGGCAAGTTCACTGGCGGAGTACACGCTGGCGCCTGCTTCATTGACAATCGCGTATTCCAGCGGAAGTCCGCTTTCCTTAATGAAATCCGCGATGATCTGCTCCGATTCTCTGGACGCCGTCCCGTTTCCCAGGGAAATCACGTCAACATGGCAGCGCTTTACCATCTTGAGAAGTTCACTTTTTGCCTCCTCCACCTTATTATTCGGCGGAGTCGGGTAAATCACTCTGGTCGCCAGCACCTTTCCGGTCGGGTCCACCACGGCGAGTTTGCAGCCTGTGCGGTAGGCCGGATCCCAGCCCAGCACCGTCTTTCCGGCGATCGGCGGCTGCATCAGAAGCTGGCGGAGATTCTGACCGAATACCTCGATGGCACCGTCCTCCGCCTTTTCTGTCAGTTCCCCGCGGATTTCCGTCTCGACGGATGGCGCAATCAGCCGCTTATAGGCATCCTGCGCAGCCTCGCGGATGTAAGGACGGGTGGACTCCCGGCCAAGCCGGGCAATTTTCTTCTCGGCATACTGCTCGACGCCCTCCTCCGGCACTTCCACCTTCACCTTCAAAAACTTTTCCTTCTCGCCGCGGTTAATCGCCAGCACCCGGTGGGACGGAATTTTCTTCACCGGCTCCTGGTACTCGTAATAATTCTCATAAGGCGATTTCGCGTCCTTATCCTTCGCCTCCGACTCCATCACGCCGTGCTGCTCCGCATGGTCACGCATCCATTTTCTGACATCCGGATCATCCGAGAAATCCCCCGCAAGAATATCCTCCGCCAGCTGAACCGCCGTCTGCGCGTCCGCGACCTCCTTCTCCGGATTGACGAACTTCTCCGCCTCCTTCAGCGGATCCTTCGCCCCCGTCTCTTCCTTCGACAAAAAATACTCGGCAAGGGGCTGAAGTCCTTTTTCTCTGGCGATCATGGCGCGGGTCCTGCGCTTCGGCTTGTAAGGACGGTAGAGATCCTCCACCTGCACCGCAGTTTCTGCCTGCTCCAGCTTTTCCGCCAGTTCCTTCGTCAGCTTTCCCTGCTCTTCAATCGACGCCCGGACGACCTCCTTGCGCTCCTCCAGATTTCTCAGGTACTGCAGGCGCTGGTCGAACTTTCTCAGCACTTCATCATTCAGCCCCCCGGTCACCTCTTTCCGGTAACGCGCGATGAAGGGAATTGTATTTCCATCGTCGATCAGATCGATGACCGCCTGGGTCTGCTGCGGCCGGATCTGCAGCTCCTCCGTAATGATTTTCTGTATATCCATATCTAC
>Ga0214925_100495_pt1 | contig 17773 bp, 17 predicted proteins | sample Stichaenrichment_FD_168299 | JGI IMG/M metagenome (GOLD analysis project Ga0214925, IMG submission 168299) | Xylose enriched microbial communities from anaerobic bioreactor in Madison, Wisconsin, United States - 63SRT | ecosystem: Engineered > Bioreactor > Anaerobic > Unclassified | place: USA... | reverse complement strand
TGTTAATGATATGGATAATATTAATACAATGCTTCAATCCAGTTTGACACAATTAATTACCAGTTTCTTTATGTTCTTTGGCGTTTTGTTTATGATGTTGACCATTTCATGGAAGTTGACGCTTGTGGCTTTGCTGACTTTGCCGCTCAGCATACTGGTCGTGAGCTTCTTTGCGCCAAAATCACAAACCTTTTTCAGAGCGCAGCAACATGAATTGGGCGTTTTAAATGGCCAAGTAGAAGAGTCGTATAATGGGCACAACGTCATTAAGACATTTAATCGGGAAGAGGATGCGATTAAAGAATTTAAAGAAAAAAATGGTCGTTACTTTCAAGCCTCGTGGAAGGCACAGTTTGTTTCAAGTTTCATGTTTCCGATGATGAACCTGATTAAAAATTTGGATTACGTCTTTGTTGCGGTTATCGGTGGTATTCAAGTCACACAAGGGGCAGTGACGCTAGGAAATGTTCAAGCATTTTTGCAGTATACAAATATGTTTTCACAGCCCATTACCCGCTTAGCAAACCTGACCAATACGATTCAATCAACAATCGCGTCGGCAGAACGGATTTTTGAGATCTTTGACGAACCTGAAATGGATTTTGAACCAGGACATTTTCCGATTGTTAAAAGTGATAAGAACGAAGTGACTTTTGATAAGGTCGATTTCTCATATGTTCCTGATCAATCCTTGATTCAAAACTTTAATTTGAACGTCGTTCCTGGACAAAAGATTGCTATCGTAGGACCAACCGGTGCTGGAAAAAGTACGATTATTAATCTCTTGGAACGTTTTTACGAGGTCAACGATGGGTCAATTCGGATGAAAGGTGAAGATATTCGAAACAAGCCACGTTCCGAAATTAGAAAACGCATGGCAATGGTTCTTCAGGAGTCTTGGCTTTTTAACGGTACGATTTTTGATAATATTAAATATGGCCGATTTTCAGCAACAAAAGATGAAGTCATTGAAGCTGCAAAGGCCGCGCACGCAGACTTATTTATTCGGGAATTGCCGGATGGCTATGATACCATTTTAAATGAGGATGCGACAAACATTTCCCAAGGTCAACGACAATTACTCACCATTGCGCGTGTTTTCTTAGCCGATCCGGAAATTATTATTTTAGATGAAGCAACATCTTCAGTGGACACCCGAACCGAGAAGCTCATCCAAGCAGCAATGGACAAACTGGCTGAACAGCGGACAAGTTTTGTGGTTGCACACAGGCTTTCAACAATTAAAAATGCTGATAAAATAGTGGTAATGAATCAAGGCCAAATTGTTGAAACCGGCAATCATGAACAATTAATGGCTAAAAATGGCTTCTATGCAAACCTGTACAATGCTCAATTCATCGGGAATACATTATTGAGTCATTAATTTTAGAGAGAAAAGGGTATTGATAAATGAAATATGCCGATACTATTAAAGAAATGCACCAATTTGTAGACAATAATGTTGTGCCTGGCGTTACTTATGGCATTATTGATCAGTCAGCCATTATGAGCGATTATTTTGGCGATCAGGAATTGGTACCTCAAAAGCTGTCACTTAAACCTCAGGAATTTTATGATTTGGCATCATTAACTAAAGTGATCGGAACGACGAATCTAATTTTAAAACTGTTGGCGGCCAATCAATTATCTCTGGATGATTCGATCAGCCAATATTTACCAGAGTGGCAGTCGCCACAGGTTACAATTCGGCATCTTCTGACTCATACTTCTGATATTGTTGGTTATATTCCGAATCGAAATAGCTTACCTAAGGATCAACTCATTCCTGCATTATTAAGTTTAAAAAGTGGTCCGGATCTTGGAAAGGTCGTTCATTATCAGGATTATAATTTTATTTTTCTTGGCTGGATCGCCTCACAGATTCTCGGTAAGCCTGTCCAACAACTCATCTCTGAAGATGTATTAAAACCTTTGGAAATGACCAACGCCACTTTTCATCCTAAGCATATTGAAGATGTTGTGCCCACAGCTGAATTACCTAACGGTGGGCTCCTAAGAGGAACGGTCCATGATCCTAAAACCAGAATTTTAGGAGCCGATTGTGGAGCAGCAGGCTTATTTTCACCGCTTCAGGATCTGCTTCACTTTTCTAGGTGGCTTCTGGGTCAAATCTCATACCCGGATTTTTTGCCGAATGAGTGGCTCGATCAATTATTCGTTGATCAAACGCCAGGCCATTTAAAAAATCGTTCTTTTGGGTGGATCTTAAGAAGTTATCAAAACCATCCCTATATTTTGCATACGGGTTACACAGGGACACTAGTCGTGATTGATCGGATTTCCCAACAGGCACTGGTCTTTTTAACGAATCGAGTTCATCCTGATGCTTCAAATAAACAATTTTTGCCGTATCGAAGCAATTTAATTCGAACCTTCATAAGGGAAGCCAATCAATAGAAAGAAAATTGCAGATTCTAAAAGAAATCCGACTAAATCTGATGATTAAATCAGTATTTAGCCGGGTTTCTTTTGATTGTGCTAGTTTGATTTACTTAATGATTAGAAGGTACTGCCGACCTTTACCTGTTCGGCTTGCCCCAAATTTGCGTCTGGATATTTACGCTTTAAGGCATTTATCAAGACGTGTTTGGCGATATCGTTATTTCTAGCTAAAATTGGACCGTGAAAATAGGTGCAGTAAACGTTTTTGTAAATGGCGCCTTCTGTTTTATCTTGGCCGTTGTTTCCATGACCCTCCAAAACTTTTCCAAGAGGTCGTTCACTTTTGCCAAGGAACGTAATCCCCTGATGGTTTTCAAAGCCGTGGTACTTCTCACCGGTTTCTTCATTTTCGATAACGACATTACCAATGAAGCGATGATCTTTTTGCTTATCAGTATAGTGATCCAATGCGCCGATACCCATCAATTTTTCACCGTTGGCACCAATATAGTAATGGCCTAATAGTTGGTAACCACCACAAATTGCGACGACGGAACCACCATCTTCAATGAAGTCTGTCAGATCTTTTTTCTTAGATTGAATATCCTTTGAAATGATTGATTGTTCAAAATCCTGCCCGCCGCCAAAGACGACAATGTCAAATTTATCAGCATCAAATTTTTGATCCAAGCTGATAACTTCGGAGGTTAACTGAACGCCCATTTTGTTTGCTAAATATTTTAAAACAAGGATATTGCCAAGATCCCCATAGGTATTCATTAAGTCACCATAAAGATGACAGACATTTAGTGAATAAGCCATTAGCCCATTCCTCCTTCAATAAATCCTTTAGTTGCAAATGTTTTTCTTAAACTTAACATTGCAGTGTAAGTTGCTAATATATAAACCTTCCTGGTTGGTGCATTCGGAATCATTTCAACGACTTTATCCAAATCCGGTTCGACAAGATGCTTACTGGGATCGACACCGGCAACCTGAAGGCGATAGGTGATATCTTTATAACGCTGTCCGCCCGTAATGTATTGTTTGATGTTCATCTTTGGCAGACGTTCAAAATCACCATCCCAGATCCAGCTGGTATCAATTCCGTCAGCGTAGTTGGCATTTAACAAACCAATAAAGGTAAATGGATCCTTATCAGTTGAAATCATATCGATGACCTGGTTTAAGCCAACCGGGTTTTTGACTAAAATAAGTGTGACCAATTTACCGTCAACGTTGATTTCTTCCTGTCGGCCGAAAATCCGTTTGTCTTTTTCAAATGCTTGTTTGGCCTGTGCGGGGCTCACACCCATGAACCGGCCAACGGTGTATGCAGCTAATGCATTATAAATGTTGTAGACGCCGCCTATGTCAATTTTAATGGGTTCACCATCAATTTCAAAGCTGGACGACTTGGGAGTTAATTCGGTAATTTTATTAAGGGCAAAATTGAGTTTGGGACGCTGATAACCACAATTTGGACAGAAATACTTACCCAGATTTGAATAACTAATAAACCGGTAATGCAGAATGTGCTGGCATTGGGGACATAAAACCCCATCCGTGTTTGGAGTTGCTTTAATATCTCCCTGATCTTGATTATCAAATCCGTAATAAATAATTGGATTGGGTAGTTGTTTGGAATGAAAAATTGGTGCGTCGCCATTTGCAATAATGGTTGCATTGGGTGCTAAAGCAACACCGTTGAGAATCTTTTGATAGGTTGTATAGATTTCACCATAGCGATCCATTTGGTCCCGGAAGATATTTGTAAAAACGAATGCTTTTGGCTTGATATATTGTGTGACCTTAATAACGTTTGCTTCATCAACTTCCAGAATTGCCAAAGGGCGTTTTCCCTTGGGCCTGGAGGCGTGTAGAAAAGTTGTGATGATCCCTTGCTCCATATTGGAACCGGTAGGGTTTGTTAAGATGTTTTCATATTTTTCTTTTAGTACCTGAACGGTTAAAGCGGTTGTCAATGTCTTACCATTGGTACCGGTAATTACGATGACATCATAATTTCGTCCAAGCGTTGCTAAAATATCCGGGTCGAGCTTTTTTGTGATTTTCCCGGGCAACGAACTTCCACCCTTAAGAAAGGTATGAAGGAACCAGTAAGATGATTTACCAGCTGCCGTTGCAATTGAACTTTTTAAAGACATAAACTTTTGCTCCTTTTGATGAAGTCTTTCGAACTCTATAAACAAACTCTTAGTTTATCATATAGATGTTAAATCGGGTTAAAATATGTAGGATGTGGTCAATTTTTAAGGTTCATATCGATATTCGGTCAAATTTCTGTATAATAGAGAAGAAGCTTTCAAGGAAAAAGGTGGAAAAATTGGCTCAACTCTTTTATCGCTACGGCACAATGAATAGTGGCAAAACCATTGAGATTATTAAGGTTGCTCATAACTATGAGGAGCAAAACAAAAGTGTTATTATTATGACTAGTGCGCTTGATACCCGTGAAAAACAGGGAATGATCGAGTCGAGAATCGGATTGGAAAGAAAGGCAATTCCCATATATGATGAAACAAATGTATTTAAAAAGGTCTTTGAGATTGACCCACATGCAAGCTGTGTTTTAGTTGATGAAGCTCAGTTTTTAAAGAAAAAGCACGTTTTCGAATTGGCTCAAATTGTGGATGAACTGCATATCCCGGTAATTGCATTCGGTCTCAAGAACGACTTTCAAAACCATTTGTTTGAAGGATCCGAATATTTATTGTTATACGCAGATAAAATAGAAGAAATGAAGACGATTTGCTGGTTCTGTGGAAAAAAAGCAACAATGAACCTGCGCTTGCACAATGGAAAACCCGTTTATGAGGGTGAACAGATTAAAATGGGTGGGAACGAATCCTATTATCCAGTTTGTCGCAGACATTATTACAATCCACCGATTAAGTAACAAAGCGAGGAATTATTAATGGACGAAATATTTGATAAATTACAGGCAGTTGTTGACCGTTACGATGAATTAAATGAGTTAATCAGTGATCCGGAAGTGATTGCAGATACCCAGAGATTCATGAAGCTTTCAAAAGAAGAGGGCGAGTTGCGGGATACGGTTGCAGCTTATAATAAGTATAAAGAAGTTTCAAAACAACTTGATGATGATGAAGAAATGTTACGTGAAAAAATTGATGATGCCGATTTGGAATCAATGGTCAAGGATGAAATTTCAGATTTTAAGGATCAAAAAGCCAAGCTGGAAGATCAGCTTAAAGTGATGCTTTTGCCAAAAGATCCCAATGATGAAAAAAATATTATTATGGAAATTCATGGTGCTGCCGGAGGAGACGAAGGAAGCTTATTTGCGGCTGATTTGTTCAGTATGTATTCTAAATATGCCGAACGACAAGGCTGGAAAGTCGAAGTCATTGATAAAAGTGAAACTGAAGTGGGTGGCTTTAAAGAAATTGTGTTGATGATTACCGGTGATAAGGTTTACTCAAAGCTGAAGTATGAAAATGGCGCACACCGTGTTCAGAGGGTACCCGTGACTGAATCCGCCGGTCGAGTTCATACGTCGACCGCAACGGTTGGCGTGATGCCCGAGGAAGAGGATGTTGATATTGATATCGATCCTAAAGATATCCGGGTAGATGTTTATCGTTCGTCCGGTGCCGGTGGACAGCATATCAACAAAACATCGTCTGCTGTTCGAATGACGCATTTACCAACCGGAATTGTTGTTGCCATGCAAGATGAACGATCACAACAGCAAAACCGGGCAAAAGCCATGAAAATCTTGAAGGCCAGAGTGTACGACTATTATGCGCAGCAAGAACAGGATCAGTACAACGCTGAACGGAAGTCCGCAATTGGGACAGGAGACCGTTCGGAACGTATCCGAACTTATAATTACCCGCAAAATCGGGTGACCGATCATCGAATCGGGTTGACGTTAAACAAATTGGATAAAATTATGAATGGCGAACTTGATGATATCGTTGATGCATTAATTTTGTCTGACCAGGCTAAGAAACTTGAGAATTTAACTCATGAATAGTCCAGAAAAGCCAACTTATTTTGAAGCCCGGAGATGGGCTTCTTTTCGTATTCAGAATTTTTCACAGATTGATATGTATGATATCGATTTTTTGATTCAAAAACGGTTTGGTTTTTCAACGACAGACATGCTGATTCATTATCATGACAGAATGTCATCCGGACAATGGCTGCAGTTTCAAAATGATGTCAAAAGGCTGATTTCCGGCGAACCCGTTCAATATATTGTTGGCCAGGCAGATTTTTATGGACTGACTTTAAATGTTGATTCAAATGTTCTGATTCCCCGAGTAGAGACCGAGGAATTAGTTGATTGGATTTTGGATCAAACCACTGTTTATACAAACCGCCCTTTAAAGGTGCTGGATATTGGTACGGGAAGCGGCGCGATTGCAATTGCGTTAAAAGCCAATCGACCGGAGTGGCAGGTGAATGCCAGTGACATTTCAGATTCGGCTTTGAAAGTTGCGCAACAGAATGCTCAGTTACATCACGTGGCAATCAATTTTATTTTAAGCGATATATTTGCCCATATTAATGAAGCATTTGATTTGATTGTGTCTAATCCACCATATATTTCCGCCTCGGAAGTGGGTGACATGGATAGCAGTGTTAAGAATAATGAACCCAAGATTGCTTTGTTTGCAGCAGATGATGGCCTTGCCATTTATAAATCATTAGCCAAGGGTGTTGATGCTCATTTGAACGCGGGTGGGCAGTTATTTGTTGAAATCGGGTTTCATCAGGAAGCTTCTGTCCGAAAAATATTTCAAGAAGCGCTTCCTAACGCCATTGTTACGGCTAAACACGATGTTTCCGGCCATCAACGGATGGTTCAATTAAGAAAGAATGGAGAATAATTGTGATGAAAACGTTAATCTTAAAAAAAGACCAGATTGAACAAGCAGCAAATTTTATTAAGGAGGGGGAGCTGGTTTCTTTTCCGACTGAAACAGTTTATGGGCTTGGAGCGGATGCAACCAATGAAACTGCCGTTAAAAAGGTTTATGCAGCCAAGGGACGTCCAAGTGATAATCCTTTGATCGTGACTGTGTCGTCAGTTGAAATGGTAACAAAATATGTTGATCACATTAGTGACGATGCCCAGAAGCTAATTAAAGCATTTTGGCCGGGATCGTTAACAATGATTTTTAAGCTCAAGCCAAATGTTTTATCAAAGGCTGTAACAGGTGGTCTTAACACTGCAGCTTTCCGATTTCCCCAAAATCAGTTAACACTCGATTTAATTACAAAAGCGGGTGTTCCGATTGTTGGCCCTTCTGCCAACACATCGGGGAAGCCAAGCCCAACAACTGCCCAACATGTCTACCATGATTTAAATGGTAAAATTGCAGCAATCCTAGATGATGGTCCAACCACCGTTGGCGTCGAATCCACCGTTTTGGATATGTCTGTTAAAACACCGTCTATTCTTCGTCCGGGTGCTGTTACCAAAGATGATATTGAGGCTGTTATCCATCAAAACGTGATTGACGAATTGCATCACGTTGGCACCGATCAGACACCCAAGGCACCGGGGATGAAATATAAACATTATGCGCCAAATGCTCAAGTCTATATTGTCGATCCTGAAGACAGTTGGCTTGATGTGGCTAAATGGATTGAAAGCCATCCGCAACCAGTTGGGGTGATGGCTTTTGATAACGTGATTTCATCAATTGATTGGCCAATGAATGCTCAAATCGTGACCTTAGGCAGCAATTCCCGAACGGCAAGTCGTGATTTGTTTGCAGACCTTCGGGAATTCGACAACCATCCTGAAATAAAAATAATTTTTACTCAAGGCCTTAAGCCATCTGGGATTGCCGAGGCTTATATGAATCGACTTAATAAATCGGCTGGGCAAATGCATTTCAAGCAGTTATAATCAACATATACCAAATAAAAAATTAATGAGGTGTTGCAGTTGAATTACGATTACAAGCAACAGGATCCCGAACTATGGGATGCAATTGCGAATGAGGAAAACCGTCAGGAGCATAATATTGAATTGATCGCTTCTGAGAACATTGTTTCGAATGCTGTTCGGGCTGCTCAAGGATCCGTTTTGACTAACAAGTATGCCGAAGGCTATCCTGGACGCCGTTATTATGGTGGTTGTGAATTTATTGATGTTGTTGAACAGCTTGCCATTGATCGTGCCAAAGAATTATTTGGTGCGGAATACGCTAATGTTCAACCGCATTCAGGTTCACAAGCTAATCAGGCAGTTTATGCTGCCCTGCTAAAACCCGGAGATAAAATATTGGGAATGGGACTTGATGCCGGTGGTCATTTAAGCCATGGTGCCAAAGTTAGCTTTTCTGGCAAGCTATATGATTCATATTCATATGGCCTTGATCCCAAAACACAATTAATTGATTACGATCAAGTTGCAAAGATTGCAGAAGATGTGCAACCCAAATTAATTATTGCCGGTGCTTCGGCTTACAGTAGAATTATTGATTGGGATAAATTCCGTGAAATTGCTGATTCTGTTGGTGCATACTTAATGGTTGATATGGCTCATATTGCAGGCTTGGTTGCTGCCGGACTTCATCCTAATCCAGTTCCTGTCGCTGATGTCGTGACAACAACAACACATAAAACACTTAGGGGCCCTCGTGGTGGACTGATTCTGGCTAAACAAAAGTATGCCAAAAAGCTCAACTCGGCTGTATTTCCTGGCAGTCAGGGTGGCCCATTGGAGCACGTGATTGCGGGAAAAGCGGCTGCTTTCTACGAAGACCTCCAACCATCATTTAAAGATTATGCTGCTCGAATTATCAAAAATGCTCAAGCAATGGCAGCCGTTTTTGAAGCTTCTGATAACGTGTCGGTTCTCACTGGTGGCACTGATAACCATTTAATGACATTGAATTTAACCGAATGTGAGTTAAACGGAAAAGATCTTCAAAATATTTTGGACTCGGTTCACATTACGACTAACAAAGAATCAATTCCAAATGACCCGTTGCCACCTTCGAAAACAAGTGGGCTTCGTTTGGGTACACCTGCAATTACAACTCGTGGATTTGATGAAGACGATGCCCGCCAGGTTGCGACACTCATTCTCCAAGTTATTGAAGATCCAGAAAATGATGCTAATCTCAAAGATGTCGCCGCCAAAGTTGAACAACTAACCGAAAAGCATCCACTTGATTAACAAAGCATTGTTTGTTTAATCAGATTGCCGAGTAAAGTATTCAGCTGTTAGTATCGGCTATTAGCAACTAACCGGATTTTAGGTCTATTTAAAACCACAAACTGCTTTAAGTTCGAAACTAATTAATGTTTCGAACTTTTTTTATGAAATTGCTTCTCGTATATGTGATACAATTGTCTAGAAATAAAAAAAGGAGTGGGAATAATGGGTAAGTTTCAAGTCATGGATCATCCGTTAATTCAGCATAAATTAACAATTATCAGGGATAAAAACTGTGGGACCAAAGAATTTCGGGAAATTGTTAATGAAATTGCTAATTTAATGGCGTTTGAAGTTACTCGCGATATGCCTTTGGAAGACGTTGACGTTCAAACCCCAGAAGGTATTGCACATGCAAAACAAATTTCTGGAAAAAAGGTTGCCATTGTGCCGATCCTACGTGCTGGTATCGGGATGGTAGACGGTATTTTGGATTTGATTCCAGCAGCCAAAGTAGGTCACATTGGGATGTATCGTGATGAAAAGACTTTGGAGCCACATGAGTATTTTGTAAAATTGCCGTCTGACATTGATCAACGGCAAATTTTTGTGGTTGATCCAATGTTGGCAACTGGTGGTTCGTCAATTATGGCCATCGATGCATTAAAAAAACGCGGTGCTTCAAATATTAAGTTTGTGTGTTTGGTTGCTGCACCCGAGGGTGTTAAAGCGCTTCAGGAAGCTCATCCTGATGTAGATATTTATACAGCCGCATTAGATCAAAAATTAAATGACAAAGGTTACATTGTTCCTGGATTGGGTGATGCAGGCGACAGACTCTTTGGAACAAAGTAATTGAAGATTGATTGCAACTAACTTGCTGCAATCTTTTTTCATACTATTGTTAAGTTATTGAAAACCAACAATAAAAAGCCTTTACGACTTTACTAGCAGTCAGTTTGCTGTAAAGCAACGATTGGCAATATTTTGGCCCTTTCATTTTGTTTTCATGTTTTCATGTGACAAGGCCCTGTAAGTTGGCTGATTTCCTAATTTGACGGGATGTATAGCATGTCAATATTGTTTTGAATTTTGTAATGAATGGTGGTATAGTTTCAATTGTATTTGGATGCTGAGATGTATTCATTACCATCGCAAAGTTCACTTTGGTATTAATGTCTTCCCGACCGAATAACCAGATTGATTAGCTTGCGTAGATTATGTCGTAGAAAGAGGTGAGATTTTAATGTCCATTGGAGGGTCTAATCATACTTTTACATTCTTAGGACTGACGTTTAACGCAGGTAACATGATTTCGATTTTGCTCGCTTGTTTGATCGTTTTAGCTCTAGTCTATGCGCTTTCCAGGCACATTACTATGAAACCTGGAAAGGCACAGAATATTCTGGAATATGCCGTTGATTTTACCAATGGTATTGTGGGTGGTTCAGTTTCCGGAGAAGCTAGTAAAATGTTAGGCTTATGGGGCTTTTCATTGTTTTTGTTCTTGTTGGTTGCCAACAACATGGGACTGTTTTTGCACATTGACGTCTCAGGCATTACGTATGTAAAAAGCCCGACTTCTGATCCGGTTGTGACGATGACCTTATCTCTTATGACCCTGACACTTGCCCAGTTCTTGGGGATTCGTACTTTGGGTTATAAGAAACACTTTGAGAATTATCTCAAACCGTTTAAGATATTTATAGTTGTTAATCTTTTTGAGGAATTCACCAATTTCTTAACGTTGGGATTGCGACTATTCGGTAATATTCTTTCAGGAGAAATGCTTCTGACTATGATTACCGGAATGGCGACAGGTGGAGGACCGGTCATGTGGATAGGAATGCTACCACTTGAACTGATCTGGCAAGGCTTCTCAGTCTTTATTTCATGTATTCAGGCATATGTTTTTGTAACGTTGTCGTCGGTATACATTTCTCAAAAGATTGAGGTAGAAGAAGTATAACAAGATATTTTTAAGGAGGATTATTAATTATGGGAGCAATCGCTGCAGGTATCGCTATGGCAGGCGCCGCAATCGGTGGTGCTATTGGTGATGGTATTTTAATCGCTAAGATGTTGGAAGGTATGGCACGTCAGCCAGAATTATCCGGTCAACTTCGTGGTAACATGTTCATCGGTGTTGGTTTGGTTGAAGCTATGCCTATCATCGCCTTCGTTGTTGCTTTGCTAGTTATGAACAAGTAGTCTGCTAGTATTGCTAAAATAACAAAGAAGGAGGTGCCAATTAATGTTTTCATATTCGGTAGTTGGAGCTCAACTTTATACCGGAGACATGATTTTTGTTATGATCAGTTTCTTGATTTTGATGTATCTGATCAAACTCATTGCATGGAATCCGATTACTAAGATGATGCAAAACCGTTCAGATAAGATCGCTAATGATATTGATTCTGCTAAGAACTCACGTGATAAAGCCGCTGAACTTGCTCAACAACGTCAAGCACAATTAGATAAGACTCGTGAAGATGCAAATAATCTCATTAACACTGCTAAAGAGAATGGGCAAAGACAACGTGAACAGATCGTTGAAGATGCGAGAAATGAAGCATCTAATCTTAAGAGTTCTGCTGAAAAGGATATTGAACAACAGCGACAAGAAGCTTTGGCTAATTCTCGTAAAGATGTGGCAAGCCTTTCAATTGAAATTGCAACTAAGATTATTTCAAAAGAATTGAATGAACAAGATCAAAAAGGGCTGGTCGATTCTTATATTGAAGGGTTGGGTAAGCAGAAATGAAATCAACTAACATAACAGCAGCTAAGAAATATGCCAAGGCAATGTTTGAAGTTCTAACAGATGCTAAGGGCCTTGAAGATGGCTACGCTGATTTAATTGAACTTCGTAAAATTTTTGTTGCCAATCCCAAGTTGATTGATATTCTTGATGATATGAGGGTTTCTGATGACCAAAAAACGTCATTGCTAGCTCCTATCACTAAAAATGCATCTGACTTTATCAATAATTTTCTCAAAGTCGTAGCAAGTTACCGTCGTTTTCCTGACATTATCACGATCATTGATCAATTCCAGCAATTATACGAGGATGATAAGAAGATCGTTCGCGCGGAGGTTGTGTCCGCAACTGAACTTGATAGTGATCAGCAGGAGCGCTTGGCAAAAGCCTTTGAGAAACGGGTTGGTGCCGCTAAAGTCATTTTTGATACAAAGGTTGACAAGTCACTTATTGGTGGTATTGTTATCAAATCTTCTGATGTCATTATTGATGGTAGTGTCAAAACTCGAATTAATAAAGTAAAAGAATTATTGTTGAACTAACGATATCTATTTAAAGAGGTGAAACTTATGAGCATTAAAGCTGAGGAAATCAGTGCTCTTATCAAGCAACAATTGCAAGGTTACCAAAACGAGCTTGATGTTAAAGAAACAGGTATCGTTACATATGTTGGTGATGGTATCGCTCGTGCGCATGGTCTTGAAAATGCGTTGTCTGGGGAGTTGCTCGACTTCGGCCACGGTGTTTTCGGAATGGTTCAAAACCTTGAAGCCAATGATGTTGGTATTATGGTTTTGGGTGATGATACAAATATCCGTGAAGGAGATTCTGTAAAACGTACTGGTCGAATTATGGAAGTCCCTGTTGGGGACGATATGATTGGACGAGTTGTTAATTCACTCGGTCAACCGATTGATGGTAAAGGACCTATTAAGGCCGATGATCATAAGGCAATTGAACACAAAGCACCAGGTGTTATGGATCGGAAATCTGTTTTTGAACCATTGCAAACTGGTATTAAATCAATTGATTCTTTGATTCCAATTGGTCGTGGTCAGCGTGAGTTGATTATCGGAGATCGTAAAACCGGTAAGACTTCGATTGCCATTGATACTATTTTGAATCAAAAAGATCAGAACATGAAGTGTATTTATGTTGCTATTGGGCAAAAGGAATCTACTGTCCGGGCATCTGTAAGCACGCTGGAAAAATTTGGTGCAATGGATTATACAACTGTTATTTCTGCGGGTCCTTCTGAACCTGCTTCACTGTTGTATATTGCGCCTTATGCCGGTGCAACGATGGGTGAATACTTCATGCATAAAGGCCAACATGTTTTGATCATTTATGATGATTTGTCAAAGCAAGCTAACGCATATCGTGAACTTTCCTTGATTCTTCGTCGACCACCTGGTCGTGAAGCTTATCCTGGTGATATTTTCTATACTCATTCACGTCTATTGGAACGAGCTGCCAAGTTGAGCGATAAATTGGGCGGTGGGTCAATGACTGCTTTGCCAATTGTTGAAACTCAGGCTGGAGATGTTTCAGCTTATATCCCAACCAACGTTATTTCAATTACTGATGGTCAGATCTTCTTGGATGCTGATAGCTTCTATTCAGGTGTTCGTCCTGCCGTAGATGCCGGTACATCAGTTTCTCGTGTTGGTGGTGATGCGCAGGTTAAAGCAATGAAGAAAGTTGCCGGTACCTTGCGTCTTGATTTAGCTTCATATCATGAATTGGAATCATTTGCACAATTTGGTTCTGATCTTGACGAAGCCACTCAAGCTAAGTTAAATCGTGGTGCTCGAACCGTTGAAGTTTTGAAACAACCACTTCATTCTCCAATTCCAGTTGAAAAACAAGTTCTTATTCTCTATTGCTTGACACATGGATTTTTGGATAAAATTGAAATTGATGACATTCTTCGTTATCAAAATGAGATTTTTGACTTCTTTGATCGTTCACATAAGGATCTGTTGGACAGTATCGCTAAAACCGGTAATCTGCCTGATACATCTAAAATGGATGCTGCAATTAAAGAATTTGATCAAACATTCCAACCAAGTAAGCAAGATGAAGGACAAACAACTGCCTCAAACGATGATCAAAAGTCAACTGCAACAAATGACTAGTTTTTAAGGAGGGTGAGATTACATGCCTGCTTCGCTTAACGATGTTAAACATCGGATTACTTCTACAAAGAAGACGCGTCAGATTACGAATGCAATGGAGATGGTTTCTCAAGCTAAATTAAACCAAATTCAAAAGCATACCTCAAGCTACGCGGAATATGCAAGCCAAGTAAAATCTGTAGTTATGCATTTAGCTCAATCCCATATTCTGGATGGGCTAAAATCCTCAGGTCATTCGGCAGATAATGATCAGTCTAAAGCTAAGAGAACTGCCTATTTGGTTATCACCTCCGATCGAGGAATGGTGGGTAGCTATAATGCCAATGTCATTAGAGATTCTAATGAATTTATCAGTAAACACTCTGGTGTGTCGGGTGATTATACTATTATTGCTGTCGGCGGTAATGGTTCCGATTTCTACAAGAAGCGCGGTCAAAATGTTTCTTATGAGTACCGGGGTGTGAGTGATGTACCAACGTTTAATGAAGTTCGTCAGATCGTTAAAATGATTACATCAATGTATGATAAGGGCGAATTTGATGAATTATATGTTTGTTATGAACATTTTGTTAACCGATTGGTTTCTCGCTTTAGAGCCGAGAAGATGCTTCCTGTTGATAGTGAAGCAATTCAAGGTGAGGCGAGTCAGGAAATTCAAACTAAAGAATTAACTGCTGAATATGATGTTGAGCCATCCGAAAAAGAGGTTTTGAATGTTGTGTTGCCGCAATATTCCGAGAGCTTGGTATATGGTGCAATTCTTGACGCAAAAACGTCAGAACATGCTTCAAGTGCAACTGCAATGAAATCAGCCTCAGACAATGCTGACGATTTGATTTCATCATTGGAGTTACAATATAACCGGGCTCGTCAGGCTGCGATTACGACTGAAATTACTGAAATCACTGGTGGTCAGGAAGCTCTTAAGTCAGATAACAATTAGATGGAGGAATTAACTAACATGAGTACTGGTAAAGTTTTACAAGTTATCGGACCAGTTGTTGACGTTGAATTCTCCTTGGACGACAAATTACCAGAAATTAACACTGCCTTAAATGTTCATGTAAGTGACGATAAAACACTTGTTGTTGAAGTCGCGCTTGATTTAGGTGATGGTGTTGTACGAACGATCGCGATGGATGGAACCGATGGTCTTCGTCGTGGAATGGAAGTTGAAAATACTGAATCCTCCATTAGTGTTCCTGTTGGTAATGACACACTTGGTCGTGTGTTTAATGTTCTTGGAGAACCAATTGATGGCGGTCCAGAATTTGGCCCAGACGCAGAACGTTGGCCAATTCACCGTGAGGCCCCGAAGTATGATGAATTAAACCCATCAACTGAAATTCTGGAAACCGGAATTAAGGTTATTGATTTATTGGAACCATATATTCGTGGTGGTAAAGTTGGATTGTTCGGTGGTGCCGGTGTTGGTAAAACCGTTTTGATTCAGGAATTAATTCATAACATCGCTCAAGGACACAATGGTATTTCAGTGTTTACCGGTGTTGGTGAACGAACCCGTGAAGGTAACGATATGTATTACGAAATGAAAGGATCAGGAGTTCTTGCCAAGACCGCCATGGTTTATGGTCAAATGAACGAGCCTCCTGGTGCGCGTATGCGTGTTGCCTTAACAGGATTAACGATTGCCGAGTACTTCCGTGATGAAGCTGGACAAGATGTTCTGTTATTTATTGATAACATTTTCCGATTTACTCAAGCTGGTTCAGAAGTTTCTGCTTTGCTTGGCCGTATTCCATCAGCTGTTGGTTATCAACCAACGTTGGCTACTGAAATGGGTCAATTACAAGAGCGGATTACTTCCACTAAAAAGGGTGCGATTACATCAATTCAAGCGGTTTATGTGCCTGCCGATGATTATACCGACCCTGCACCAGCGACGACTTTCGCCCATTTGGATGCCACAACCAACTTGGAACGTTCATTAACTCAACAAGGTATTTATCCAGCTGTTGATCCGTTGGCTTCAACATCATCAGCTTTGGATCCACAAATTGTTGGCCAAGAACATTATGATGTGGCTACTGAAGTTCAACACGTTTTGCAACGTTACCGTGAACTGCAAGATATCATTTCAATTCTTGGTATGGATGAATTGTCCGACGAGGAAAAAACAATTGTTAACCGTGCCCGAAGAATTCAATTCTTCCTTTCACAAAGTTTCTCAGTTGCTGAACAGTTTACGGGTCTTCCCGGTAAATATGTTTCAGTTACTGATACAGTTAAAGGATTTAAAGACATTCTTGACGGTAAATACGATGACATTCCAGAAGATGCGTTCCGTAACTGTGGACCAATCGAAGATGTTATTGCTAATGCTAAGAAGTTACAAGGTAACTCAACTGCAGACACAAGTGATGAAAAGCAAAGTGCAGCAAACTAAGGAGGGAGTTTAATTGGCTGATAGTTCAGTTATTAACATTAGTATTGTTACTCCCGATGGAAAAGTTTACGAGCATTCCGCTGCTGACATGATAGTTGTTTCAACACAATCGGGACAACTAGGAATCATGGCAAATCACGTGCCAATCATTGCAACTCTTGATGTCGATGAAACAAGAGTTAAGTATGGTAATGAGGAAGATGAAATTGCTGTAAATGGTGGTTTCATCGAATTCTCAAACAATATGGCAACGATTGTAGCTGATAGTGCCGAGAATCAGAGTGACATTGATGTTGCTCGGGCTGAAAGTGCTAGACAACGTGCACAGAGATTGATCACCGAAGCTCGTCAGAAGAATGACGAGGCTGCATTGGATCGTGCTCAAGTTGCGTTGCGTAGAGCTGTTAACCGAATTAATGTTGCTAAAAAGTAATACAAATTAGATTTTAAGGGATCAAAGCAAAACTTCAATGTTGCTTTGATCCTTTTTTGTCTGTTAGTATATAAGAATCAAATTAGTTTCCCGGCCATCGCAAACAATGTTTGGTGTTGAGCAAATGTAAGCACTGACATGGTTGTTTACGAGATTCCTTAGCAATTGGGGCTTTTAGAAAGTGAACCAATTATGAGGAAACGCACACTTTTTCTTAAAAAACGCGAAAATATGAGACAAGTTTGCGCCTTTATGATATAGTTGTCAGTGAATTGGGGGAATTTAGATGAAAATGATTGGCATCCAAGCCATCGTAACGCTTGTTACGTATTTTCTATTTATTGCAATGGCGTTTAGGAGTGTTCAAGAAATCCACATCGAACGTTATCTCCCTCTTCGTGCGTTGCCCGGGAAATTGTTGATCGTGTTATTATCCATTGCAATTGGATATGCATGTGCACAA
>Ga0214925_100494_pt1 | contig 17792 bp, 14 predicted proteins | sample Stichaenrichment_FD_168299 | JGI IMG/M metagenome (GOLD analysis project Ga0214925, IMG submission 168299) | Xylose enriched microbial communities from anaerobic bioreactor in Madison, Wisconsin, United States - 63SRT | ecosystem: Engineered > Bioreactor > Anaerobic > Unclassified | place: USA... | reverse complement strand
GATAAACAATGACATATTATCCGGACGATAAAACGTTTCATATGCCCTTTGAACATCAGCCAAAGTAATTTTAGAAACGCTATCAACTGTCCCGGCAATGTCTTCGGATAATGGTGATTGAGGATAAAGATCTTGAATTGTCTGGAAATAGATTCGATTATCAGGATCATTTAAATACATATTAATTTCTTGATCAATAATGCCCTTTTCACGCTCAATTTTCTCAGTCGTAAAATATGGCTTTTGAACAAAATCAAGCAGGATAAGCAAATTATCCCTTAAGTCTTCAGTAGTTGAGAACAAATAGTTTGTCTTCGTAAAACTTGTATAAGCGTTGGCAGAAGCACCGGTCTTATTGAATAATTCAAAAACATCATAATCCTTTTTATCAAACATTTTGTGCTCGATAAAATGTGCAATACCGGCGGGTTGACTGACCGGTGTCCCGTTAATACTAAAATCCGTATCAACTGATCCATAATTGACACCCAATATGGCAATTGATTTTTCAAATCCTTTTTTTGGTTGTAAATAAACGGTTAGTCCATTCTCCAGTTTTTCAACAAAAAGTTGTTCATTAAACGAAGCATAATCAATTGTTTTCATCATTGTCCCCCTGGCTTTGAAGAATATATCGTGCCTGATACTGGACCCGTTTTGCAACCTCGGCAACATCCTTCTTTGTAACGTCATTGACTAATTGTTCCCATTGGCTATCACCAAACGCTACGCCTGAGATTTGACGCACATATTGTCGCTCAGCCAAAGTTGATAAATAATCCGACTGAGATCGATGTTGATTGATCATTGATTTTTTGACACCAGCCAGCAGACTCTCAGGATAAGCCATATCTGCAGTTGCAGTCAATTGATCATCCGTCGTTTGAATGACTTGGCTAAGATTTTTAAATTCAATTCCAGCTTGAACGCTCAGCATTCCTGAAAACGAATTATAACTACTATGAATATCATAGGCTAAACTAGCCTTCTCACGGACATTTGTAAATAGCAAGGATCTGGTTGACGCTCCAAAGATCTGGTTGAATACGTTCGCAGCAAAATATGAATCATCGCCAAAGTAGATAGGCAAGCGATAACCAATGTTGAGCAGGGATTGGGATCCCGGAAAGACAGTCGTTTTTTCACGAGGAACTTTTGGAAGCTCAGGTTCAATAAATAGCTTAAGTCCTAAATCATTTCGATCACTTAATGTTGAAAAAGATTTTAATCGAGAGACCACCTGTGCCTGATCTATCTGCCCGGCTACAATAACAGTAACAGTAGCCTGCTGAATAAACGCCCGATAGAAGTTGTATAGATCACTTGCATTAAGCTCTCGAATGCTGTCAATATTGCCGAGTAAATAGGTCCCTTGATTAAGGTCATTTGCATAATACAATTTTTGAAGTTGAAGAGTTGAATAGAATTCCTTGTTATCTGAAATCGAGTCCAGATAGCTCATTAAATTTGTTTGATGTATTTTAAAATAATGGGCGTCAAATTGATCGTTTTTTGCAAAGGGCCGTTCAATCATTTCCCGAAGAAAAGCCATCGCGTCATTTAGTAAATCCTCCTTGTGAGGTAAATAATGGTTATTGGGAAAAGTTAACCTGATTCTTAGCGTATGCTGATTTCCATAACGAAGAACCGTAACGCCATAACTAGCGCCAAACATCTCAGATAATTTACGTGAAACGAGCATCTCACTGGGAAATTTTAACGATGCATTTTCTAAAAGATCCGCTAACAATGCTAATTTAGCAAAATTTTTATAATTGGATGGTATGCTAAAATTAAATACGATCGTATTATTTTTAAATTGACTGGTCTGAATTACTTTTAAATCAACACCTTGTGCAATCTGAATATTCAATAGTTTTCCTCCTCAATTAGTCACAATTTTCATCTTAATGTAAAATCATCGAAATCTCAATATATAACTAAAAAGAGTTTGAACAAATTCCGATTGTTCAAACTCAAAAATAGCCATTGCTGTCATTATTTTTTCATCAAGGGACTGTAAGCATTAGTTCCAAACCATTTCTTATTAATCTTTGCAAGTTGACCATCTTTAGCCAGTCGATTTAAACCAGCATCAATTTTCTGCTTAAGTTTAGTATCTCCCTTTCTCATTCCAACACCATAATACTCTTTAGGAAATTGACTTGGAACGCTTTGATATGTTGCCCGATTTCTTTGGTGCCCAATATAGTACCCCGCATAAATACTATCGATTAATAATCCTTGAATTCGATCTGAATTTAAGTCAATAAATGCTTCTGTAAATGAATCATAAAGAATAGGTGTGTGATTTTTAATTCGATCCTTTAATAGCTTTGGCTGTGAATCAATATCCATTGCCCCGGCAGATCCAGCTTGAACACCTGCAACTCTATTTTTCATATCCGCAAAACTATTAATATGATTTTTTTTCTTAGAAATCAATACCTGTTTATTAACCAAATAGGGTTCGCTGAAGGTGACCTTCTTTGCCCTTTGAGGATTCATAGAAAACCCATTCCAAATTAAATCAATTGTTCCATTCCGCAGTTCAGTCACATTCATTGACCAATCAATTGGTTGGAAATCTACTTTAATGCCGTATTGCTTAAAAACCGCCTTAGCCAAATCAACATCGTAACCAACGATTTTGCCACTTTTAGTTTCAAAACCCATTGGAACAAAACTATCGTCTAAACCGATAACAATTTTCTTTTGTTTGGAAACAATTGACCAGGTATCTGGATTTGTTTCCATTTTTTGCCTTGATTCAAAGCGACAGCCGGATAATACAAACATTAGCAGAAGGGTAACGATGACTAACGGGCATTTTTTTACAACTTTTTGCATGTTAATCCTTCTCTCTATTGGATTTGTTCGACTCGCTTAATATCATCTGCTACATGCTTCGCAAATTCCATATCATGAGTAACCACTATTTGTGTCATTTCTTGTTTTTTCAGATCCAAAATAATCTGAGCCACTTCATCTCGAAGTGCCGGGTCAAGGGCCGAAGTCGGTTCATCATAACAAAGAATTTTTGGATTCATTGCAAGTGCGCGGACAATGGCAACTCGTTGCTTTTGACCACCAGAAAGTTGATACGGATATAATGTCTCTTTTCCTTCCAAACCCAAACGCTTTAAAAGTGTCATTGCATTTTCAGTTACTTGACTCTTTGATTCTTTTTTAACCATTGTTGGTGCTAATGTAATATTTCCCATCACCGTTAAATTTGGAAACAATTGATAATCTTGAAAAACAACACCGATAATCGTGTCACCTTTATCCGGATTTGCAGGATCAAATTGTTTACCATCCCAATAAAAAGCACCACTATTAACTCTTTCAAGGCCCGTAATACATCTAAGTAAAGTTGTCTTCCCAGCACCAGAGGGGCCGACAATCGCCATAATTTCGTTATCGTTAACCGTCATAGACAGGTTATTGATAACTGTTTTACTACCAAATTTTTTCGTTAGGTTCCTTATCTCCAACATGTCAATACCCCCTTATCTCCAAACACTTGAACGTTTTTCAATCACCTTTAGCACGATCGTACAAATAGCGGTTAATGCCAGATAAATAATGCCAACAAGTACAAGTGGCAGCAATGTAACATCTCTGGCAGTTGCTACATTTCCGGCTCTTAAAAGATCTCCCAACCCGATAACGTAAACCAATGATGAATCCTTAACCAAATTAATGACCTCATTGCCAATTGACGGTAAAACGATTTTAAACACTTGAGGAATAATAATTTTTCGGATCGTTTGACCATAGGATAACCGTAACACACGGGCACTCTCAAATTGCCCTCGGGGTACTGATTGAAATCCCCCTCTAAAAATCTCTGCAAAATATGCTGTATAGTTTAAAATGAATGCAAATAAAGCCGCGTCATAACGTTCAAATATAATACCAATAACAGGTAATCCATAAAACACAAAAATTAATTGTAGTAGCAGTGGTGTGCCTCGCATTAACCAATCATACAGATTTAACAACCAAACTAATGGCTTAAATTTACTGACTAATCCTAAGGCTAAAACCGCTCCTAACGGAATTGAACAAATTAACGTCCAAAAGAAAATTGATAAGGTCATTTTTGTTCCTGACAACAGTGCCGGTAAAATTTGCTCGATATATTGAATCATTTTGACATCCCTCCATAAAAAAATCCCCTTGAGTTATTAATAGACTCAAGAGGACGATAGTTTTCGCGGTTCCACCCCAATTTGTAGTAAATTCACATTTACTACCTCATGAAGTTTAATTTTCTATACAAAAAAGCCTCTTAAGTCTAATGACTTAAGAGGACGATTATTAATCGCGGTTCCACCTCAGCTTCACTTTCCATTCATATGAAAAGTCTCAACGAGTTTAGAAAACTAAACTTCAGCAATAACGTGCTCACCGCTTTTCCCTACTTCATTCAGGAAAATGACTCCCAGATGTGACGCAAACCATTCAAATACCCATTTCCCATCATCATGAGCTTTCTGAAATTTAATATGGTTTACTATTCTGATCATAGTCTTTTATATTCCTTTAATTTATGGTAACAATGATAATCGGAAAATCGTCATCCGTCAAGCAGTATTTACCCCTTTTTGAACCAATTACCAATTTTTTTCCAAAATGAGGGATGAACTTCATCTGTCATCTGCATTAGGGGAACCGATTCACCTTCAAGACGTCTGGCAATATCCCGATACCCTTGACCAGCCGGATTATCAGCTTGAAGAACCACTGGTTCACCTTGATTTGACGTTGTAATAACAGCATCATCATCAAATACAATGCCTAGTAATTCTACGCCTAAATGATGGGTAATCTCATCAACGTCCATCACAGAACCGTCTTTCATCATATGAGTCCTGATTCGATTAATAATCAAATGTGGTTCTTCTTGAAGCGGATGTTGCTCAAGCAATCCAACCACTCGATCAGCATCCCTTACTGCAGAAATTTCGGGAGTTGTGACAATAATGGCACTATCAGCGCCCGCAATGGCGTTCATAAATCCCTGTTCGATGCCAGCAGGACAATCAATCAGAACATAATCAAAATCCGGCTTTATCTCGTTAACAATCTGAACAACCTGATCTTGAGTTAACGCCGTCTTATCAGTATTCTGGGCAGCAGGAAGAAGGTATAATAAATCATCAAACCGTTTGTCCTTAACCAGTGCCTGCCCAAGACTGGCCCTTCCTGATGCAACATCAACAATATCATACATAATTCGATTATCCAGTCCAAGAACAACATCCAAATTTCGTAGACCAATATCTAAATCCATCAAGCAAACTTTTTTTCCAAGCATGGCGAGGGCAGTACCAATATTAGCTGAAGAAGTCGTTTTTCCAACTCCACCTTTTCCTGAAGTAATGACGTATGCTTTACCCATTGATGACTCCTCCTATCTGATTAAAGAACTTTGGGTTAATTTGTTTAAGATCTTCAACTTTTCCATAGTCTAAGACGTGCAAATCATTCACATATACAACCGAGTTTTCTGTAATCTTTTGGTTGGTATCGTCAAGAATCTCGTATTGTTCACCAATCCGGACTTGTTGCGCGTTATGTACATCCCCAATAATCATTTTATCTTCCAAATCAGGGAATCCCGCTTGAATGACGCCATGAACATCGCCAAGAACGTAAATATTTCCGCCTACAAAAAGCTTACCGCCCTCATGAATAATGCCGAGAAACACCACATCTCCCTGAACGTGAACCTCTTGTCCGTTTCGAATGATGCGATCAACTACGTGAACCGTTTCCTGATCTAGAATTCGATTTGACTCTTCTTTAGTCATCACATCTGACGTAATTTTGTGGACTGAAAAAAGCTGAAAGTCAGAAAAAATCTTTTCAATTTCGGAACGATTACCAGCTGACAAAAGTCTCAGGCCAGTTTGGATATCAAAGGAAATTGGTTGAGGATGAGTAGAAGCAGTCTGAGTTCTAAGCTTCTCGAGCAAACTTCTTAGTGACGTATAAATATCACCTAAATCAGCCTCATCATCTAAAATTATCTCGTAACCATCATTTGTACCTTTCAATACAGCTGCATCTTGCATATACGACTCCCCTTTTTACCGCCTATGACTCCTATACAATGAGGCCACTGGAAAATAGGCTAGTGCCATGAATACAAGGTTAATTGCCAGAGTCGGTGCTAACGTGTTGACCAAGTATTGGGCGACAGATGAAGATGTCTGCCCGATAAACGCATTCGCAATAAACCCAAGAGTGGTCCATACTGTAATCCCCAAAAAATAAACCAAAAAACCGCTCATAAAGTTTGGCGGTAACATTTGGTAAACACTTTGGCAAAGATAAATTACCAGTGGAAAAATGAATACATAGACTCCTAATAAACCTGTGTAGTACATATCAAAGATAAAGCCGATTACAGCAGCCCAGATCCCTAAATGCAGTTTCTTACGATCACCAAAGAAGACTGCTAGTACTAACCATAGCAATGTCAATGCAGGAACTAAAGAATTAGGATACTTATATAACGTTCCCGACAAGATCTGACTTATTGACCCGTCTAGGAAGAAAGCAATAAATTGACCGACAACAAAAATAATTGTGATAGGAATTCTTCGTCTCAACAGAACAGCCCCCTATCAATTTCGAACAGCAACCGAAACGACTTCGATGTCGTTCAAGTTAGCTGCCGGCTTGATGTAAACTTTTTTGGCCAATCCATAATCATCTTCTGAGATTTTTGACACGGTTCCAACATAAATACCCTTAGGAATGATGCCGCCCAGCCCACTGGTTGTGACTCGGTCACCTTTGGAAAGTTTGGCTTTCGAGGTGATGTTACCCATGATGATACGATTACTTTGAGAATCATATGAGGTGATAATACCATTAACTATCCTTGACCCTTCGCCAACAATCTGGATAGCAAACCGGTTCGAATTTTCTGCGGTATTAGAAATTAAGACAACCTTACTGTTGGTCTTATTAACCTCAGCAACAGTTCCAATCAAACCAGGTCCGGCAATAACCGGCATGTTTTTCTTAACACCGGCAGCTTGACCTTTATTAATAATAATTTGGCTTGCCCAAGATGAAGGCGTTCTAGTAATAACAGCCGCATTGATTTTTTCGTAACCTGTTAATGTGCTTCCAACATTAAGCTGACGCTTCAGTTGTTTGTTTTCTCGCTCTAAAACTTGATCTTTAACCTGTGTTTGTGCAAGTTGATCAACCTTTGACTTAAGCTTTTGATTTTCCTGATACGTATTCAAAAGATTGTTAATCGAAATAAATCCATGGTGGATGCCATTCATTGGAACGGCAACAACCCGGTCGGCAAATCCAACAATGTCGTTACCAAACTGTTGAACAAGCGGTGGTGTATTTCGATTGTTTCTAAATGCAACTGAAACTGACATTAAGCCAAAGCTAATGATCAAACATACAATAACAATGACAAGTTTTCGACTGGAGAAAAATTTTTGCATAATTGCCTCCATCCGTTTCATAAATTACCTAAATCTTTAAGTGATTCAGGTAAAATTGTTTATTGTTTATTGTTTTTTCTTCATAACATTGATACTTTTCAGTGATTCTCCTGTACCAATTGCTACACAGTCAAGTGGATCGGCGGCAATTGAAACTGGCACCTGAGTGGCTTCGGCAATCACATCTGTAATGTTTCGAAGTAACGCACCGCCACCTGTGAGTACAATTCCATGATCAATGACATCGGCAGCAATTTCAGGAGATGTTTCTTCCAATGTTTCTTTAATTGTTGCAATGATCTCAGCAACGGATTCATTGATAGCCTCGTTAACATCAGACCCAGTCACTTGAACCGTTGTTGGCAGGCCTGTAACAAGATCACGCCCTCGAACAGGAACAGCCTCAATATCCTTAGCAGCTTTCGGAGAAGCCGATCCAATGTCAATCTTCAGTTGTTCAGCGGTTCTTTCCCCAATCAATAAGTTATATTTTTGACGGACATACTGAGCGATTGATTCGTTGAGCTTATCACCAGCCATTCTGACAGAACGGCTTGAAACAATACCACCAAGTGAGATTGTTGCAACATCAGTAGTACCACCACCAATGTCAACAACCATGCTCCCTGTGGGATCCATAACCGGTAAACCGGCTCCAATTGCAGCAGCAAATGGTTCTTCTATAACGTAAGCGTCACGAGCACCCGCAACACGGGTTGCATCGATTACCGCGCGCTTTTCAACAGCGGTAATTCCCGTTGGAACGCAAACCATAACATATGGTTTGCCCGATGAATGTCCCAATGCTTTTTCAATGAAATACTTCATCATTGCAACAGTTGTATCATAGTCTGCAATTACGCCGTCCTTCATTGGTCTGACAGCATTAATGCTGGCAGGGGTCCGGCCAATCATGGCACGGGCTTCTTCACCCACGGCAATAATATCACCGTTTTTAGTACTCTTGGCAACAACCGACGGTTCACGAAGGACAATACCTTTTCCTTCAACGTAAACAATTGTGTTAGCTGTTCCAAGGTCAATTCCTATGTTTTTTTCCCCAAGTCCGAACACGTTATCCATCCCTTCATCGCTTTATCATGTTGATTTCGCTTTTGATGTTATTTTATAAATTAATTATTGTTTAACGAAATAAGTATATCATAACGGACGTAAAAATGAACTAAATCCAAGGAATGAAAGAATGATTTAAGATATTATTTGAAATTTAGTTCAAAGACGCCAATAAATACTTGCGAACATCCGAAATAAAATACAGTGATCCAGTAATTAACAGCATATCATCTGTCATAAGTTTTTTTTGAATCGTATCAATCGCCGCTTGCCAATCATCAATAACATCCGTTACGGTTTTCTTGTTTTCTTTTGAATCCACTTGCTCTTCAAGTACTTGCGGATCGGCCGCGTTACGCTTACCCGGTCCATTAAAGCTTGTCAAAATGATTGAAACATTTTTAACCGTTGCCATCTTTTCAACCATTTTATCAGCTTGCTTATCAGCTAAAATGCCCATTAACACATATACTTTTCCTTTAGAAAAATTTGATTCCAATAGATCTACAATTTCGTCTACGGCTGAAATGTTGTGAGCACCATCAATGACAATTGTAGGATGATCGCTAATTCTTTCAAAACGACCGCCCCACTTCGTTTGCTTAATACCTGCAATAACACTGTTATGATTAACTGGTCTGCTGCTTAGTTGGCAATAATTCAGATAGGCCTGAATGGCTAGTGCTGCATTATCAGTTTGATAATCACCAATCAACCCGGTTGAAAGATCATTAAACTCGTCATGATCCGACTTAAAAGAAAAGTGTTGTTCCCAATCAATCATTCCCAAGTTGTTCACTGTAAACTGTTTTCCTAAAATCGTCATTGGGCTTTTCTTCCCGGAGGCTGTATGTTCAATTACTTTTAGCGGCGCCTCGGGTATTTTACCAACAACTACAGGAACCTTGGGCTTAATAATCCCTGCTTTTTGATAGGCAATCTTGGGCAACGTATCCCCTAGAATATGCATATGATCCCAACCAATTGTCGTAATAACAGATAATTCAGGGGTCATCACATTGGTTGAATCCAACAAACCGCCGAGCCCAACTTCCACAAGGACAATATCCGCATGGCCTTCTGAAAAATATTCAAACATCATGGCAGTGATAATTTCAAATTCTGTAGGACCACCCTCAAGTAAAGCATCATCCAATTTAGCAACGACTGGATAAACAATGTTAGTTAGCCGTAAAATGTCATTATCGGAAATTGGCTTACCGTTAACACTAATCCGTTCATTAAATCGGATTAAAAAGGGTGATGTAAAACTGCCGACTTTTAGACCGTCTTCCTGCAAAATGTTTCTCAAAAAAGCAATCGTTGATCCCTTCCCATTTGTACCAGCGATATGAATGGCTTTTATCCTTTTGTCCGGTGATCCGAGTTCATCCAAAAACCGACGCATCCTTTTGAGTGTCGGGATCTTTTTAAATTTAGTCCTGCCATGAATAAATGCCAAAGCTTGATCATACGTTTCAATCGTCATTATCAATTGCTCCTCACAAAACGAGGGAACCACGAGCAAAGTAATAAAATGCTCTGGTCCCCTCAAAATCATGTACTTAATTATTTATCCTTATAACTCACTAGTCACCTGTTGAAGTCGATCCTTAGCAGCATCAAGTTTTGACTGATAATCGTCTTTTTTCTGTCGTTCCTCATTGACAACCGCTTCTGGCGCATTGTCAACAAATCTTGTATTAGCTAGTTTTTTGGTAGAACGAACCACTTCAGCTTCAAATTTATCAATATCCTTTTGAACCCGATCTTTTTCTTCATTTAAATCAACCAGTTCGGCCAAAGGAACATAAATGGTAGCGTCCGTGATAACAGCAGACATTGATAATTTAGGTGCGTTAACTTTGTCGCCTATTGTTAATTCCTGCGTGTGACAGAATCGATCAATATAATCACGATTTGTTTCAAAAATTTGTTTCAATGTTGGATTCTCAGTTTGAACCAACATATCAATCGGTGATGAAAGGGGTGCATTTGCCTCATTTCTAATGTTTCTGACAGCCTTAATCAAATCAATCAACGATTGCATTTCATGTTCAGCAGTCGGATTGTCAAATTGTTGATTCGAAACCGGATATTCTGCTGTTACAAGTGACTTTCCTTCATGAGGCATCTTCTGCCAAAGATACTCTGTTACAAATGGCATAATTGGCTGTAGTAATCTTAAGATTTTATCCAAAACATAAGCTAAAACATTTTGAGTGTTTTTCTTCAGCTTCTCATTATCACCAGTCAAGGCTTCCTTACTCATTTCGATATACCAATCACAGAAGTCGTTCCAAATGAAGTCGTACAGTTTTCGGTCTGCTTCTCCAAAATTATACTTATCGAAAAGTTCAGATACTTCAGAAATCGTCGTGTTTAATCGGCTTAAAATCCACTTATCAGATAACTGCCACTCAAATTTATCAGGTAATTTCGGCTTCTCAATGCCATCTAAATTCATAATAACGTAACGACTGGCATTCCAAATTTTGTTAATAAAATTCCAAGCAGAATCCATTTTATCATAACTGAATTTTAAATCTTGACCAGGTGTTCCACCAACTGACAAGAACCATCTGAGGGCATCAGCACCATATTTATCAATAACATCCATTGGATCGATCCCATTCCCCAACGACTTGGACATTTTACGTCCTTGTGAATCACGAATCAGACCATGAAGTAGGACATCTTTAAAAGGTCGGCGATGTGTAAACTCGAGACTCTGGAAAATCATACGTGATACCCAGAAGAAAATGATATCATAGCCGGTTACCAAGGTATCCGTTGGGAAGTATCGCTTCATGTCATCAGTATCATCCGGCCAGCCCATCGTTGAAAACGGCCATAGCGCTGAAGAGAACCATGTGTCAAGCACATCGGGATCTTGTTCCCAATTTTCGGCATCTTTCGGGGCTTCCATTCCAACATAAGTTTCACCGGTGTCTTTGTTATACCATGCTGGAATCTGATGTCCCCACCAAAGCTGACGGGAAATAACCCAATCGTGAACATTATCCATCCACTGGGTAAATGTTTCTTCAAAACGGGGTGGAAAGAAGCTAACTTTATCATCTGTATCTTGATTTTTCACAGCTTGTTCAGCCAATGGCTTCATTTTAACAAACCATTGTGTTGATAACCGTGCTTCTACTTGAACGCCGGTTCTTTCGGAATGACCAACAGAGTGGACAATGGGTTCAATACTTAAAATCAAGCCTTGATCCTGTAAATCCTTCACCATTGCTTTTCTAGCTTCAAAGCGATCCATGCCTTGATACTTGCCAGCTTTTTCATTCATCGTTGCATCCGGATTCATCGTATTAATCCGCTCAAGGTTGTGCCGATTTCCAACTTTAAAGTCATTTGGATCATGGGCAGGTGTAATTTTTACCATACCAGTACCTTCTTCAGGATCAACGTACTGATCAGCAATAATTGGAACTTCCCGATTAACAAGTGGTACAAGAACCTTTTTGCCTACAATTGCCTTATAACGTTCATCACTAGGATTAACAGCAACTGCAGTATCCCCCATCATCGTTTCAGGACGTGTCGTTGCAATCTCGATATAATTGTTTCCATTAAACTTTGTCCCATCTGTAAACGGGTATTTAACGTGATAAAAGGCACCCTTATCATCCTTATGGATAACCTCAATATCAGAAAGCGCCGTTCGGGCTTGAGGATCCCAATTGATAATATATTCTCCACGATAAATCAGACCCTTGTTGTAAAGATCAACGAATACTCGACGAACAGCTTTTGACAATCCTTTGTCCAGCGTAAAACGTTCACGTTCATAATCCAGCGAAAGACCAAGCTTTGCCCACTGTTCTTTAATAGTGGCAGCAAATGTATCTTTCCATTCCCAAACTTTTTCGACAAACTTCTCTCGTCCCAAATCATAACGGGAGATCCCCTGTTCACGAAGTTTAGCTTCAACTTTTGCCTGGGTTGCAATCCCGGCATGATCCATTCCGGGCAGCCAAAGCGTGTCATATCCCTCCATACGCTTCTTACGAATGATCATATCTTGGAGTGTTGTATCCCAAGCGTGGCCTAAATGAAGCTTACCAGTGACATTTGGAGGCGGTAAAACAATTGAAAAAGGTTTTGCCTTCTTATCCCCACTTGGTCTAAATACGCCTTCTTGAAGCCATTCATTATATCTGCCGTTTTCAATGGCCGTTGGATCATATTTCGTCGACATTTCGGTGCTTTGTGTTGACGCTTTTGTGTCTTTTTCTGACATGATGTTTCTCCCTTCTTGTATGTAAAATAAAAACACTTCATCCCAATAAATACGATTAGGACGAAGTGCTTCGCGGTACCACCTAAATTGGGTATATTTCAACCCCACTCAGTATCCTGATAACGGTCAGATAGTACCGACCCGCTCTCAAATTTTCGAACGAGTAGCTCACAAGTTACTTTCACCCAACAATGCGTAAGAATTTTCCATTATCAATTCTCTTTCTGAAACGCAACGGTTGGTTACTCTCTTGATCAATGCTTTAATTTAATTCTAATCTTACTCAACAATCTGCTAATCGTCAATACGCTTTGCCAATTTTTCCAAAGCTGACAAGGCATCTTGATAGTCAGGTTCATCCGTTATTTCTGGTACAATTTGTCGATAAACAATTTTACCTGTTTTATCAACAATAAAAATTGTTCTGGCCAGTGCACCAAAATTTGGCATATACAATTTCATTGCGTACCCAAAAGACAGACTCTCATCTGATAACAATTGCAAACTACGAACTCCTTGAGCAGCACACCAATCCTTTTGCTGCTCAAGCGTATTGTTTGAAATCGTTAAAAAGCGCGCATCCGGATATTTATCGGCTTCCTGGTTGAATTTTCTTGTTTCCAATGAACAAACCGGTGTATCAATATCTGGAACGGATGAAATTAAAGTAATTCGGCCAATAATATCAGCCGTCTTTACTTTATTTCCTTCAGCGTTTTCTAATTTAAATTTTGGAAGCTGTTCGCCAACTTCCGGAGGATTACCAAACAATTTTTCATCTTTGCCATTGATTGTGACTTGCATACAAACACTCCCTTGGTGTGTCTTGAGTAAGTTAAGTTTACAAATAATGTAGCCCATTCTGCAAGTTTAAGCAAGCAATCCGATGAATTTATAGCAATTCAGCAAAAACATCGGCATCTTGATTCAAAAACTCTTCGCCCGGTTTGATATCCGTAATTTGGATATTATCAACGGCCTTCTTCATAAGCCCCTCAACATCAATATAATTTTCAAATTCCCGAGAACGTTGCAGGTTTGGCTTTGTCTTGGGTGCAGGCGGTGTAAAAATGGTGCAGCAATCCTCGTACGGTAAAATGGACAAATCGTAAGTTCCAATTTGTTTTGATATTTTAATAATTTCTGTTTTATCCATTGATACAAGTGGCCTCAATACCGGCATACTTGTCACATCGTTAATTGCAAGCATACTTTCAAGTGTTTGTGAAGCAACCTGTCCCAAAGATTCCCCTGTAAAGACACCACCACAATGACGACTCTTGGTAATCTCAGCCGCAATTCTCAACATCATTCGCCGCTGAATGGTCATCAAATAGCCCTCAGGTACTTTCTCTTTAATTGTTTCCTGAACTTCTGTAAAGGGAACTTGAATAAATTGAATGTTACCTGAATACTTGGCAAGTATCGAGGTTAATTGTTTAGCCTTGTTTAAAGCCTGCTCACTGGTATATGGGGGACTATAGAAATGAATCATATCAATCTTAACGCCACGCTTCATTGCCAAGTATGTTGCAACTGGCGAATCAATACCGCCAGACAGCATCATTGTTGCACGACCACCGGTTCCAACAGGAAGACCACCGGCCCCGTGAATCGTTTCAGAAGACAGATAGGCCCCGTTCATACGAACTTCTACCCGAATTGCAATATCAGGGTTTTTAACGTCAACTGAGATACCATCAATGTTTTCTAAAACGTAATCCCCCAGCATATTATTGATTTGATTAGTGTGATACTCAAAATGCTTGTCTTGTCGACGCGTATTTATTTTGAATGTATTACCGGAGCGATATTGTTCCTGGGCCATTTGCAATGCGGTTTCCTTGATAACATCCATATCCTTCTCTACCTTAATCGAAGGATACAACGTTTCAATGCCAAAGACCCCTTGAAGTGTTGAAATGACCTTTTGATCATCTTCACCATTTAAATCAACATGAAGCCTGTCTCGCTGTGCTTTGACCTCAACTGTTGGAAACTGGTGAAGAACTGCGCGGACATTTCTACCAAGTTGACGGATAAAGTCCCTTTTGTTTTTTCCTTTAGTAGAAAGTTCGCCATAACGAACCATAATTTCAGTGTAGTGCATAACATACTCCTAACTTAATTTGTCAAATTCTTCATACAACTGATCAAATACTTTGATGAATTCTTTGGCCTCGTCAAGTGTGTTCTGGTCGCCCAGAGAAATTCTGACGGCACTTGTAGAAACATCTTCTGGAACATGCATAGCCGTTAGTGTGCTTGAAGCAACGTGTTTTTTTGAGGAACAAGCACTTGTAGTAGAAATATAAATGCCATACTTTTCAAACGCATGGACAATTGTTTCGCCCCTAACGCCTTTAATCGCAAAACACAGGATGTGTGGTGCAAATTGATCTGTATTCTTAGAGAAGATCGTTATTTTATCAAATTTACTGATGTGGTCGCTAATCAGTTGCTTGATTTGATGTTCTGTTTCATTAGCTTTAGGTTCCTTTTCAAGTAATAGTCGCAACGCTTTTGCCATAGCTGCAACTGCTGGCAGATTTTCAGTCCCGGAACGTTGATTTTTTTCCTGACCGCCACCATTCATCAGTTGCGCAATCCGTCGACCACGACGACCATAAATAAAGCCAATGCCACGAGGTGCATGAAATTTATGGCCGGAAATGGTTACAAAGTCAACTCGCTCATTAAATATTTTCTCTTGAATTCCTTTACCAATTCCTTGAACCGCATCAATATGAAAGTGAATCTTTGGATACTTTTTTAATAACTCAGCTGCTTCCTCAATGGGTTGAATTGTGCCAATCTCGTTGTTTACTGCCATAATTGAAACTAATGTTGTATCTGGACGAATTGCCTTTTTAAGATCATCAATCGAGATTCGTCCCTCATCATCAACTGGTAAATAAGTGACCTCGTAGCCGAGTTGCTTAAGTTGTTCCATTGAATTATGAATAGCAGGATGTTCAACTGCAGTCGTAATCAAATGTTTACCATACTCTCGCTTTTGAATTGCCGTTCCCTTAACAACCCAATTATCGCCTTCGGTTCCGCCACTTGTAAAGTAAATTTCATCAGCATGTACATGCAGTAAATCGGCAATTTGTTTCCTGGATTGTTCCAGTAAATTAAATGCCTGTTCACCAAAGTTATGAAGACTTGATGGGTTCCCCCAAATACTCTTGCTGACTTTATCATACGTGTCAACTACTTCCGGTAGCGCTTGTGTCGTTGCGCTATTATCAAAATAAATCATTTGAAACCTTCTTCTCTTTATTTATTGGTTCGACTCCAACAAATATAACTTCCACGATGATACACCCAAAAGGGCTTTGTAACAAGTAGGACCGTTCTTACCGCAGACAAAAACTGCTAATCAAAATTTTTGGATAAATAAAATTTTGATTAGCAGTTTTTATTGAATTGGATCTACTGATCCTCGTCTTTTGAATCAGTATCAGATGCTTGTTTTGGTTTTTGGGCATTAAAGTAGTCATTCTTTATCTTCGAGAAAATGCCGGATGACTGATTTTCTAATGCTTCAGATATCGTACTCAGGCTTTTTGAGTAATCATATTGCTTTTCAAAGTAATTCTGAGCTTTCACACTTGCAGAGGCGATTTCTGGATTAGAACTAATGTATCTATTTGCGTATTGAATTGTTTGTTCCGCTAAATTAGCATCATCCAACATTTTTGTTGTTTGATCTTCCAAAGTATCCATGTCTGACTGAATAATAATGACCTGCTTGCTAACATCGTCAATATTGACATGTGCTTTGCCAAGGTCTTCATCCAAGTGGTTAATTTCACGAATAACGGCAGCAAAGTTGTTCTGATAAGAATCGGATAATCCCGGCAGGTTTTGATTGTCAATCCGTCTTTTTTTGTTACGCATCTCCAAATCAAACTTTGACAGCGCATTTTGCGCGTCCCTCTCTTTTTCCGGTAAATCAATAATTGAATCAAATAATTCTTTTTGTGAATTCTCCAACTCTTTTAAACTTGAGAGCATTTTTTGCTGTGTGTGATTGATTTCTGAATAAACTGCTTTTCCTTCATCGATACTTTTCGTTTCACGATCAAATTCTCTTTCAAGCCCGGTAATTTGTCTGTCAAACTGATGATTATCTTCGATCTCTTGGTGATTTAACACATAGCTTTCATTCAAAACCTGAAGCCTTTTTGTGAGATCCTCGTTTTGCCTACGCACGTGATCAACATATTCGCCAATGATACTTGTGTTCTTTTCAACACTTGGACGTGCTTTTAACTCCTTATCAATTGCACTATATAATTGATCGATTGCATCTTCAATTTTTGCGTTAACGGCAGAAACATCTTCGACTTTGAGCTTTGCCAGTGAATCAAGGTTGTGACGAATCTGATCACGGATATTGTTGACACTCGTTTCAAAATTATCATTAGGGAAATTGTAACCCTTAGACCTTAACTCTGTGTAACCTGTTTGAATTTCGTCAAGTTGCTCATTGAACTCCTTATCTAAAGAAAGAAAGAGTTTTGGAATCCGTTTCATATAATCTTCCAGCTTGCCGGTGGCTGTGTTTAGATCTGTCAACACCTCATCGGCGCTACTGGGATCACCACTTTTGGTCAATTTGGTAAATTCATCAAATGTGCCTTCAATATTGGCTAACATTTTCTCAAGTCCATCAATACTCGGTCCAAATGACGCATTTTGATTTAGAATATCCTCTCGTAACTGTTTATATTTTTTTTCGAGTTCTGAAACAGCCAGCTGATGTTGCTTATTTAAATCATATAGTTGGGCCAATCCCGCTTGAATCTCTTTAAGTGCAGCGTCTGCATCCTGAATTGTTTGATTGGCAGTGCGCCAATCATTTCTTGTCTTGATAAAGTTAATTCCCTTACCATCTTCCTTAACCGTTTTAATCAGTTCGTCGATACTTGGCAATATTTGGTTTCGGTAATGTTGGT
>Ga0214925_100491_pt1 | contig 17820 bp, 16 predicted proteins | sample Stichaenrichment_FD_168299 | JGI IMG/M metagenome (GOLD analysis project Ga0214925, IMG submission 168299) | Xylose enriched microbial communities from anaerobic bioreactor in Madison, Wisconsin, United States - 63SRT | ecosystem: Engineered > Bioreactor > Anaerobic > Unclassified | place: USA... | reverse complement strand
CTCGCACAGGCTGCGATGCCTGTAGTGTTCGTGCTCGGTGAAAAAATAAGCCGGGGAACTCTTTTTAAGAGTTACGGCGGATTCCAAGCTAAGGCTTAGCTATGCGGCAGAATCCTTAAGGTGCCACAGTGACGAATGTCCTGAGAAATCTCGACAGTGGAACGCGGTAAACCCCTCGAGCGGGAAACCCAAACTTTGGTAGGGGAGCTTCACACACGGTAATTGAACCAAGTGTGGGGGAGAAATAGGTTCTATTTCTCAGATAGATAATTACTACTTCCTAATTTGTTCCTGGAAGTTAGGAAGCACAAAACATGGCTTATAGGGATTTGCACTAAACAGGAAAAAGACGGGAGCTTGCTCCTGTCTTTTTTAATATCTTCATAAAAAAACAATTCTTAGCCAATGTTTATTGTTGAAATACGGTATGATAGTCATGTGAAGTATTGAAAATGAATCATCATGTATATTATTAACGAGTATCACCCTGGAACTTTATTAAACAAATAACGTATAACAGGACGGAATTAAAGAATGATTAAGTTTTAGAAACCAAAAAAGATAAGCGAGAGTGAATAAGTTGAAATTTAATTTAGTTGCGACATGTGCCGCCGGAATAGAAGCTTTGGTAGGTAAAGAATTACGAAATCTGGGTTATGATACCCAAGTTGAAAATGGCCGAGTTCGTTTTTCCGGAGACGAAAAAGATATTATTAAGACTAATCTCTGGCTACGGACTGCTGATCGAATCAAAATTATTGTTGATGAGTTCGATGCTCAGACATTCGATGATTTGTTTGAAGCCACCGCTGCCAATCAGTGGGATAAACTATTACCAATGGATGCTGAATTCCCGGTTGAAGGTCGTTCACGCAATTCTAAACTACATAGTGTTCCTGATGTTCAAGCAATTGTTAAAAAGGCGATTGTAAACTCCTTGAGTACATCCTATCATCGTCACACCCGGTTACCAGAAACGGGTGCGAAATTCCCCTTGGAAATTGCAATAAACAAGGATCGTGCGATGTTAACTTTGGACACAACCGGTTCAAGTCTATTTAAGCGGGGTTACAGAGTTGAAAAGGGCCCGGCACCGCTAAAGGAAAATATGGCTGCAGCTTTAATTTTACTGACTAGCTGGTATCCTGATATGCCGTTTATCGATCCAATGTGTGGTTCTGGAACCATCCCAATTGAAGCGGCATTAATTGGTAGAAATATCGCACCTGGATTTAACCGTGATTTCATTTGTGAAAAGTGGCCTTGGATTGATGCGGATATGGTTCAGAATGTGCGTGACGAAGCTGATTCAAAAGCAGATTACGATCGAGAATTGGATATTTCTGCTAGCGATATAGACGGTAATATGGTCGAAATTTCAAAAAGAAACGCTGAAGAAGTTGGGCTTCTGGATGATATTCACTTTAAACAGCTGGCAGTCGCTGATTTTAAAACCGATAAAGTTAACGGTGTCATGATTGCAAATCCACCTTATGGTGAACGGATGAGTGAAAAAGATCAGGTCCACGATTTATATAAGCAAATGGGCAAAGCATTTAAGCCGCTTTCAAGCTGGTCCAAATACTTCTTAACCTCTGATCTCGAATTTGAAAAATATTACGGAGAAAAGGCTACCAAACGACGAAAATTATATAATGGTGCTCTAAGGACGGACTATTTTCAATATTGGGGTAAAAAAGTTCGGAATATGAATAGTTTATCTAACTATTAAGGTCATTTAAAACTTTATTTATGTTGAAATAAGAACTATTGGCAGAAAGAAGTGAGTGAATGCAAAAAAGAATTGCTGTTATCGGCGGTGGCATCATTGGAGCTACAGCAGCCTTTTACCTTGGTTACTTGGATCAGACCCAATCATTATCGGTCACACTGTTTGACGATGACTTGGGGCAAGCGACAAAAGCCGCTTCCGGGATCATTTCTCCCTGGTTATCCAAACGCCGAAATAAACGTTGGTATACTTTGGCAAAAGAGGGCGCGGCTTTTTACAGAAAGTTAGTAACAGATGCTAACCTCGGGACAAACGTTTACCAACAAACCGGAACCATTGTGACTCGAAAAGACCCAAATGATCTTGACAGCCTTTTTCAAGAAGCTGAAATAAAGCTCCGTCACACACCGGCAATGCGGTCAGTGGCCCTTCTTTCCTCTCAAGACGTCGGTAAGCGTCTCCCATTTTTAACCAACCCGCCTGCAGGCATCTTGGTCGAGGGTGGTGCTAAGATTGATGGCTTGCATTTCGTTGAAGCTCTATTGGATCAGGCACAAAAGAGACATGTTGAAATAAGCCGGCAGCGCGTCTTTTTTGATGAAAGTGGCAAATTAAGGACATCAAAAGGGCTAGAGTCATTTGATAAAATTATTATTGCGACTGGTGCTTGGATGAAAGGGACCCTAAAGCCGCTTAATTACTTGGTTAAAGTTCGACCGCAAAAGGGGCAACTAATCGATTTAACAATTAAATCAAAACACTATGGGGGCCATTTACCTGTTTTAATGCCCGAGAGCAGTTCTGATATTATTCCATTCGAACACGACAAGTTGGTTGTGGGTGCAACCCATGAAAACGATGGTGGATTTGATCTAAAACCCACTAGTGAAGCGCGTAATCGTTTACTTACAAATGCGAAGGCGTTCGATCAACATCTTCAGATGGATCAAATCGACCGCGTTCGTGTTGGTACAAGAGCGTATACCGACGATTTCGCGCCGTTCTTTGGACATCTACCAGATAACCCAAACATTTTACTTGGAGGGGGTCTGGGCTCATCTGGGCTCACAACAGGGCCACTTATCGGATACTTTCTGGCAAGGGCTGTCGTTGAAGACCAGTTAGGTGTTTGGGATAAATATACCAAGCCGATCAGTCACTATATTATTTAGCATGGAGAGCTTGCATGGCAAGGTTATGAGCACCATGATTTTGAGTATCGGGAATCCATGTGTTAATAACAGTTGTAAAATGATTCTGCAATGTAATCAGTTGTTCTGTTTGTGTTTCAAAGTGTTTGGCATACGCTTTATTCAAACTGTCAATCACGATTTTGCTATCTGTATAGTAGAAAACAAACTCGGCTGGATCGATTCCCAGGCCAATTAATTTTTGAAATCCACCAATGGCTGCTTCAAATTCGGCATGATGATTATCCATCGACACAATTTTTTGGTTAAGCTGAACCTGATGGCCGTTTTGGATGATTAAAATGCCAATAGCAGCCTTACCGGATTGCTGATTAACCGCCGCATCCGTATATAATTTAATCATTTATATGCACCACTTTCTTTGTTAAGGAGTCTTATTAATGATAACGCAAAAACGACACTTCTTTTACCAGCCAAGCCCATTAAGCAGCATTATTTGTTGGAGCTGGACATTACTTATCTTTTTTATTGGTGTGATTATCTGGCTAGAAATCACCCATTTTCAATGGATTACGTTATTCTTCTTTGTCTTGTTTGCCTTTCTAACTTGGGCAGAAATTCATTTTAGAAACATTAAAGTCTATGATAACCAACTCATTGTTAGTCGAATAACCAATCCCCACTGGTTGGTCATTGACTTGGCTAAGATTTCACATGTGACAACATCAAAGTATCAACTGGGGTTCGTTGCAAACACCAAAATTTATAGTTTCATTTTGCCGGCTAATTCAGTCATCGAGGTTAATGAATTAATCTCAAAAAAATAATTTTTCAAACCATACTATGGTGAGAGTCGAGGAGGACTTTTAAATGATGAAAAGTGATGTTGAAATTTCCCAAGAAGCTAAAATGGCACCTATCACTACGATTACCGATCAGTTAGGGATTAACCAGGATAATCTTGAACAATACGGTAAATATAAAACAAAAGTTAACTTTAACCCGTCAGATGCGTGTCAAGACGGCAAGTTAATTTTAGTGACTTCTATTAACCCAACTGCTGCCGGAGAAGGTAAAACAACGGTGACAATTGGGTTGGGCGATGCTTTCACCGAACTACATAAAAACGTTGTGCTTGCTTTAAGAGAACCTTCTTTAGGACCAGTCATGGGTATGAAGGGTGGTGCAACTGGTGGCGGTTACGCACAGGTTGTCCCAATGGAGGATATTAATCTTCACTTTACAGGTGACTTTGATGCCCTCACCGAAGCCCACAATACATTGGCTGCTCTAATTGACAATCATATTCAACATGGAAACCAATTGAATATTGATCCACGACAAATTGTTTGGAAACGAGTACTGGATGTCAATGATCGCGAATTACGACAAGTTGTTATCGGATTAGGGGGGCGAACTTCCGGTGTACCACGTCAAGACGGTTTTGATATCACAGTTGCCAGTGAACTAATGGCTATTTTATGTCTGGCAACCAGTTTGCAGGATTTAAAACACCGAATCAGTAAAATATTAATCGGCTACACATATGATAGAAAACCTGTCTATGTTTCTGATCTACACGTCGAAGGCGCCCTGACTTTATTGCTTAAAGACGCGATCAAACCTAATTTGGTTCAAACATTGGAACATACGCCTGCATTCATTCATGGTGGTCCGTTTGCCAATATAGCTCATGGCTGCAACAGTATTTTAGCTACCAAAGCTGCACTGACTTATGGTGATTATGCTATTACAGAAGCAGGCTTCGGTTCAGACCTTGGTGCCGAAAAGTTCATGGATATTGTGACACCTCGATTAAATAAAACACCGGATTGTGTTGTTGTTGTCGCAACTGTTCGTGCATTGAAACTAAATGGCGGTGCTGATAAGAAAGAATTAAACGTTGAGAATCTTGACGCACTAAAAAAGGGTGTCATAAATCTAAAACGTCACGTTGAGGGCATGCAACAATATGGGAAACCGGTTATTGTAGCAATCAACAAATTTGCCAGCGATTCCAAGGACGAGTTAACTTACTTATCAAACTATGTACAAAACGACTTGAAGGTTACCGGTGAAATTATTAATAGTTGGGCAGAGGGTGGTAAGGGCGCCGTTGATCTTGCCCAAAAAGTGATTGCTGCCTGCGACAATTCTGATAAGTTTCACGAACTTTATGATCATGAAAATTCGAGTGTTTTAGAAAAAATGACAGCCATTGTCACTCGAATTTACGGCGGTTCAACTGTTGAACTTTCTCGAAAAGCAAAAAATGAATTAAAACGCATTGAAAAAATGGGTTATGGTAATTTACCGGTTTGCATGGCAAAAACACAATATTCTTTCACCGATAATGCAAAAGAATTGGGAGCTCCGGAAAACTTTACAATACACGTATCGGATCTACAGCTTAAATTAGGGGCTGGCTTTATTGTTGCACTTACTGGTAAAATATTAACGATGCCCGGCCTGCCAAGTCATCCGGCGGCATTGGACATGGATATTGATGAGAATGGCCGAATTACAGGACTATTCTAAAAGGAGATTTTTATTTGCCAGTTATATATATCATCGGCATTCTATTGTTGATCGGCCTTGATCAGCTTGTTAAACACTGGGTCGTTAGCACATTAGCGCTTGGGCAATCGTCTTCGGTAGTCCCAGGCGTTTTGTCGATTACTCGGATCAACAATACTGGTGCTGCCTGGAGCATTTTATCAGGACATCAACTTGTTTTTGTATTGATTGCAATTGTTGCTGCAATTCTAATCGGTTATTTCTTGGTTCGCTATTGGCCAAATCTGTGGTATCGTTTTGGATTAAGCCTTTTACTTGCCGGCACAATCGGCAATGTCATTGATAGAATTGTTAATAACCACGTGGTTGATATGTTTCAATTAGATTTTATAAATTTTCCAATTTTTAATTGTGCTGATATGTACTTAACAGTCGGTATTTTGATTATTGGATTTGCGATTATTAAAGAGAAATAGAATGAGGGACAAAACAGATTGCCTAAAAAATTTAAAATAACAGATGAATTGGGGCGCTTGGATAAAATTGTCAGTATGCTGGATCCTGAAATCAGTCGATCAAGAGCGAAGAAGATGATTGAGGATGGTGACATTATTGTCAACGATTCAAAAAAGAAACCGAAATACGAAACAAAAGCTTCGGACACCCTTTTAATTAAAGATGTTAAACCTGAAACTGTGAGCATTAAACCGGAAAATATGCCACTTGACATTGTTTACGAAGATGAAGATGTCATTGTTGTTAATAAACCTCAAGGAATGGTTGTTCATCCGTCAGCCGGTCATCCGAATCACACCCTGGTTAATGCGTTATTGTTCCACAGTCCATTATCATCCATTAATGGTGAATATCGCCCCGGAATAGTCCATCGCATAGACAAAGATACATCCGGACTATTAATGGTTGCAAAAAACGACATGGCCCATAAGGCGCTGTCCAAGCAATTAAAAGCTAAGAAAAATCTGCGAAAATACGTTGCACTGGTTCATGGACGAATTAAAGAGGACTCTGGTGTTATAAAAGCACCAATTGCCCGTTCACCAAAAGACCGAAAGAAACAAGCTATTGTTGCTGATGGCCGACCTGCCATTACCCATTTTGAGGTAATGGAACGATTTCAAGATTACACATTAATTGAATGTCGCTTAGAAACAGGTCGGACACATCAAATCCGAGTTCACATGCAATATATTGGTCATCCGATTGTTGGCGATCCTTTATATGGTCCAAAGAAAACAATTAAGGGCCATGGGCAATTCTTACATGCTCAGGAATTAGGCTTTGAACATCCGAGGACCCATCAATTAATGATATTTTCGGCACCGATTCCAGAAATTTTCGAAAAAACACTTCGAACACTGAGAGTGAATAATTTACTTGAATCTTGACAACTTGGATTTACTCCCATATTCTGGAATGGATAAGCAATAAAACAACGGGATTCAATAAAAACAGAACTATTTAAGGAGAATTTAGTGATGGGCAAGATAATTTTAGACAAAATGGCCATGCAACGTGCATTAACGCGAATAACTTATGAAATTGTTGAAAAAAATAAGGGTGTTGAAGATCTTGTTCTGATTGGCATTAAAACAAGAGGAATCTTTTTAGCAAATCGAATTGCGGACCGACTTCAACAGTTGGAAAACGTAACAATTCCGGTTGGCGAACTTGATATTACAAATTATCGTGATGATATCGAACATGATTCAACAAGTAGTGACGTTAAAATGTCAAATAACAAAATTGATTTTTCCGTTGAAGGAAAACGAGTCATTTTAGTCGATGATGTTCTATATACTGGAAGAACAGTCAGGGCAGCATTATCAGCTGTCATGGATTTAGGTCGGCCAAAAAGTATCAATTTAGCCGTTCTTGTTGATCGAGGTCACCGTGAATTACCAATTCGCGCTGATTTCGTTGGTAAAAATATTCCAAGTTCGCAAAAGGAAAAAATTAAAGTATATGTATCAGAAATTGATGACAAGGACGCAGTTGAACTCATTAAGTGATCCTTATCCTGGTAGTGAGGAGTCAACATGACGCAAAGATATTTGATATTGGAAGACGGCTCCGCATATGCGGGCAAAGCCTTCGGATCACTCGCCACAACGACGGGTGAACTTGTTGCTAACTCAACAATGAACGGTTATCAAGAGATTATCTCCAATCAAATTTACCATAACCAAATCATTGTATTCACACAAACTTCAATTGGTAATACAGGGCTCGCACAAAATGCGTACGAGTCCGTTTTGCCGACCGCTAAAGGTGTCATCGTCCGTGAATATGAAAACCTGGCAACGGATCATTTTAAGCGTATTTCTCTGGACAGATATTTAAAGAGACATAAGATTCCCGGAATATATGACGTTGATACTCGCCAGATTAGGCGACATCTTCAACAAAAAGGAAATATGAAGGCCAGTATCGTTGATGTGGCAGATGAACATGCATTTGACCAACTGCATGCAACTGTGCTGACAAATCAACAGGTAGCCCAAGTGGCGACGCCAAAACCATATCCCAACCCTGATGAAGGCGCTAACGTTATCGTCGTAGATTTTGGCTTAAAAAGCGGTATCCTTAGAGAATTATCCAAAAGAGATTGCAATATCACCGTTGTACCATGGAACTCTACAAGTGAAACAATTCTTGATTTAGATCCTGATGGTGTTGTCTTATCAACCGGACCAGGTGCACCAGGAAATTTGCCGGAATCTGTTTTACAAATGATACGCGAGGTACAAACGCAGGTACCGTTATTTGGAATTGGCTTGGGCCATGAACTCTTTGCCATGGCAAATGGTGCAAAAATCAGTCAATTACGGGTAGAACATCATGGAAGTAATCATCCAATCCGTGAAATTATCACAAACGAAATCTTCTTCTCGGGACAAGAGCAGGGATACGCCGTTGATTCAAAATCTATTGACCACGCAAAATTATTCATTACTCATATTGATTTGGTAAATGGAACGGTTCAAGGACTTCGACACCGTGATTATCCTGCATTCTCTGTTCAGTTTTCACCAGATGGTGCCCCGGGTCCGAAAGATAGTGTTGGTTTGTTTGATGATTTCACAGAATTTATGGCAAGAAGAAGGGACAACAATGGCGACGAATATTAAAAAGCTCCTTTTGCTTGGCGGTGGGCCAACAAACATCGGTCACGAAAATGAATTGGATGCCGCAGCATATGAACGCCTTTCAGCAATTAAAAAGACTGGTGCACAGGTTATTTACGTTGACAACAATCCATTTTCGTTTGCCAGTGAAGAAGTTCAGCCCGCCGACGTTTATGTTCAAGAAGTTAATTTTCAAAATGTCGTTAACATTATTGAAAAAGAAAAACCGGATGCAATCATGCCTAAAATTGGTGGTTTAAATGCCATGCAGGTGGCTTGGCAGCTTGAAGAAAGCGATGTGTTGGCTAACAATAACATCCAGTTAGTGGGAATTCGCCCAATCGATCTCAAAAAGGTTTTGGATAATCAACAACTTCGCGAATTGTTGGATGAAACAGGCGAACCAATCATTGCCTCAAAGATTGTTGCTAGTGATGACGAGGCAATGGATTTTGTTCGTGATGTTGGTTTCCCGGTGATTGTAAAACCATTATCTGCGAGCCATGACACAAGCCGGTTTATTTGTAACAATACCGATGAAATGGAAGATGCGCTGGAAATTAGTTTTAAGCGAACTTATATTAAGCGGGTTTCGATTGAACAAAGCATCGTTGGTTATAAAGAAATTGAAATGGTTGCGATCCGAGACGAAAATGGTAATAAGCTATTAATTTCCGGGCTCGAAGATATGGATCCAATCGGTATTCATTCTGGAGACTCAATTATTTTTGCACCAACACAAACCTTGATCAATCAAGAATATCAGTCACTAAGAACCGCCACGTTTAGAATTATGGATGCGATCAACATCACAGGAACTTGTCACATACAATTTGCACAAAGTCGTACAGACTCAAATTATTTTGTGACGAAAGTCAGCCCCTTCTTTACCAGAAATGCGCTTTTAGCCGCAAAATCAACTGGGTATCCATTGTCATATGTATCTACGTTACTAGAAATGGGATACGCGTTGCCAGAAATAAAACTGCCTGAAAAATACAGTAAGTATCTACCATTTATGGAACCAACAATGGATCATGTTGTCGTTAGAATTCCTTTATGGCCGTTCAGGGATATTCCGGACGTGGATCAGCATCTTAACACATTAATGAAATCTGTTGGATCAACAATTGGAATTGGGCGAACAGTTGAAGAAGCTATCATGAAAGCCATGCATAGTTCACAATTTTCACCTCGAGATATATTGCCAAGTGTGTCCAAAATAAGTGACGATGATGTTATTAATCAATTAATCCATCCTTTAGCCAGTCGAATCCTAGTTCTGATGGAAGCAATCAGAAGGGGATTCTCTATTGATGAATTATCTGAATTAACCAAAATTGATCGATTTTATTTTTACAAAATGAACCAACTTTTACGTGCCCAGGATTTTGTAATCAATAATCCACTTTCACCAACGGCCGTTGAAGTTGGTCATAAATATGGTTTTGGTGATGGAATGCTTGCTGAATTATGGAATGTCAATATTTCTACAATTGAAAGAATGAACAGAAATTCGAAGACAAAAGTCACTTTTAAAGAAGTGGAACCGAGTGCTGGGGAGTTTTTGGAGGCCACAAACGTTTTTTATAGCAGTTATGAACTGGAGAACGAAAGTCAGCCATGTGTTGGAAAAACTGCGTTGATTATCGGTCGCGGCGGGAATCAATTAGGACCAAATGCAGCTGCTGATTACTATACAGCTCAGGTTTTAGATACCGCACATAAAGCAGGATACAAGACCATTATTATGAATACAAATCCGAATGCTATTTCGCTTGCACCTGCACTTAGTGATAAACAATATATTGAACCTATTCAACTTGGTAATATTCTAAATATCGTTAATTTAGAAAAACCGGATATTATTTTTCTCCCGGGGAACCGCCATTACCTTTCTAAAAAACTAAAAGAATTTGCAGACTTGAATATCGTTGTACTACCGCCAGATCAGAAAGTTGCTAAATACAATCAAAGAAAAGCTACTGATGCTGTTGATCTTTTTATTGATCATGACCGAATATTGCCTATTACAACTATTTCTTTCTATACAAACAGCCATCGAACAGAGCTGCGATATATCAATGATTATCAACAGCCAATGAATCATTGGCAAAAAGAAGAGCAGAAGTTAATTGGTTTGGCCATTAATAAAATCGATACCAGTCAATGGCAAGGGCTAGTTCAAGTGCTATTTAATAGAATCGATGACCAATCAGGTTATCAATTTGCTGGCATTCGACCAATTCGAATTACAGAATCTGCTTTCTTAAATAAGACAACCGGTATTAATTGGATAGATGCACTTGTAAAAAAGTATTTAGGTATACTGGATATTGACCAGCTATCTGAATATTATCAACCTGGTACTCACAAACGTTATGCGATGATGGAAGCAGTCTTTCCATTCAAAGAATTACAATCAAATCGAAAAGATGGAACCTCTACCCAAGAGGTTGGATCATCGCTTTCTTTTAAAAACATCGAATCTTAAGAGTTGATTTTTCAAGCAAAAAACCGAAACTGATCTTCGCATTTAGAACGGAAGATTGCTTCGGCTTTTTATGTCAAATTATTTAGTTGTTTGCGATAATTTATTAATCAGTTTTTCGTCAGGGGTTACCAATAATGTCTGTTGATTATCGTAGATAACATACCCAGGCTTTGTCCCGTTGGGCTTACGAACATTTTTGACCTTTGTATAATCAACTGGCACCTTGGATGAATCATGTGCCTTTGAAAAATAAGCGGCAAGATTGGCGGCTTCATCAATAGTCGTTTGTGACGGATCGAAGCTTCTGATAATAACATGTGAACCAGGGATATTCTTGGTGTGAAGCCACGTTTCCCGTTTGTCTGCCGTATGCATTGTTAACCGTTCATTTTGCAAATTATTTTTACCCACCAAAATTTCGGTTCCATCAGTTGAGACAAACTTTTCCGGTTTATTGATCTTTTGACGTTTATTTTTTTTCTTCTTGTGTTGCTCATGATCCCTTAGATAATGTCCCTGCTCCAGTTCATAACGAATATCAACCAAATCTTCGGGCTTAGCTAACTCAATTTGAGATTGAATATTCTCAAAATAATCGATTTCTTCTTGTGTTAAGCTGATTTGTTCGTTCAAAAATTTAACGGCACTCTTCAATTTTTGATATCGCTTAAAGTATTTTTGCGCATTTTCTGAAGGAGACTGTTGATTTGAAAGCTTGATTTTAAGTGGGGCATTGTTTTCATAATAATTTGGCAGTTCAATTGACGTCATGCCTCTATCAACTTTGTTAAGGTAGGTTGTAAGGATTTCTCCCTTAATGCGATACTCATCTGCGTTTTCTGTTTCCTGAAGATCATGCTTTAAACGCTTTAACTTTGTCCGATTCTTCTTTAATTGTTTTTTAACAACTTGAATTAAGACGGCTCCTTGTTCACGAACCCGATCACGTTGGGCACGCGTAGCAAAATAGGCATCTAAAAGTTCACTTAAACTTGCATAATGATCATTTTTATCTGTATCTGGATAAGGAAATGCGGTAAAATTGATCTTGTTATTACCAATATGGCTCAAGGTTGGGACTGCCGCATTAAACTTTGTAAAGAAACTCTCGAAGTTTTTCTCAACTTCAGTATTTTTGTGAAGGGTATTTGCTAACGCAGAAGCTGTGTCTTTGCCCAGCCCCTGAAGAGTCTTTTGGAGGCTTCCGGCCAAAACGTCAACATTAGGGTAATCTTTAATCAATTGCTTAACATCATCAAAAGATGTTTTAGTAAAGGGGTTCTGCAAATTTTGCTTAGGAGGATTGATATAAGTTGCCCCGGGCAATAACAGGCGATACCGGTTAACATCAGAACCAACATGTTTAATTGCGTCAATAATTTTATTATCCGGTTGGTTGACTAAAACAATATTGCTATGGCGTGCCATAATTTCAACAATTAGATTAAGCTTTGTTTGATCTCCCAATTCATTTCGGCCTGTAAAGCCAAAATGAAGCACACGATCATTTTCCAGCTGATTAACTTCGGTTAAAATAGCACCATTTAAGTGTTTTCGCATAATCATTGCGAAGTTTGTTGGCACTGCCGGATTCACATAAGGGATTTTGGTTACCTGAACCCTGGCGTAAGTTGGGTTGGCTGAAAGAAGTAACTGGTGGTTCTTCCCATGCGCTCTGATCGTTAAAATTAATTCGTTAGAATATGGTTGGTTAATTCTGCTTACCCGTCCAGTTTGGAGCAGGTCCGCTAGTTCTTGTTTCATTGAATGGATAAAGGATCCGTCGAATGACATCGTATCACTCACTTTCGTATATATAGCAATTACTAGTATACCTCACTTTATAAGCCGATGCTAAGGATAGTGTGTATAATGAACTATTGTCCCCGTTTCTTGAAAAAGCCTTTATAGCGAATATAACAACCTTTAGAGATTCATTTAAATGTTCATACTTTTTTGTAAGTCATTATCAAATAGCGTATACTATTTTTTCGGAGGTCTTTTCAGAATGAAAGATATTCTTGTTGCTTTAAATTCTGCTGCTAAAAATCATAATGCCAGGTTAATGAAAATTACGAAAGCAGAAAACCTGACTATTTCAGAATGGAAGCTTCTCAACCATGTTATTGATGGTCACTCAACTCAAGAAACACTATCTGCAGTGACTAAATTGGACATTTCAACTTTATCAAGGCAGCTTAAACGACTGGTTGTCAAGGAAATGTTGTCAAAAACAGCTGTTGGAAAAGATAAACGACAGCTCATTTATAGCGTAACGGAAAAAGGAACAAAATCCAGTCAGAATGTTGAGCAAAAGGTTGAAGACCTCCAGAATCAAGTATTTAGTCATTGGACTAATGAAGAAAAAAATCTTTTAAAAATATTGATCAATCGTTTGGAACAAAGTCTTGATAGAATTTAGTTGAGCAGGTGAATTTAATGAAAATTGCGATAGTCACTGACAGTACAGCTTATCTGACTAAGGCAGAAGAAGAAAAATATCACATCAATGTTGTCCCAATACCAGTCATTATTGATGGCCATGAATACCAAGAGGGCGTTGATCTGACCACTGAGGACTTTTACGACAAATTGAAGAATTCGAATTCATTTCCAAGTACCTCCCAAGCTCCAATGGGTGAAATGATGAATTTATATAATTCTCTTGCGGATAAAGGCTACGATACCGTTATAAGTATCCATTTGGCCAGTACCATTTCAGGATTCTATCAATCCGTTGAGAATTTAGCACCTCAAATTGATCGTATCAAAGTCATTCCTTATGATTCCAAAATTACGGTTAAATTAATGGGCTATTTGGCAATCCAGGCCAGCAAGATGGCAAGTCTTGGTAGAGAGCCACAAGCAATTATTAAGTACTTAGACGGTCTAAGAGCAACCATCGACGAACTATTTGTGGTTGATGATCTACAAAACTTGGTTCGGGGTGGTCGTTTATCTAATGCTTCTGCATTTATTGGTGGCATTTTAAAAATTAAACCATTACTTACTTTTGATGATAAAAGTAACGAAATCGTTGCTTTTGATAAGGTTCGATCACGAAAGAAAGCATTAAAACGAGTTGAGGAATTATTTGCTCAGGCGCAACAAAAAGCCAATTATCCATTAAGAGCTTTAGTGATTAATGGTCATGATCCAAAAGCCGGTGAAGAATGGACGGAAAAGATTCATGGATTGTATCCGAATATGCCAATTGAACAAAGCTACTTCGGTCCCGTTGTTGGGACACACCTTGGGGACAAAGCTTTGGCACTCGCATGGCTTCGCGACTTTGAAAAAGATCAACTATAAAGTAAAACGTAAAACTTAACGATTATTGTAACAATCACGAAAATGTTCGGATAATATTGAACGAAGTGATTGTTTTTTTTATCCAATATGATACACTTTAATAGTCGTAAAAAATATGGGGTAGGAAACAATGCGTTAAGTGTTGAAGGGACGGAATGTGACCTTCGAACGAAAACCAATCGGCTTCGACTTGCTGATTGGTTGCGGTGTTGTTTTCGCATTCGCCATTTTATTTAGTTCGTTTTTTTCTAAATATTGGTGAGCTCCTTTCGGGAGATGTCATTATTATGAAGTCATTGTCGTTAGGTTTTCATAAGCTTCGGACGTTAGATATTGCGGTGTTATCACTATTGCTGGCACTGGGACTCATTATTGACCGGTTTACCGTTGGTACAAAATCAATTCAAATTGGATTTGGTTTCGTTATTATAGCTTTGGCTAGTTATTTATACGGTCCGGTTTGGGCCTCAGCTGTTGCAGCACTTTCCGATATCATCGGAACACTAATTTCTGGTGGCGTTTATAACCCTGGATTCACAATTTCCGCAATTTTTGGGGCTGCCATATATGGTCTTTTTTTCTATAACCAAGAGATCACCTGGACAAAGGTAATCGTTTCTCAGCTGATTATTGCAGTGTTTGTAAACACTGTTTTAAACACACTTTGGTTGACTCTGATGTATAATACTCCGTTCATCGCGCTTTTACCGGCACGACTGCTAAAAGAGATTATTGTCACGCCACTGCAAATTGCGATTATTTACTTTGTCTTTAATTCGGCTCAATTCGAGCGCATTAAGAACAAGTTAATAGGTTAATTTAACCGGCGCGTCTACAATTATCTTTTGTAGCGGGCCGGTTTTTGTCGTACTAAAAAAGGAGCTTTGATTATGTACATCATCAGAATGCAAAATATGCAATTTCACAGTCACATCGGTGTCATGGCAGAAGAAAAAGAGGTCGGTCAAAACTTACAAGTCGACCTTGAAACAGCTGTTAATGCCACTCCAATAGACGATCATCTCGACAGCACCGTCAGCTATGGAACCTTTTACCCAGTTGTGGAAAAAATCATTAGTGAAAATCGTGTAAATTTAATTGAAACCCTGGCACAAAAAATCATTGTTGCTATCAAAAACCTGGATAGCAGAATTGAAACTGTCACGATTCGAATCCGCAAGTTGAACTTACCGGTGGATGGTGTTTTCAATAATGTAGAAATCGAGATGAAACAATAATGAACGATGATATTGTATTAAGCCTAGGCAGTAATATTGGAAACCGAGAATTTTATATCAATAAAGCCATTCAACTATTAGGAAGCGATGCCAATATTTTGATTGATAAAGTATCGAATTTCTATGAAACGTCTCCAGTCGGTAACGTTAAACAACGTCACTTTGTTAATATTGCACTCAAAATCGCTACAACCTATACTCCTGAAAAATTGTTGGCAGTCATTCATCAAGTAGAACTCAGTTTGCATCGTACTAGAGAAATTCACTGGGGACCGAGAACACTAGATATTGATATTATATTTTGGGGCGATAAGAAAATGTCAACTGATGATTTGACGATTCCACATCCAGAAACTTTTAACCGGTTATTTGTACTAGTCCCAATCCTTGAACTCATCAGTAAGCAATTTCCATTTTATCAACAAATCAGTAAGCAGATTCAGGTTCTCCAAAAAAAAGATCAGACTGTTTCATTGATTAAAAAAGATGCCCAACCCAAACGACTTGTTGAAAGTTCAATTCACAATATTTTATCCGCGATTGGTGACGATCCGGACAGGCCGGGACTTGTAGAAACACCGGACCGGGTTGCTCGCATGTATGATGAAATTTTTTCATCAGAGGGATTGGAGAACTTTGAGGATTATAAATTATTTAAAAGTAAAAGCTCAAATCATTCAAAAATGGTTTTAATGAAAAATATTCCGTTTTACTCAATGTGTGAACACCATATGATGCCGTTTTGGGGCAAAGCACATATTGCATATATTCCAGATCATGGCACAATTATAGGTTTAAGTAAAATCCCGAGGTTGGTGGATTTTGTATCACACAAATTAGGCCTTCAAGAAAAATTAACGGATGATATTGTTGATCAGCTCAATAAAATTCTCGCTCCAAAGGGGGCCGCGGTTGTCATTGATGCACGACATATGTGTGTTGAGATGAGAGGTGTGAAAAAAACTGATTCATCAACCCGTACAATTCGTTTTTCAGGAATTTTTGATACTGATCAAGATTTACAAATGGCATTTTTAAATTCGATAGGTGATATTAATGGCAAATCAATCTGAGCTTAATCATGAAACGTTTCCTGCTTTTCTTTATGATCAGGGTGACCGTATCGGATTACTTAAAAAAATATTGCAATCACTTGGAAACCCGGATAAACGTTTTAACATCATCCATATTTGTGGCACTAACGGGAAAGGGTCAACTTCTTTGATGATTGCAGCTCTTCTGAGCAAGATGAACTATCACGTTGGCTTGTTCACGAGCCCATATATTGGAAACATTTATAATGGGATTCAAGTTGACTTTAAGAACATTTCCAAACAGCATTTCAATCAAAAAATTAGTTTAATTGAAAAAGTGCTCCGAAATCCAAAATTTAATGGAGTAAAAGTATCCGCATTTGAAGCTCAATTTTTAATTTCAATGTTATATTTTGCCGATCTGCATGTTGACTATGTTGTATTAGAATGTGGGTTGGGTGGTGAATTGGATGCGACAAATGCCGTTTTTAACACGATGTATTCCATTTTCACCAAAATTAGTCTGGATCATGTCGGAATTTTGGGAAATAATATCACAGAGATCGCAACAACCAAATCAAAAATTATTCGCCAAAATAATGTCACTATTTCAGCGCAGCACCAACCTGGGGAAGCCTTTCGCGTTCTGGAAAAAGAAGCTCATTCCAAAAATGCAACTTTTTTAACGTCCAATCAAACCGTTATTTCGATGATTTTACAAACACCAAAATCAACAAGAGTTCACTATGTTAATAGTCAGAATGATGAGCACCAAAGTGGAACATTTAATTTTGGATTAGTGGCAACCTATCAACTAGAAAATTTAGCGACTGTGATTACTTGGCTGATTGACTTTTTGAATAGGAAAAAATTAGTGTACAATCTCAACCAGCTTCTAGAAGAGACGTTATCAAACATTGTCGTCCCCGGTCGCTTTGAGAAAATATCTCAACAACCCGTTATCATTTTGGATGGTGGTCATAATCCGGACGGTATTCAAGCGTTTGTTAAAACAGTTAACACATTGTATCCAGACTCAGAGAAATTGATTATTAATGGTTTTTTAAAAGACAAATCGTATGAATCATCTGTAAAAGAGCTGATTTCCCTGAAAAATGCGTCATTTATTATCACTGAGCCTGATAACAAACAGCGAGAACTGCCACCTCAACAATTATCAGATGTTTATGTAAAGC
>Ga0214925_100490_pt1 | contig 17828 bp, 19 predicted proteins | sample Stichaenrichment_FD_168299 | JGI IMG/M metagenome (GOLD analysis project Ga0214925, IMG submission 168299) | Xylose enriched microbial communities from anaerobic bioreactor in Madison, Wisconsin, United States - 63SRT | ecosystem: Engineered > Bioreactor > Anaerobic > Unclassified | place: USA... | reverse complement strand
TCATCTGCCAGTACCCGCTCAATGATCTTTACCTTTTCGGCAGGCTCAATCTTACTTTTTCTGGACATAGAAATACCCCCAAGTAGGTTTTATATTTCAATGTCCTACTTGGGGGTAGCATATCAATCATACCCGCGGGTTTTATTCTTGTCATCCTGGCGGGTGCCTTTCTGCTCTGGCTCCCGGTTTCCTCCAGAGGAGGTGTCCGGATCCCTTTTTCTGACTGCTTTTTTACGGCGACGTCAGCTACCTGTGTGACCGGGCTGATCCGGTTTGATACCTTTCAGACCTGGACGTTTTTCGGACAGCTGGTACTGGTGATACTCATGGAGATCGGCGGCGTCGGCTTTATGACCTTTGCCATTGTGCTGATGATGGCGGCGAAGCAGAGAATCGGCCTTCACTCCAGACGTCTGCAGCAGGATTCCATCGCGGCGCCTGTTGTAGGCGGCATTGTGCGGATGACCCGGTTTGTCGTGAAGGGAACCGCGATTGTGGAAGGCATCGGTGCGCTTCTGCTGTCCTTTTATTTTGTCCCCAGACAGGGCTTCTGGAACGGGATCTGGACAAGCGTCTTCCACTCTGTTTCGGCATTCTGTAATGCTGGATTTGATCTGATGGGAAGGTATGCACCAGGTTCGTCCCTGATTCTCCTTGAGAATAACTGGTATGTGGTGGTTATTATCATGGCCCTGATTACCATAGGTGGCCTGGGATTTCTGGTGTGGAAGGATCTGATTGCGCACAGGTTTCATTTCAGAAATCTGTCTCTGCACAGTAAGATTGTGATAGTAACTTCCTGCATCATGACCTTTGGCGGGGCTCTTTGCATATACCTGCTAGAGATTGGAAACGCGGATTTTGAGTCCCTGTCTGTCAGCGGGAAGATTGCGGGCAGTCTTTTTCAGTCTGTCACCAGCCGGACAGCGGGATTCTGTACCATGAATCTGGGACGGATGTCAACGGCTTCTCAGTTTCTGATGATTCTTCTGATGCTGTGCGGGGGCTCGCCCGGATCTACGGCAGGCGGTATGAAGACGACGACAGTGGCGGTACTGTTTCTGAGTGTGCGCACAACCGCGAAACACAGAAAACGGGTAGAGGCCTTCCATCGTTCGATCGAGCCGGAAGTAATCAATACAGCCGCAACCGTTGCGATTTTGTATGCTTTCAGCGCAATTGCTGTGGCAATGGTAATCTCGTCGGTGGAGAACGGCATCGACTTTCAGACGGCGTTCTTTGAGAGTGTATCCGCGGTGGCGACCGTGGGATCCACCCTTGGCATCACGTCAAAGCTGGGAATGCTCTCCAAGCTGCTGCTCTGTGGACTGATGATTTTCGGGCGGAGCGGAACTGTCACCGTGCTTACAGCTATGACGAGAAAGGATAAAAATACAGCCTCCAGATTTCCGGACGAGGAGGTTTCGGTCGGTTGAGGGACAGAAGACAGAATGTTGGTGTAAGTGGTATTTGTTTGATGTAAGTAGTATTCGTTTAATATAAATAGAAGCTGATATGAAACAGGACACGGCAGCTGAAAAGCTGCCTGGGCAAGGAGAAGAGAGATGAAGAATGTACTGATCATAGGGCTTGGCCGTTTTGGAAGACACATGGCGCTGAGAATGCAGGATCTTGGAAATGATGTGTTGGCAGTGGAGGTCAACGAGGACACGGCCAATGAAATGGTTGGAAAAATCCCGAACCTTCAGATTGCAGACGCAACAAATCCTCAGGTGATTGAATCACTTGGCATCAATGATTTTGATCTGTGCGTGGTTACTATTGAAGAAAATTTTCAGGCGGCACTGATTGTCACTTATCTGCTTCATGAAGCGGGAGCGAAATATATCATTGCCAGAGCAGCAAGAGATATGTACCGCAAGCTTCTTCTCCATAACGGGGCGGATTATGTGGTCTATACAGAGAGAGATGAGGCAGAAAAGCTGGCGATCCGGTTTGGGGCACGAAATGTCTTTGATTATAACGAGCTGAGCACAAACCTTGGCATCTATGAAATCGCCACACCGTCCTCCTGGGTCGGACATAGTATCCTGGACCTGAAGGTGCGTTCGGTATATGCCATTGAAATCCTGGCGTTTCAGCAGGGCGGTGGGGATGTAGAACAGATTCTGAATCCGGACTTTCTGTTTACGAAGGACATGCATCTGTTCGTGATCGGATCGCCGGATGCCATCCGCAAGATTACCAAAAACAAGATGTAAATAGTTATCTATGTATGTAAATAGTTTGCTCTGTCCTGTGCATCGTTCTGCTGACTGCAGACGTGCACTGGGGAACAGAGCAGAAAAAGGAAGCGCCGTCCCCGATATCCTTTCGATATCAAAAACAGCGCTTCGTTCGTGCGCCATCAGGGACTCGAACCCTGGACAAATAGATTAAGAGTCTACTGCTCTACCAACTGAGCTAATGGCGCATTTTATGAAATTTCTATGTGTTGCTTTGTTGCTCTTCCGTAGCAACAATGACTATTATACCCATCTGGCGGGAAAATGCAAGCCCTTTTTTATAATTTTTTTATCGAATTTTTTCGGCGTTTATCGGTTTTTTTACTGAGCAGATGCCGGCGCTGACAAAACACCCTGCCGGTGGTAAAATAACGGCAGGTAAAAAGTATTCTGAGCAGGTAAGGCGAAATCATAGCAGGTAAGATATAATCATAGCAGGCAAGACATAATCTGAGCAGGCAAGACGTATTAAGAAATTCAGAAAAGGAGGGGTACAGAAATGAAATCTATTTTGATTAAAGATACAACGAGAGAAGAACGAATCCGGATTGTGAATCAGGCTTTGTCGGCATGCGGACATACCTGCGAGTTCTGCAATGGCTGTGATAACCTTGGCGGAGGTGATGTGGATGCCTACTACCGTCCCTACATTGATGGAGAAAAGGAAATCCGGGAGCTGAATGCTGCCTACCAGGGTGGAAGAGTCAAGGGGTAAGGAGCATCCTGCAGGTATTGTGAAGTCCTGCAGAGAGTTTGTATGAATCCAGAACGGTGGTTTGGAAAAGTTTGTCTGGGCAGGAGTGATCGATGCAGGTAGAAATCACAGATGACTTTGATTTGAAAAAAATTGCGGACAGCGGGCAGTGCTTCCGATGGACCAGGACAGAAGGAGGATACCGCATTGTTGCCGGAGGTCACGTTCTTGAGATCGGAAAGATCGGGGATGGACAGCAATTTGAACTGAATTGTTCCGAGGATGTGTATGAACAGTTCTGGAAACATTATTTTGACCTGGACCTGCAGTACGCAGCGATTCGGGCCAAGATCGACCCTGAGAGGGATCCCTATCTGTACAAGGCGGCTGCATGCGGCCGTGGTATACGTATTCTGAATCAGAATCCCTGGGAAATGCTGATTACATTTATCATTTCACAGAGAAAGAATATCCCTGCAATCAGGCTTTCAGTAGAGAAGCTCTGCAAACTGTCAGGAAATAAGATTGATGAGGACAACTGGGCTTTTCCAGGGCCGGACCGGCTGGCGTCACTGCCCGAGGCGCAGCTGCTCGGATGCGGCCTGGGTTACCGGGTAAAGTATATTCAGAGGGTGGCCAGAGCAGCGGCAGATGGAGAAATCGACTTTGATCGGATGGCAAAGCTTCCGGACAAGGATCTGCGGGATGAACTGATGAAGCTCTATGGCGTCGGAGTCAAGGTGGCAAACTGCGAGATGCTCTTTGGATTCCATCGACTGGATTCCTTCCCCGAGGATGTATGGGTGCTCAGACTGCTGCAGGAACAATATCCGGATGGCTTTCCCTTTTCGCTCTACCGCCCCTACAATGGGATCATGCAGCAGTACCTCTTCTGGTATCGCAGGACGGTCCAGATATAAAGATGGAAGAGCGATGCAGTTGTAAGGGTGGAAATGTGAACTTTGTTCATATTTTATTTTCAAATTATTAACGGCAGGAACAAGGTCTTATCACAATTGAAGCCTATACTTCAAAACATAGAAGCAAAGCAAGATACCAACTGACATTGTTTCTTTTTCATATGTGGTATGCAGATCCGCGAGGTAATGCATACCGATTCTCCTTCCTAAATAAAAAGGAGCCGCATGCTGGAGCGGCTCCTTTTTTTATGTCGAAAAATAGAAATGATATTGCGGTTAAAAATTGATGATTATGAAATTGTCTTATGTCTGCAAATGTTCGAATTTCAAGACAATTTCTTAGGCGCTTACCTTTGGTTCTCTGCTTCATAGAAATGTGCAGAATAATATCGAGAACTCAGGGATTTGCGAAATCCGAGTACAGGTACTTGAGCTGTTCCGGATCCGGAACATATTCGTTTCCATGTACAGTGCCCTTAAAGACAAGCTGTCCCTGCCGGTAAGCGAGGAGCTGTGTAAAGGGTACCGGATGCCAGACACCTCTGGATAGTGGCACCGTGCAGAAAAGCGTACTTTTCGCGCTTTCACAGAAGTAGAGAGAGCCCCTGAAATTCGTGTGCACATACATCAGATCGCCGTCATAGAGAATCAGGTTCAGCTTGTTGCCTTTTGCCATGTCACAGACGATGGAATCCAGAAGATGAAAGCGTTTCTCCGGGTCCAGAGATGCCGGGTTCCCGTTCATCACGGCGTTAATCTGGTCGATCAGAAAGCAGAGAATCCGCTCACTGTCTGTCGTTCCCTCCTGCCGGGTCAGATATGGCCGAAGCTTCGGATAGTTGAAAATGGTGCCGTTATGGATCAGTGTCCAGCATCTGCCGCCGGCATCCCGGTCCACAAAGGGATGGGTGTTGCTGTACTCCATACCGCCGATGGTGGCATAGCGTATATGCGCCAGCAGAGATGGTACGACAATTCTCTGACTGAGCCGCTGTTTCAGGTATCGGCTTCTGGAGGCGCACTCGGGCTCCTTCTCCAGGGATACAGAGCAGTTGTCATAGAACATGGCCATGCCCCATCCGTGCGGGTGGTCCACACTGTGGGTGAAAAATTCCTTCAATTCATCTGTATAATCTCTGCTTTGGGCTCCGCTAACAGCAAATAACTGACACAATCTGGATTCGTTCCTTTCGATCATAAGCCTTCACACGACTTGTATACTCCCACCTGATGGAAATGAATGGAAATCGTGTCAAAGGGACTGGCTGACAGATAATGCGTCAATAGTAACGCAGGAAAAGAAATCTTGCAATTGTTCTTTCCAATAATTCTTGACGATTTTTCCGTATGCAAGCCTCGACCCGATGTGAGTCGCGCTGGGTTAATACGGCCTCCGGAGGATTCAATCGAGTTTCCGGCATAGTCGGAAACCTTCAGAATCATTCTTTCTTTGAGCGGGATTTCCCTTTGCCTGCCCAATAGCTGGACCGGCGTTCATATTTGCGTTTATGTTCGTCGGTACGCTGCTGTTCGATATACTCCTTTACAGTTTCCAGTGATACAGATCCGGTGGTTGCCACAAAATACGAAGGAGACCATAACGGAGTCCCCTGGCGGAGATATTTTTCTACCGCCGTGTTATATGCCGGAACAGCGTGCACTTCTTTGGAAAGCTGGGTTTTTAAAGAGCGTACGATCAGAGATACATCACAGGTCGGCGGCAGCGAGACAAGCAGATGGATGTGGTCCCGGTCAGTTTCCGCGGAAATCAGTTCACCTCCGTATCCGATACACAACCGTGCTGCCGTCGATTTCATAAAGTCCCCGATTTCATTGGTGATTACCGGACGGCGGTATTTTGTTACAAAGATCATGTGATAGGTCAGCAGGTAAACAGAATGTCTGGTCCGTATATAATCCATGACAGGATCCTCCGAAAAATATATGTCTATCGAACTTGTGTTCGTGTGAATTATATGCTATTATTTTAATATAGTCAAGTTGGTAATCGAAAGGAGGGACGCCGTGTCCGGCCAGATGAAAATCCATACATCTTACACCGCTGAAATACGCGGTCAGCTGGTATCAGGCGGAAAGCGCGTCCCCGTTTCCGGCCGGCTGATGGTGCGCACCGCCAGGCTGTGCCTGGATGCGCTGAAGTTCTGCACCAGAGCTTTCCTGGAACACTGGGACGAGCTGTCGCAGCTGAAGTCCGCGGACCGGAAGACAGCTGCGGAAGCGCTTGTACATTCGACCAAAGACAACACGGCGGTGTACCCGGACTTTGATGTCCGTTTCCACGGCCTGCCGTCAGGCATGCGGCGTGCCATCCGCAGTGACGCGCTCGGCATGGTCAGTTCTTACGTTTCCAATCATGCCATCTGGCTGAACGCGGATCCCGCGCAGCGCGGGGCAGAACCCGTCATCGGTTTCCCGTCACGCTGCGCGCTGACGTTCTACAAGACCGAACAGAATACCGACGGTCTTCCGGATGGTACTGTCCGCCTGAAGCTGTACAACGGAAAGACCTGGGACTGGTACCAGTTCCTTCTCAAACCGTCAGACGCAAAGTATATCGCACACCTGAAGGAGCAGCGGCGCATGCTGTCACCGTCTGTCGAAAAGGTGTGCGGGAAATACCGTATCCGGTTCTGTTTCGAGGACCGGAAGGAACTGGTGCCCGGCGAGAATAAACTCACTTACCGCATCCTGGCTGTCGATCTGGGCATCAATGCCGCTGCCACGTGGTCCGTGATGACCGCGGACGGTACTGTCCATGCGCGCGGAGTCATCCACGCGCGGGCTGAAGAAGACCGTCTGCGCCATCTGCTGAACCGCGCGAAACAGTTCCAGCAGGCAGGTAAACATGCGAAATATATTTACCGCATCCTCCGCTGCGCAAACCGCGCGCTGTCAATCGAAACAACACGCCGGATTATGCAGGCGGCGGAACGGTACAGTGTGGACTGCATTGTCTTCGAGCACCTCGATACCAGCGGCAGAAAACGCGGCAGGCTTGCCTGCCGCATCCACCACTGGAGAGCCTGTGATGTGCAGGCCCGTGTGGAGACGAAAGCGCACCGCGACGGCATGCGGATCTCCCGCATCTGTGCCTGGAACACATCGAAGCTTGCGTTTGATGGCTCCGGCAGGGTAACGCGCGGCGGGAACCAGAACTACAGTCTCTGCACGTTCCGGAACGGAAAGCAATACAACTGTGATCTTTCCGCCAGTTACAACATCGGCGCGAGGTTTTTCCTGCGGGAGTACCTGAAAGCGTTTCCGGATCTGGAAATGCCGGCGGTCCCGCAGAGGACATTAAGCACCCTTTACGACGTTATCCGACAGGTCAGCCTGAAGGCTGCCGCCTGATCAGATAAAACAACCATCAACCAAAATCCGCCACTGCATAAACCGGATAAGGAGGAGATCCTCCGCTGGAAACAGCGGCACATCCGGGAGTAAATGGGCGGTGTCTCCGGAAAGGCAGAAGTTCCTGCCGGAGGCGGCGATACACCTGCACCTGCCCGCCGTTAATATCCAAAGCGTATTCCGTTCCTCTGGGAACGGAAAGCACTTATGAAGTAAACTGTTCTTCGGGACAGAACACTTCCGGATACCGTATCGGCAGGCACTGGAATTCCCGCTCAAAGAAGTCCTGTGCCATCAGGCACAGGGAGCCGAAGCATCATCCGGGCCTCCGGGTCCGGTAAATGTGAGGCTGGGAAGCCCCGGCCGACGTCTTTGACGCTCGTCCGGAGGAGGTATCACTCGCCAAAGCTTCATATTACTGTTGCCTTAGAGTATGTATTGATTTAAAAATGAACAAACCAAAACCACGCGGCAGACATTTTTTGACAGAAGCCACAAAATCAGACAAAAACAATAAAATACAACATATATCCTTGACATAAATCGAGCAAAAGGCTACTATATAGTCGAAAAACAAATAAAAACAACGCATAATGCAACATAAAACAACAAACAGCACAAAAGTGCAACAGGGCAATATACGGCGGGAAAGCGTTATTTTTTACGAGTAATTTCGATTTTGCTCCAAACAAAATTGAAAGCATGTATTGTACAGGGAGGATATGTTTATGAAGATTCTGGATACAAAATTTGTCCGTGGATTTGTGAAGATGGCTGATGATGGATTCAAGCAGGGCTGGCATGAGAGAAACGGCGGTAATCTTTCCTATCGCCTGAAGCCGGCAGAGGTTGAGGAAATCCGGCCGCGTCTGAATGACCATGCTGACTGGGAGCCGATTGGCACAAGCGTTCCCGGACTGGCCGGCGAATTTTTTCTGATTACGGGAAGTGGCAAGTACTTCCGGAATATTGCTGTTGATCCGGAAGCCTGTCTTGCGATTATCGAGCTGGATGACAAGGGCGAGAACTACAGGATCCGCTGGGGACTTGTAGAGGGAGGCCGGCCTACCAGTGAGCTTCCGGCGCATATGATGAACCATGAAGTGAAGAAACGGGTTACAAACGGCAGGCATCGTGTGATCTATCATGCCCATACGACGAATATCATCGCCCTGACCTTCGTTCTTCCGTTAAAGGACGAGATCTTTACACGTGAGCTGTGGGAATCAGCGACAGAGTGTCCTGTCGTATTTCCGGATGGCGTAGGCGTCGTGCCGTGGATGGTACCGGGCGGCAGAGATATCGCTGTCGCAACCAGCAAGCTGATGGAGAAGTATGACGTGGCGATCTGGGCACATCATGGCATGTTCTGCTCCGGTGAGGATTTTGATCTGACATTCGGTCTGATGCACACCGTGGAAAAATCAGCTGAGATACTTCTGAAGGTTTTATCAGTTACACCGGTGAAACGGCAGACGATCACGCCCGAGGATTTCCGTGAGGTGGCTAAGGGGTTCCACATCACACTGCCGGAGAGATTTCTTTATGAGAAGAAAAATCCGGGCGGAATCGATTAAACAGGTTTAGAGCCGTTCTGACGCTGTAATATTTATACGGCAGGAAGACATATTTGCAAGCGGCAACAGCTGTATGTAAAATGTTTTGCAGAGAAGGTATAATGAAGGGGATATGTCCGGGAAGAGGTGAAATCATGAACAGTCTGAAAAAATATAAAATATGTGCATGCAGTGCAGCACTGCTGGCACTTGCTGATGTGATCGTGATAATTCTGGACACAAAGGTTGCCTTCTCTGTTACCGCAGCGTATATTTGCTTTACATTACTGCTGGTCAGCCCCTTTGCGGGGCTGGTTCTGTCTATACTGTCCTGGGTCTTTCTGGGAAAAGTGCAGGCAGAAACGGGTGAGAAAAGACCATGGCACCGTCTCGCGATTATTGCGCTTCTTCTTCTCTATGGGATCTATGCGGCGGCGGTGCTTCTGCTGGTGATTTCGGGCATCTCGATTTTTTGATTTTTTTATTATACTTTAAGCATACCACAAGCGCGCTGGAACCTCATGGCAGCATTTCGATATTGTTATATGCCGGAGCTTTATTTGGAAGGATCTAAAGGCTGAAGGATAGCATTTTAATAGCTTTATCCTATAGAAAGTAAATGCGAGTTCTTAGAAAGTAAATACAAGTTCTGACGAGTGATTCAGTGTGAAAGTCAAAAACAGAAGGGAATAGCGTATGAGCCATATTTCAGATGCAATGCAGGCATTTCATGAAAATACCATGTGGATCGTAAACAATGGTATGATGGCTGATCTGGCCATTGAAGATACGAACAATAAGGTGATCAACTGGTTCGCGATGCACCAGCAGGAGTGGAAGCATGGGGAGATCGTGGACTTTGTCAGCATGGACGAGGGCACAGGTGTGTATACGGTGTATGCCCTCTGTACCGATGATACGGTGCTGGCAATTCCGGAGGATGAACTGGATAATCCGGAGGAATTTGATATCAGCGGGCACCATACCGCCATGGTCCGCACCCGTCCGCAGGAGATCACCGGTGAAGATGCCGATCAGCTGGCGGACCGCATACTGGACGAGCGGGAGAGAATCCTTAGGGAGAGGGCAGAAAGCCTGCATTGATGAAATATTTATTGTGTATAGGGAAGACCCTCGGCATCCAGCATGCTCTGTATATCCTCCACAGACCATGAGGTGATTTCCCCATCCTTCCTGCCACCCATTGCTTTTCCATTCAAACGTACCTGGCCATCCTCCTTGGCCAGAACAGACCACATATTTTTCAGGAGTGCGTCTGAGGTCTTTTTCCCGATCCGCTCCTCTCTGGAGCGTGCTTTCAGATATGCCCAGGATTCATAGGGCAGGAGAATCGTCTTTTCTTCGTTCATCGTTTGTCCTTTCTGTGCGGAAAAGTTCATTTCCGGAATAGTTTATGCCCTGCAATGCCTTTCTGCAAGTGTTCCTGCTGTATTATTTTAATATAAATGCGGGGAGACAGGTGCCGAATGCTCCACATTCATTCCGGTCAGCGATATTTTGATGTGGATGCGGTGAGACAGAAGAGTATATTACAGATTTTTTTGTAAACAGAAGGTAAATCCCCGTGATTTAAAATTGACTAACCGTATTTTGAGATGCTACCATCTACGAAACATTTGAAACCGTGAGGGAGTAGTTCGCAGGGAAGCGGATTTTTCTGTTCTCCTGTAACAAGTCAACATACTGGTCGGCATGACCTGGCTTGTTTTAATGGACGAGACTCATGTAAGCGATTGCGCTGTACATGGGTAGTATTCTCTCTGTTTATCAGACGCCTGGGTACAGCAAACGCTGCAGCCTGGGTTTTTTCTTTCTCTTTTTTCTATTGAAGATTTTCCATAAAGAAGATTTCTATTGAAAAATTTTCGATGAAGAAGCTTTCCGGGCAGGGAGCAGATCTTTTGGTGGACAATGCGCCCATATAGATACTGAATGCAGGGAGGAAATTGTTGAGATGGGAAGTCTGATCAAATTTATTTTAAACAGTATTTTGCTCGGTGTGGGGCTGGCAATGGATGCTTTTTCCGTATCCATTGCAAATGGCTTGAATGAACCGGACATGTCACGCAGGAAAACGTATGGAATTGCGGGATGCTACGCGTTTTTTCAGTTTGCCATGCCGATGATCGGATGGTTTTGTGTACATACCATCGCTGAGTATTTCAAGGTGTTCCAGAAATTCATTCCATGGATTGCCCTGATTCTGCTTCTCTATATCGGTATACAGATGCTTCGGGAAGGAATCTGCAAAATCAGGGAGAAGCGTGCAGGTGATCCACAGCGATGTCCCTGTGCGGAAAAGACCGCCCTTACCAGAAAGGCACTTCTGATTCAGGGAATTGCCACCTCCATTGATGCACTTTCGGTCGGATTTACTATTGCTTCCTACGGCGTTGGAGCGGCACTTTCCAGCACCCTGATCATTGCGGCTGTCACCTTTGTCATCTGTATGATCGGTCTTCTCTTCGGAAAGAAATTTGGCGAACGCCTTGCCGAGAAGGCAACCATCCTTGGTGGTGTCATCCTCATTGCAATTGGAATAGAGATTTTTGTGACGGGCATCTGAAGCGGTTGAGCAAAGTCAATAGTCAGAGATGTTATTAAAAAATACGAAAGGCAGACATTATCGTGGTCTGCCTTTTTGTATTGCAGCAGGTGGTTGCTGTGTCCCTTGTCAGATGTTATGATATAAGAACTTTGAAAATCGGATCTGCGCACATCTCATGCGAAGGGTGTCAAGACTTCCGGATTGATTTTCAAGGGTGATCATTGATACACATGCGTTATGTAAGGAAATTTGGTCAGGAAAAGCAGGATGACAGAACAGGATTTTCAGGAATTGACCGGAAAAGGCATCGTTTTTCTGGACGGTGCGATGGGAACAAACCTTTACAGGATGGGTATGCCGCATGGCTGCTGTACTGAGGCATGGGTGCTGAAGCATCCAGAGGATGTAGAGAGACTGCAGCGGGCATATGTGGAAGCCGGATCACAGATCATCTATGCCCCGACGTTTGGCGCCAATCGGAGCAGGCTGACGATCTTTGACCTCGGGGACCAGGTAGACGCGATGAACCGGAAGCTTGTAGAGATTTCAAAGCGGGCTGCGTCTGGGAAAGCATGGATTGCCGGAGACATTTCGCCCACCAATATGATCCTGGAAGAAAACGGCGGAGATGGAAGCCGGGAGGAAATGTTTGAGGTGTATCGCCAGCAGGCACAGGCACTCTATGACGCCGGCTGTGATCTCTTTGCAGTGGAAAGCATGCTTGCCGTCCAGGATGCAGTGATTGCGGTGGAGGCTGTGAAGTCAGTCTGTTCCTGTCCGGTGATCTGCACCCTTACGGTCCGGAGAGATGGCAGTGCCTATTATGGCGGCGATGTTTTTTCCGGAGGACCTCTGGCCGAGCGGGCAGGGGCGTCTGCCTACGGCATCAATTGCTGTTATGGTCCGGATGGACTGGAGCAGATTGTGTCTGTTGTTGCTGAAAATGTCCATGTGCCGGTTGTGGCAAAGCCCAATGCCGGTCTTCCTCACAAGGACGCATCGGGACAGCTTTGCTACAGCTTTACGCCGGATCAGTTTGCCCGGCACCTGCAGGGGCTGGTATCAGCAGGGGCACGCATTGTCGGTGGATGCTGCGGCACCACACCGGAATACATCCGGAAACTGAGCGAAGAACTGCACACACGGCAAAAGTAACAGGATCAATTTCCTGTATCCTGTGGCAGCGGGTGACACAGGCAGCGGAATTAGAATAATGGCTTTGGACCATAGTAAATATTGAGTGGAAAGCATGAGAGCTTTAAGCCTGAAGGATATAATCCAGAAAGCTATAAGCCAGAAAGCGTAGGGTGACAAGATGAATAAACAGGATTTTAAGAAACTGACCGACAGCAGAATCGTCTGCCTTGATGGCGCGACCGGCACGAATCTTACGCTTCGCGGTATGCCAAAGGGCGTCAGCACAGAGGCATGGGTTCTGGACCACCCGGACGTACTTGTGCAGCTGCAGGAGGAATTTGTAGACGCAGGGGCGGATATTCTCTATGCTCCAACGTTCGGGGCCAACCGGAAGGTACTCTCCGGGTTTGGCTTAAGTGACAAACTGGAGGAGATGAACAAGCGGCTGCTGGGTCTCTCTCTGGACGTGGCAAAGGGAAGAGTGCTGGTTGCCGGGGATATGTCCCCCACGGGTCTGGTGCCCGATTCGGCCGGAGGAGACGCCAGTTATGAGCGGATTTTTGAGATCTACAGCGAGCAGGCTGAGATTCTCTATCATGCGGGAGCGGATCTGATGGCCGTGGAGACCATGATGTCCGCGGACGAAACAGCGATCGCACTGGACGCGATTTCTTCAGTATGCGATCTTCCGGTTCTGTGTTCCTTTTCCGTCTATGCTGACGGCAAGTGCTTTTTCGACGGGAATATTTTTGATGCTGCAGCCATACTGCAGGAGATGGGTGCGGCTGCTGTGGGTATGAACTGCAGCAACGGCCCGGACCAGATGGAGAGTCTTGTCCAGAATCTGGTAAAAAATAGCAGCATCCCGATCATCGCCAAGCCCAATGCAGGGCTGCCACAGATCGATGAGAAGGGTAATGCGATCTACAGTCTTGGGCCGGAGGCGTTTGTGAATCATATGAAGGTTCTTGTTGATGCGGGTGCGAGACTGGTCGGTGGCTGCTGTGGAACGGAGCCGGAGCATATAAGGCTTCTGAAGAGGATGATCGAGGAACAGTCCTGATGGTATTCTCGTGGGAACGTTGATGTTTTCATTTGTGTTACATCAGGACATGATCATTTACGACAAATAATAGAATAGCAGTATTTTTATTTGGGATAGAATAGCAGCATTTATTTGGGGTTTGACATTTTTATGACACACTCCTATAATAAAAACCGAGTTTGAGAGCTTTTTCAGTGCCGGCGATGAGCCGGGTAAAAGGGAATCAGGTGAAAGACCTGAACGATCCGGTCACTGTGAGCAGCGAGCTGGTTGCGAGATCCATTGTATTCCGGGAATGGAATATGAGAAGGCGCATTCCGGCGTCTGAGCTGTGAGTCAGTAAACCTGCTGAGAGGGTATAAATAGAGATGCTTCCGATGAAAGCAGAATCTGTTGCATGAGAGCGCATGGACAGGTATCCATTTCTGTTGCTGGATGCTTAGAGGTTATGCGGACATGGTTTATTACGTGGACCTTATAAGGCAAACGAATGTTGTTTGTCATACAGGTCCTGGGTGTCATGCAGATATGGAGTGATTGCTTTTTTTTCGGAAAAGGCGGTCACTCTTTTTTTGTGTCAGATCGAAAGGCGCGCAGCGCTTTTTGAAATAAACAGCATCATGGGAAATCACAGATTTACCAGGAAAAAGGAGAAAAGTATGAAAAAGAAACTTGTCACATTTCTCTGCGTAACGGCGCTGACCGGCTCTATGTTTGCCGGCTGCGGCAGCGCGGCACAGACGTCTTCCTCGTCTTCAGCGGCTTCATCCGCCGCAGCATCTGCTTCTTCGGCAGCGGCTGAGGTAACGGAAGCAGCTGCATCCTCCTCGTCCGAGCAGGTTGAGACCGTATCCTCTTCATCTGTATCTGCTGACCAGGCGGCAGCGGATAAGGTGGCAGCGCTGATTGACAAGATCTACGTGCAGGAGCGGACGGATACCACAGATGCGGACTGCAAGGCTGCCAAGGAGGCGTGGGACGCGCTGACGGATACACAGAAGGCTCTGGTACAGGGCGAGTATGCAGATCCGGATTATTTCGGAAGAGATACCGGTGATGCTTCCAAGGATGATCCGCTCAATGAGGACGGTATCGGAGAGAATGAGATTCTGGTATGCTCCTTCGGAACCTCCTATAATGACAGCCGTGTACAGGATATCGGCGGCATCGAGAAGGCTCTTCAGGCTGCATATCCCGACTGGTCTGTGAGACGTGCATTTACCGCACAGATCATCATCAACCATATTGAGGCACGTGACAACGAGATCATCGATAATATGGACCAGGCACTGCAGAGATCCGTTGACAATGGCGTCAAGAACCTGGTGATCCAGCCAACCCATCTGATGCACGGCGCAGAGTATGATGAGCTCACAGGGACAGTGCAGAAATATGCAGACAAGTTTGATTCTGTAAAGATTGCAGAGCCGCTGCTTGGAGAGGTGGGAAGTGATACCACTGTTGTAAATGAGGACAAGCAGAATGTTGCCAAGATCCTGACAGCTACAGCAGTAGAGAAGGCAGGATATGACAGCCTGGATGCTGCTGCATCAGATGGAACCGCATTCGTATTCATGGGCCATGGCACCTCTCATGAGGCAAATATCACCTATGATCAGATGCAGTCAGAGATGAATGACCTCGGATACAAGAATGTCTTCATCGGAACCGTAGAGGGCAAGCCGGCTGATACCGAGTGCTCCGCAGTGATCCAGAAGGTTCATGATGCAGGATACAAGAAGGTCATCCTTCGTGACCTGATGGTTGTTGCAGGAGATCATGCAAACAACGATATGGCGGGTGACGATCCGGATTCCTGGAAGAGCCAGTTCACAGCTTCCGGCTTCTTTGACAGTGTAGATGCACAGCTGGAGGGCATGGGAAGAATCCCGGATATCGAGCAGATTTATGTGAACCACACAAAGGCTGCGATGGACAGCGATGCAACTGTTACTTCCTCTTCTGCAAACTAAGACGGATGAATAGGGCTGATTGAAACAGAACGCGGACAGAATACTGATAATCCAGTATCCTGTCCGCGTTTTTCGTGTGACCAGGTACGATATGATATTGCGGATACATTTTTAACGGATCGCCCAGCGAAGCTTTGTGGAGTGTGCCCGCGGATTCCGGTAGCATTCCTCCTTTGACGGGCGGGTCACATCCCGGCTGATTTCGCTGTAGAGCCCCTCCCGCATAGCCTCCTTGAAGGACTGCTTGACCAGCCGGTCCTCGCCAGAGTGAAAGGTGAGAATCGCCACTCTTCCGCCGGGTTTCAGGACCGATGGCAGCTTGTCCAGAAATGTATACAGCACCTCGAATTCACTGTTGACATCGATGCGCAGCGCCTGGAATACTCTGGCGCAGGTCTTTTTTGCAGCCTCTGCCTGCTCCTCTTTCGCAGCGTGGCGCAGCTGAGGGACCTTTTTCAGAGTTTCTTCGATCAGAATCCGGAGATCTGTGGTCGTCTCCAGAGGCTTTTTTCTTCTGTAATACTGCTGCACGGCCTCTGCAATCTCTTCGGCGTAGGGCTCATCGGAATTGTCTATGAGCAGGCCGGTCAGCTCGTCCCGGGTGAGGTGTTTCAGTCTTTCCGAGGCGGGTTCTCCCTTTTCCGGATCAAACCGAAGGTCCAGAGGTCCGTCAGTTTTATAGGAAAAGCCTCTTTCCGGGTTGTCAATCTGCATGGACGAAACGCCGAGGTCAGCCAGGATAAAGTCGAAGGGACCGTATTTCGCGCAGACCTGGTCAATGTCGGCAAAATTGATGTGGATTGGGGTGAAAATGTCCTCGCCAAATCCCTTTGCCCGCATACGTGCCTCCGTCTTCCGGATTTCCAGAGGATCTGCGTCCAGCGAATAGAGATGTCCCTTTCCGTGCAGCTGTTCCAGCATCCGGCTGCTGTGCCCGCCGTAACCGAGGGTGCAGTCCAGACCGGTCATGTCAGGCTCTATTTTCAGCACATCGAGTATCTCATCTACCATGATCGGGATATGCATGCCTGCAGGTGTGCTTCCCTTGCGAATAACCTTTTCGATGGTGTCCCCATATTTTTCAGGATGCAGTTCCTTGTATTTTTCATTGAATTTTCGCGGGTATCTGCCGCTGTAGTGCGGCCGGCGCACATGGGGCGCAGGCTGATTCTGTGCGCTGTCTGCGCTGTATTTATCTGCATTATGATTTGTCTGCATTTGGAGTCCCCTTTCATGATGTATTTATTTATCAAATGTCTGCTGTCTTTCTGCTTTCCTTCTCGTATGAACTGTAATCGGACACACACTTCAGACATATCCGGAGTATAATATGGTAGGAGTTTGAGCAGATGCGTTTTTATATGGCGTGTACAATATATCATAACGACCAGATAAAAAACAGTAAAGGAGGCATGTATGAAAATTGTATTGATGGAGCCACTTGGAGTCAGCAGGGATACGCTGGAGAGGCTGTCAGGATCTCTGACAGCGCAGGGGCATACGTTTACAGCCTATGATACCTTTTCAACGGATGTGGAGGAGCTGAAGCGCAGAAGCAGCGGGGCGGATGTCCTGATGATTGCAAATCATCCGCTTCCGGGTGAGGTGATCAAGGCGGATCCGGCCCTGAAGTTCATCTCAGTTGCGTTTGTGGGCATTGACCATGTGGACGTGGAGGCCTGCAGGGCACAGCATATCCGGATTTCCAATACCGGGGGCTACTGCAATGATGCGGTGGCAGAGCTGGCAGTCGGACTGACGCTGGATTGTCTGCGAAATATCAGCCTGTGCAATGATGCGGTCCAGGCAGGCAAGGGAAAAGCAGGGCTGCAGGGACATGAGCTTGCGGGACGTACCATAGGTATCATCGGCACCGGTGCGATCGGCTGCCGTGCGGCAGAGATTTTCAAGGTCTTCGGCTGCAGGCTGATCGGATACAGCCGGAGCCAGAAGCAGGCAGCGCTGGATCTGGGACTGGAATACAAGGACCTGGATGCAGTGATGCAGGAGGCGGATATTGTCTCCGTACATACGCCGCTCACACCACAGACGCGCGGGCTGATCGGCAGAAAAGAAATTCAGGAGATGAAGCAGGGGGCGGTCCTGATCAATACCTCCCGTGGCCCGGTCGTCGATACGGAGGCACTGGCCGAGGCATTGAAAAAAGAAAGCATCAAGGCAGGGATCGATGTGGTGTGCTACCCGTCAAGGGGACAGTGAAAAATAATAAGTGATTGGATACCGTCAGTTGAGGAATGAATCAGCTGGCGGTATTCTTTATGCTGCTACTGCAAATGCTGCATGATATTCCATCGG
>Ga0214925_100484_pt1 | contig 18037 bp, 14 predicted proteins | sample Stichaenrichment_FD_168299 | JGI IMG/M metagenome (GOLD analysis project Ga0214925, IMG submission 168299) | Xylose enriched microbial communities from anaerobic bioreactor in Madison, Wisconsin, United States - 63SRT | ecosystem: Engineered > Bioreactor > Anaerobic > Unclassified | place: USA... | reverse complement strand
AATCATTAAATTAGCCACTGCCGCCAGAATAAACAGCAAGGTATAAGACCCGTGATCAATCACGAGACCACCAAATAACGGACCAAAAGCTTTGCCAACACTGGCCCAAGCATTGGCCATCCCCTGGTACTTTCCCTTAACCGCGTGCGGGGTCAAACTGTTAACAATCGCTGGAATCGCGGGGAATGCGGTGGCCTCACCCAGCGTTAAGATAACCATCGCTACCACAAAGTGGGCGTAATCTTTGGCGAAGATCAGCGTGAAAAACGACAAGGCCACAAAGAAAATGCCGGCATAAACTTGTAAGTATAAATTGCTAAAAAAGTTACTCAACCAATTAATGATCGCCTGGAAAACCACGATCAACCCCGCATTAAGTGTCCACAACAGACTGTAGTCACGCATAGGAATGCCCATCCCCGTCATATACACGGAAAGATTGGATACCCATTGCTCATACATAATCCAAATGATTACTAGCGAAAGAAAAAAGGCTGCCATGATACGGCGATTAGGTCGCGCAATGGTCACCTTCTCTTGTGTCTGTGCGACTACATGGCGGTGCATCACGGCTGGTGCGCGATAGCACGTCACCACCACCGCCATAAAACAAACGAAGAGACTAAAGGCAATGGCAAATAAGAGCGTGACACTGGTACTATACACAAAGCCTACCAGGGCCGTTCCCAACACCACTCCTAGGTTTTGCGCAAAGTACAGCATATTAAAAATATATCGACCGTCCCGACTATGAATCGTGGTGCCCAGCGAGTTGACCATCGTAAGCGTCCAACCCGAAGCTAGCCCTAAGAAAATCAGGGCGATGGGAAAGGCCGGCCAGCCATGGTTCAGCATTAGTCCCCCCAAGGTTATCAGCGATAAGGCGACCCCACCGATTGTGAGATAATAAGGGTTAAAGCGGTCAAACAACCGGCCACCCAAAACACTACCAACCACGTTGGCTGATGAATATAGAAGTAAGATCACCCCGACCACTGTTAGTGATGCGCCCAAGCGGTTATGGAGGTAAATGGTCGTCAACGGCCAAATAAAACTCATCCCAATACTGCTACACAAAGCCCCCAATAGTAACCATCGCAACCGAATCTCTTGCATCGAACCCCACCTTTCCTAAAGTTAAAATTCAATTAGATTCCATTCTAGCATAGGCGCGCTTCAAAACACTACCCCTCCGAGTCATTTCAATTGCCTTTTACCGCCGTTTCCCCGTAAACTGGTGAGCAGGAGGTGGCGACATGACTGTTTTATTTATCAACGGTAGTCCCCGTAAAACGGGTAATACGGCCGCACTGGGCGAAAGACTCTTACATCAGGTGCCTCACACCACGTGGCACTTAACCGATTATGCTTTACACTTCGAACACGACCAGCGCGAAACTGGGCGGCCGCAGCAAGACTTAACGGATGATTATGAACAACTCATGACGCAATTTGCGACGTTTGATGACATTGTGCTGGGGACGCCGGTCTATTGGTACGGGATGACCGGCCAACTCAAAGTCTTTATGGATCGCTGGTTTGATAGCTATACCCACGATTTCCCCTTTGCCGGTAAACGCCTCTACCTTTTGGTCGTTGGCGCTGACCAGCCCCAAATTAAGGCGACGGGGATTACGCAAGCCGTACAGTATTCCTGCGACTGGCTTCATATGCACTTTCAAGGCGCAACTGTGATTACGGCTGACGGTCCCGATGATGTTCGGCAATTAACGACGCTCCCGGCGAGTTATGCCGCGCTGGCCGCAAAACTACAAGATGCCTACTAGATTACATAAAAATAGCGGCGACTTCGGTATGATTAGAACTGAAGTTGCCGCTATTTTAGGCCAAAAAAAAAACCACCGCTCGGGGAAAGCGATGGTCATCGGAGTAGGGGTAACGTCATTATATAAGAATGACGTTAACTATTTTTTCATTATTCCAGGGGAGGAGGAGTACATGAAAAAAGATTGTTAATCTTTGGTAGAAGCACCTTACTGGTTAACTTCTATGTTTTATATACTAATCGGAAAATATGATGAAATTGTGAACTTTCTGGCACACTCTTATGAATTTTTCAAATTTTGGCGATTTATTTGGTTATCATCTAACCCAACGTTGCCCAAAAATAAATCCGATCACCAAATTTACATTGGTTGATCGGATTACCTTTCATCATTACCCCTGATCCGGCGTGTAAGCCACCGAAGAAAATTTATTGAACGACTTCACGAAGAGTAACTTAACCGTTCCTCGAGGACCCGACCGGTTTTTTTCAATGATGACTTCGACTTCTCCCACGTCTTGATCCTCTTCTTCTCGCGGATCACCGCCGCCATCACTGTCGTCGCCTTCCCGTTCGTAATAATCATCCCGGTAAAGGAAGGACACAATATCGGCATCTTGTTCAATTGATCCGGATTCCCGGATATCGGACAAGACTGGTCGTTTATCTTGTCGTTGCTCCACGCCCCGTGATAGCTGCGACAAGGCAATCACTGGCACGTGAAGTTCTTTAGCCAATTTCTTCAATTGCCGTGAAATATCGGACACTTCTTGTTGCCGACTTTCGTGGTTACTTCCTTCAATCAATTGAAGGTAATCAATGACAATTAATCCGAGGTCGCCGCGTTCCTTAGCCAGTCGCCGACATTTGGCCCGAATTTCGGTAATCTTATTTCCGGCCGTATCGTCGATATAAATGCTGGCCTTCGCCAAACTGCCCATGGCGACAATTAAATTTTGCCACTCATCTTCGGAGAGTTGCCCCGTTCGCAAATGGTTGGCGTCAATTGAGCCTTCCGCACACAGCATCCGGTTAACCAATGATTCGGCACTCATTTCCAAACTAAAAATTGCCACCGTTTTATCCGTCTTAGTGCCAACGTTTTGCGCAATGTTCAACGCAAACGCCGTCTTCCCCACGGCCGGCCGGGCGGCTAAGATCATGAGTTCATCATCATGCAAGCCGGTCGTCATCTTATCCAACTCCGCGTAACCCGTCGATAGACCCGTGATGGTATCGCCCTGTTCCGACAGTTGGTTGATCTCTTCAAAGGAACTATTTAGGACCTCACGAATCGGCTTAAACCCGGATTGATTGCGGGTTTCAGCCACACCCATGATGTCGCGCTCAGCGTTATCTAAAAGGTCTGAGACATCCCCATCTTGTTGATACCCCTGAGTGGCAATGTTTGTGGCCGTTTGAATCAGCCGCCGCAAAATCGCTTTTTCTTGAACAATTTTGGCATAGTACGTGGCGTTCGCCGCCGTGGGCACAGCCCCTGCCAGTTCGGCAATATACGTGACGCCGCCGACATCATCTAATTCATTCTTAGCCGTTAACCGGTCAGTAATGGTCACCACGTCAATGGCTTCGTCGCGGTCATTTAGGTCCATCATACTTTGGAAAATAATCTGATGTTCCCGCCGATAGAAGTCTTCTGGGGTGAGATATTCCAACGCATCCACCAACGCATCGGTACTCAAAAAGATCGCCCCTAAGACGGCCTTTTCAGCTTCGAGGTTCTGTGGTGGTGTGTGGTCTGTTAATACGCTATTATCCATACTTACCCCTTCATTTTTAAACGCTGTTCTAAATGACTATTTTACCATGAGAGGACCGGGGTCGTAAAATATATGCTTCAAATTCAGTGCTAGTCCGCACTGGTCAGCCAGCGCACGGTAACCTGGTATTTCCATCCAAGTCGTTGTCAGCAATCGAGTAGTTTCTGGCGTTTTATCATATTTTTCTGTCAGACCGCCGAGTTTATATCACACGAGAAACAATTCGATAGCTAATCTAAATAACCGTTTTGGCAACAAAATCCCCACGATCATTTATGATCAGGTAATCTGGTGATGCATCATCAGGAGGTGTTTCACCATGTGGGTATTAATTTTGTTACCAGCCGAAAGAGAATTCCCAGAACCAGATTTACGCACCAAGTGGTTTTCTATACTATCAAGCACACCAAGTCGTACTGCAACCTAATTGGCACTACCACGTTGCATAACACCAAAAAGCAGATTGTCACCGAACATGCGATGGTGACAATCTGCTTTTTCTGTGGTTATTTTAACAATTCCGTCGCCGATTCATATTGGTGGCTTCCTGCGTCCGCAAGTTCTTACCGGTGATTTCATCAAGGACTGCTGAACCGAGTAAAACTAAACCGGCAATTCCAATGATAAAGTTGATAAACCAGATAAAACTAAGGGCCGGATCGGAAAAAAGTGCTAGAAAATTAATCAAGAAAATTAAGCTAACCCAAAACTTTGGTGTCTTAAATAACATCGCATACACTCCCTTTTGCGGTTAAGTATATCACGATTAGTCGCACCTGTAAAAACGTTTTCTATATAACCTTTAATCCATTAATGCCATTTACCCCATCAAACGCTTAAGTGCGCCCTAAATGCCATCTCCCCAAAAGAAAAAGGCCACCCAGCGGCGACCTTTCAAACACAGACTACTGTTGTTTAGCAACCACGTGCACCCGAATCTTAGCGGTCACGTCAGCATGCAATTTAACCGGCACATTGGTGAATCCCAGAGACCGGATGGGTTCCGGTAACTCAACCTTGCGTTTGTCCAGCTTCAGATTGTATTGCTTATCCAGTGCTTGAACAATTTGCTTACTTGGAATTGACCCGAACAAGCGGCTGTCTTCACCAGCTTTGGCGACAATTTCCACCACCGTCTTATCATCTTCCAGGCGCTTTTGTAAGTCCTTAGCTTCAGCTAATTCTTCTGCTTCGCGGCGCTGTTCAGCTTTCCGTTCTGCATTCAATTGACTCATTGCGGATTGGTTAGCTTCCTTAGCCAAGCCCCGCTTGATGAGAAAGTTTTGGGCGTAGCCATCTGGGACATTCTTAATTTCGCCCCGCTTACCCTTGCCTCGAACATCTTTCATAAAGATCACTTTCACGTCGGTCACTCCTCACTTATTCCATTCTAGGTTTAATCCTACGCCAAGTCTGACGCAGAAGCAATTAACTACGTTGTCGCCGTTTCTGGCTCATCACTGTGCGTTAAAATATCTAGCAATTGTTGGCGAACTTCCGCCACCGTCTTATCAGCAATTTGGGTTGCCGCATTAGACAAATGACCGCCGCCTCCCATAGCTTCCATGGTTAACTGGACGTTGATTTCACCCAATGATCGCGCTGAAATACCAACGCGTCCATCAGCTCGCCGGGTCACCACGAAAGAAGCATCGACCCCCGACATATTCAACAAATCATCCGCCGCTTGAGCCGCCGTAACGGGATCATAGCTTTGGTCTTCTTCACCCACAATCAACGCCATATCTTCGTTAACGAACTCAACCATTTCAATCAAGTGGTTACGTTGCAAATAACTATCAACGTTTTCTTTCATGTACTGTTGCATCTCAACGGCATCGGCACCGGCAGACCGTAAGTAACTGGCGGCATCAAACGTCCGTGTCCCGGTCCGTAATGAGAAGTGCTTGGTATCAACGAAGATCCCCGTTAACATCGCCGTTGCTTCCAGTTTATTGATCGGTTCGCCTTCTTGAGACTGATACTCAAACATTTCCGTAATCAACTCACACGTTGAGCTCGCATACGGTTCGATATAAACCAACAACGGGTTCTCAGGGAATTCTTCACCCCGCCGGTGATGGTCAATAATCATCACGCGGTTTTCCAATCGATGATACAGATCGGCAGAAATTGAAATCGACGGTTTAGAGTGATCCACCATTAAGAGCATGCTTTGATCGGTTGCCTTCTCTAAAGCTGTTTCTGGTGAAATAATCGACGCATCAATGTCCGGATACTGTTTCAGGTTGTCCAGTAAACGTTGCACATCGGAGTGCACCGTTTCCTTATCCAACACAATCCAGCACGTCTTGTTGTTCATCTTGGCAATCCGCCGAATTCCGAGACAAGCACCCAGTGAATCCATATCTGGCTGTGAATGCCCCTGAACAAAGATCTGATCGGATTCGTTCATCAACTCTTGCAAGGCCTGCGAGATCATCCGTGCGCGGACCCGCGTCCGTTTCTCCATCGGGTTAGTCTTACCACCGTAATACCGGGCTTCTTGATCGGCTGCTTTGACCACCACCTGGTCACCACCCCGGCCTAAGGCTAAGTCCAGATTACTCTGAGCCTGGTCGGCCAACTTGTTAAGATTAGGATCACCATACGCAATCCCCATACTCAAGGTCAACGGGAAGTTTTGCTTCGAGGTGCTTTCACGAATCGTATCCAAGATTTTGAACTTATCCGCTTCAATCGCGGCTAACGACTTCGCATAAGCCAAAATGAAGTAATGGTCATCATCCAATTGCTTGAGGTACATGTCAAACTGCTGGACCCACGTTGACAGCTCATTGGTCACGTAATTTCGCAGGTTGGAAATGTCCTGATCCGTCATCGATTGGGTAATCTCATCATAATTATCCAAGAAAATCTGGCCAATCGCAATCTTTTCATTGTCGTATTGCTCCTGAATCAACTGATAGTGCGTGATGTCATAGAGATAAACGGCATGAAAATCTGGTTGAACATACAACGTAAAGCGATAATCGCGCCAAGTGACCGTTGTCATCGTCTGGGCTGGCGCGTCTGCGATTAACTTCGCTAACTCACCATCAACAGCTGTCAGTGAGCGGTTCAAGACATCCGTATCACCAAAGTAATGCTGGAGATACGGGTTAACCCATTCAATCTGATCACTATCGCCCAGAATCATAACACCCGGCGGCATGCGAATCAGGGCTTCTTGCTCACCCTGTTGAATCCGAAAAGACAGATCGGAAATATATTGCGTCGTATCCGCACCAATCTCAGCCATCGTATTAAACACCATCAGTGTCGCCACGCCCACCAAGATTAGGATAACGATCCCAAAAATCCAATTAAGCAGAAACGCCAATACAATACCTAAAATGGCGAGTCCGGCCGTCATCATCGCGATGCCCCGTAAGCGCCGGTTCTGTAAAAACTCCGGCACGTTCGCTCGTGAAAATAATTTATTCATTTTGCTCCTCATCTGATTCTTCTGGAAAGTTAGATTATCCCCAACCAAGTGTTGGGGTCAAAAGGTTACAAATAACAGTTTCATTTTATCACACTAACCCATAATCACAAAACAAGTTTCCCACCTTGATCCGCGATATGACGGGATTAGTAGCGTATTTGGCCGTTTTCCATATTTTACGGGCCAGCGTTGTTTCACGTGAAACATCACCCTAAATCCCCGGTTATGGTGACTCGCTGACTGATACCTAATACCTAAACCAGCATCTGCCAGCCAAAGTAGCTAATAATTACCCCTAAAAACGGCATTAACCAGCGATTAAGCCGTTCTGTATTTAATCGATGCAAGACAAGCGGTGTCCCAATTGACCCGATAATCGCGCCCACCATTTAAAATTGACGTTATGAATTCGAACTTGGGTTAAAAATCCCAAAAATAACGCCGGTAAGGCAACAAATAATGACGTTGGTACCGCGACAGCCGTTGCCAATCCCAATTGACTGGTCAAGACTCCCAGATATAACGACGCGCCCCCGCCGCCAATTAAACTAACAAAAACCCCGATCATAAAGCCATACCCGATACTTAACAAGGCCAACACACCTTTCAATTAAAAGTGGAATATGTTCCATATTATAATTGGAATACATTCCACTTGTTAATACCGTGTATTTAGACTATCTTAGAGATAACTTGAAAGGAGTTATTTTTATGCGGCAAGATGCGCAGTACAATCATCAAAAGATTTTGACAACTGCAACCCACCTACTTTCGACACAAGACATTGCGACCATGAAAATGACCGATATCGCCCACGCTGCTGGGATTGGTGTGGGCACGCTCTATCGTAACTATCCTAATAAAAGTGCGCTTTGCCTTGCGCTAGTCTATGATCGACTACGGGTCTTTATTACGACGACGCAGGCCCAAATAAAACAAACGACCCCTACGCCAGCCACACTTAAAGCTGTCTTAACAGATTACTTGGCCTTTCGTGATGCCAATCAGGCATTGCTCAACACCATTAGTGAGGTGCCACAAGCCGGTCAAGATTTTTACCAAAGCCCCTTATTCCAACAACTCACAGATCTTTTCCAAAAGTTGCTGACCCCCTTACATCCCGATTGGTCAGCCCAGACGATTGTGTTTCGCTCGGATATGCTAGTCGCTATGCTCAAGAGTGAAATGTACGCTTTCGAACGCCAGCAGCGCGGACTAAGCAATCCGGATTTGTTACACGAACTCTTAAGCCTCCTAGAGGTATCGCCCGCTGACTAACCGCCCATTTCAGTTGTCAAATTCTCATTTTCCGCTAATCATTGATTAGTCATTAAGGGTTACCAAACGGAGGCTCTCCCACAAATTCGTTTTTAAAAAGTTCTCTACATACCTAGTATGCTGCGTTTTGGGTCGTTGTTCATTAAATTTCTCGTTGACATTCTCAATAGGCATGCTAAACTAGCAATCATTAACAAACGATTAGAACCTTAAAAGTGATGACGAAGACTAGTACCCCTGTTGCTCATTGTTAGCGAGCCCGGTTAAGTGCAAGCGGGTCAAGAACAATGGTGGAAACTCCCTTCTGAACTGTCAGCTGAATTCACAGTAAGCCCGACCGGTGGCCCCGTTATCCCCAAGTGAATCGCGACCTGGCCCAACTAACGGGACCTAGCCCGTGACATTTGGCCTTCTAGGAGTGTCGCCGTTCACGATTGAGTCCCAATTAAGGTGGTACCGTGCGCAAGCGCCCTTACAGAGAAATTTTTCTGTAAGGGCGCTTTTTGCCGTTCCCCTGACAGCTCTGTTCTAACCGTTTGCCTAGGAGGCTATTTTATGCGACGTTTTGTATCTCTGATTCCAATTACCCTACTGCTACTCGCTGGCTTAAGTGCCTGTGGTAGTAAATCCAGTGCTAACCAAAATAAAACGCTCAACGTGACTTTGGCCGATGAACCCGCCACCGTTGACCCCAACAAGGACACTGACACCAACAGTGCCAGCGTCATCGCCCAAACCATGGAGGGACTGTACACCTACAGTAAATCCAATAAGATCATCCCCGGCGTAGCAACCAAAGTGGTGAAGCCCACCAACCATGGCAAGACCTACACGTTTACCTTAAAGAAAACTGCCAAGTGGGCTAACGGGCAACGTGTCACGGCGCAAGACTTCGTGACGTCACTTCGCCGAATGGCTGACCCGACCACTAAAGCGCAATACGCGAGCGTCCTGTCCGCCTTTAAGAATTACAACGCCGTGCAGCACGGTAAACTCGCGCCGTCTAAACTTGGCATCACCGCACTCAGTAAGACTAAGCTTCAAATTCAATTGACCAAGGCCGTGCCCTACTTTAATGACTTAGTAGCCAGCAAGTATTACCCGCTTAATACGGCGGCGGTCCGAAAGTATGGATCAAAATACGGGACAAATGCCGCCAGAGCAATGAGCAATGGCCCTTACAAATTGGTTGGTTGGACCGGCAGCAATTCCACTTGGCGTTACGTCAAGAACCCTCACTATTGGAATGCCCAGAACGTCAAGATTCACCAAATCAAGGTGGCGGTCACCAAAGATTCCACGACCGCAGCCAATTTATTTAACGCTGGTAAAATCCAAGAAACCACGGTTAGTGGCGAATATGTCCGGGCAAATGGTAACAGCAAGCAACTCCACACCCACCTGCTTGGCCGAATGAATCTACTGTACTTCAACAGTAAACGCCAAACGACGGCCTCGGAAAACCTCCGTCAGGCCGTCTCCTACGCCATTGACCGTAACCAGTTGACCAACTCCGTCCTCAAAGATGGCTCCAAGGCGGCTTTAAGTGCCGTTCCCCGCGGTGATCAGACCAACCCGCAGACTGGCAAGGATATGGCAAGTGAGGTGGGTAATCTGTTAACTTACAACGTCAGCACGGCCAAACGCTATTGGCAAAGGTACTTAAAGGAAGCCGGCAAAACCAAGGTGACCTTGAGTATCTTGACCGATGATAGTGATGACGATAAGAAAGTCGGGACTTATTTACAATCCGTCTTGGAAAAGAATCTACCGGGCCTGACCATTACGCTCACGCAGATCCCCCACGCCCAACACGTATCCCGCGACTTTGCTGGTAACTTTGACATCAATCTCATTGGCTGGTCGACCAACTGGCTCGATGCCTCAGACTATCTTGACTTGGCCGCCAAAGGTAATTCCGTGAACTTCACCAACTGGAACGACCAGACGTACAACCAAATCCTAACGAGCGCTGAGAATCAAAGCGGCCAAGCTCGTTATAACGGGTTGGTTAAGGCGGATAAGTATCTGATGCGTGTTAAAGGCTACGTCCCACTCTACCAGCCATCTGAAGCGAAATTAATTAGCAAGCAAGTTGGCGGCCTAACTTACTCGCTACTCAACGATGCCCAATACCAGTATGCCTATTGGAAATAATTTATTTAGGAGGACTTATCTATGACGCAAACAACTTTTTATAACTGTTATTTCTTTGATGGTACCAACGACCAGAATCAAACCGATACGTGGTTTACGGTTGACGACACCGGGCGGATCACCGCAATCGGTCACGGCACCCCGACCGACACAACCGATACTGTCGATCTCCACGGACAATATGTCATGCCCGGATTTATTAACGTCCATACGCACATCACCAGTGATCCTGATGCCTTTAGCGGGCACTTCGGTGGCTCGGAAACGGAGTCCGCGGTCTTCGCCTACGAAAATCTCCGGACCCTTCTCAAGTCCGGAGTCACCTACATTCGTGAATGCGGAACGACTTACGATATTGATATCAAACTCAAACGCCTACAGCGTCAGGGCAAACTTCCCCAAACGCCGCACATGATGGCATCCGGCCGGGCCTTTTCGATGACGGGGGGCCACGGGGACGGCCCCCACGCTGCCTATCTGGTCGACTCGCAAGACGAGATGCGTAAGGCCGTGCGCACCGCTTTTAAAGGTGGGGCTGAATGCATCAAGGTCATGGCGACCGGTGGTGTCATGACGCCCAACGATTTCATGGAAGACCCCCAGCTCTCCACGGCTGAGATCGCCATTGCGGTTGAAGAAGCCCACCATAAACGCCGCATCGTGGCGGCCCACGCTGAAGGTAATCCGGGCATCCAAAACGCCCTTAATGCTGGCGTTGACTCGATTGAACACGGCTTTTACGTCAACAGCGATGAAGCCCACCAGATGGTTGAACAGGGTACCTACCTCACCCCCACGCTCGTGGCCGAAGCGGCAGTCGCCAATCAGGGACAGGGCCAACTTCCTGACTGGGAAGTTAAAAAGGCGGCTGATGCCATGGCCGACACCTATCTTAACCTCAGCCAGGCCTTTAAAATTGGGGTCAAATTCACCTGTGGTACCGACGCGGGTACGCCCTTTAATGGCTTTGAGCGCACCCCCGAAGAATTTGGATTTCTTGCGAAAATTGGCATGACCCCCGCGCAAGCCTATCAGTGTTCTAGCATTAATGCAGCTACTCTCATGGGTATCGCTGATGATTACGGCACGCTAACGGTCGGCAAATTCGCAGATTTCCAAGTGCTCCGTGCCGATCCACTAGCTGACACGGCCGCAGTAATCCAAGCGGATAAGGCCGTCTATGTCGGTGGTGTGCGCCAGTTTTAGGTGAGTCTGGTCAGTATGCTAGTGTGATATTTCGACTTAAAGAGCCGTTGCTATAGCGTTAAAAATATGGACCTAAATCTCAGAACTTTAACGAGATTTGGGTCCATATCTGTATTGCCATAATTAGCGATCTTAATTTGAAGGGAGCAAAAGAATCATCGACTCTCCGTACCGTTTGTCGTGCTTAGGGAAAGCATACGCACCGATTCGATATCCCTTAAAACTCGTGAATTTTTTATGCTTTGTGACAAGTTCTTCCTTTAAGGAATTTCGCTGAAAAGACAAAAAATTCTGATTTTTCTGTATCCGTTTATCAGAAGAGAGTCTGAATACAGAAGGTTCATTTTCAGCTCCTACCAATTCTTCAATCACACTCGTATAGTCATCAGGATTAGCACCTGCATTCGCAAAAATAAAGTCAGCAGCAAGTTGTAATGGTTCATCTGGAATTGTTCCCGGAAACAAATTCAGCAACTGCTTGTTCAGATTATCATCAACATTGTACGTGCTCATCGCCGCCCCAAAAGGATCTGTCAGAGTTCCATTCGGATTGGCTGGGTTAACCCCCTTTTTCAAATATCCCGTCCATACATACCCCTTGGCTTTCCCAGTCCCATTAGTCACCTTTAAATATGTCCCACTATTTCTAACAGACTTCATCGAATACTTTGCTGTCGCATACCAAGTCGTTTTAGGATAATTTTTTAGGTTATGCAGGCGTTTTGTATGAGACTTATTCCATAAATAACCGCTCTTGGCGCTTTTAGCATAATAAGACGTTGGGTGTCTAAACCCCATTAACTTTTTCACTTGATACGTTGCTGCCTGAGCGTGTTGCGGCATTTGAACAACTGCCAGGCCACCCATAACCGCCCCTAACACTAATGACCCCGTAACCACTTTTTTCATAGTATTTCTCCTCCTGTAAAGCTTAATTCTCTACCCTGATCTGAAGTTTACCGTATATTATTCGATTGTGCAAAACTGATATCTAGGCATCACCGATTACCAGCTTATCTATCTAGTGAGTAATGGGTAATCTCTCTGATCAACCAGTTAGCAATCCGGCGCGTTCAACTAATCTTCAATTTGCCATTGACAATTTTTCAATCGGTGATAAACTCATAATCATTAACAATTGATTAGAAAATTAAAAAGTGATGATGAAGTCCAGTAGTGACCAACCACCTCTTCAGCGACCCCGGTTTAGTGTGAGCGGGGACAGGTGCTGGTGACGAACATCCCTTCGGAGCCGTTAGCTGAATTTAAGTAAGTTTACACCGGAAGCATCCGTTATCAATGCAGTGAATCGCGGGCAGGATTGTCCTTTAGCGAGCCTAGCGCTAAATTCCGATCTCTTAGGTCGTCCGCCGTTCATAGATAAGGCTACTTTTTGAGTAGCAAAAAATAAGGTGGTACCGTGCGAACAGCACCCTTACGGAGAAGTTATTTCCGTGGGGGTGCTTTTTATTTTCCGCGTAATCCTCTAATCAATTGGCACTAGGAGGGTGTTTCACATGAAACATTTTGTTTGGACCTTACCAGTTGGCCTGCTACTACTCGCTTCATTGAGCGGTTGCGGTCATGCTGCGGGTCATACGACCAATAAGAATCGGCCTTTAAACGTCACCTTGGCCAGCGAACCAGCCACGGCTGATCCGAATAAATCTACTGATACCAATAGTGGTAGCCTGATTTTTCAAACCATGGAGGGCCTCTACACCTATAATCGCAACGGTAAAATTACCGCGGGGGTTGCCACCAAAATGGTTACGCCGACGAATAATGGCAAAACCTATACGTTTACGCTGAAGAAGCAGGCGAAATGGGCGAATGGTCAACGGGTGACCGCCCAAGACTTCGTCACGTCGCTACAACGAATGGCGAATCCTAAGACTAAGGCCCAATATGCCAGTGTGTTATCGGCCTTTAAGAACTTTACGGCTGTTCAAACCGGTAAGGCCGCTCCGAGCAAGTTAGGCATTAAGGCCTTGAGTTCAACGAAGCTCCAGTTTCAATTAACCAAGGCGGTACCCTACTTTAATGATCTTATCGCCAGTGAGTATTACCCGCTAAACACAGCTGCGGTGAAGAAATATGGCGCTCAATATGGCACTAGTGCCGCTAAAACTGTCAGCAACGGCGCCTATAAACTAGTTGGTTGGACCGGAAGTAATGCCAGTTGGTCTTACGTTAAAAATCGCCACTATTGGAACGCTGACAGCGTTAAGATCAACCGCGTTAAGGTAGCTGTCACTAAAGATGAAAGTACTGCTGCTAACCTCTTTAACGCCGATAAGGTCCAAGAGACCACCGTTACGGGTAATTATGTACGGGCTAACCGTAACAGCAAGAACCTCCACACCCATTTAACTGGCCGGCTCCAATACCTCTACGTCAACAGCAAAAAAACGGCAACCAACTCCACCAATTTACGTCAGGCCATTTCTAACGCCATCAACCGCTCACAGTTAACTAAATCCGTCTTACAGGATGGCTCAAAGGCTGCCCTGAGTGCGGTACCAACTGGCGATCAAAAAAATCCACAAACAGGGCAGGACATGGCGGCTCAAGTCGGTAATCTACTACCCCAAGATAAGCAACAGGCCAAAACCTACTGGCAGAAATACTTGAAAGAAACGGGCCAGACTAAGGCAACCTTGAATCTGCTGACCGATGATACCGATGACGATAAGAAAGTCGGCACATATCTCCAATCTGAATTGGAGAAAACCTTACCCGGCCTGACCATTACCACCACCGCAATCCCTCATGCCCAACACGTGGCCCGCGATTTTGCTGGTAATTTTGAATTAAATCTCACCGGTTGGTCAACCAGTTGGCTGGATGCGGCAGACTTTCTCAGCCTTGCCGCCAAGGGGAATTCGGTTAATTTCACCAATTGGTCTGATACGACCTTTAACCAGTTACTCACGAAAGCTAATAGTCAAACCGGACTGGCTCGCTATAACGGTTTAATGGCCGCCGACAAGCGACTGATGGCGGTTAAGGGATATATACCCCTGTACCAACCGTCTGAGGCCAAGTTAATCAGTAACCAAGTTGGTGGCTTGACCTACACCCTGCTACACGAAGCCAAGTATCAATATGCTTACTGGAAATAACTGTCACATCTCACTTAGGAGGACTTATTTATGACCCAAACTACATTTTTTAATTTTACCTTATTCGATGGTGCCACTGACCACAACCAGCCCGCTGCTTGGTTTACCGTTGACGACAATACTGGCCGGTTAACGGCCCGGGGACACGGAACACCGGAGACTACCGACCACCAAGTTGATTTGCGCGAACACTATGTCATGCCAGGCTTCTTCAACGTTCATACCCACATCACACTTGATCCGCAATCCTTTAGCGGCGATTCCGGACAGTCAGAAGCCGAAGCTGGCGTCTTTGCCTTTGAAAATCTCCAAACACTACTAAAATCCGGGGTCACCTACGTTCGCGAACTCGGCACCAACTACGATGTTGATGTGAAGCTCAAGCGATTACAACACCGCGGCCTTCTCCCCCACACCCCCCATCTGTTAGCTTCAGGCCGCGCTTTTTCCATGACTGGCGGCCACGGCGATTCACCGCACGGGGGGCATGCCGTTGACTCACCCGATGAAATGCGCAAGGCGGTCAGAACGGCCTTCAAACACGGCGTTGAAACGATCAAGGTTATGGCAACTGGGGGCGTCATGACGCCCAATGATTTCATGGAAGACCCCCAACTATCCGTAGCGGAAATGCGCGTAGCCGTCGAAGAAGCCCACCATAAGCGGCGATTGGTAGCGGCCCACGCGGAAGGAAACCCGGGCATTCAAAATGCACTTGATGCCGGCGTAGATTCCATTGAACATGGCTTCTATGTAACTGAAACCGAAGCCAAACAGATGGTGGCCCAAGGCACTTACCTCACACCCACCCTGATTGCCGAATGGACTATTCCAGAATTTGGTAAGGGACAACTGCCAGACTGGGAAGTCAAAAAAGCCGCCGATGCACTCGACGATACGTACGTTAATTTACGGCGCGCCTACCAACTAGGCGTTAAATTCACCTGTGGCACCGATGCGGGTACGCCGTTCAACGGTTTTGACTTAACTCCAGCTGAGTTTGGTTTACTGACCAAACTGGGCATGACTCCCGCACAAGCCTATCAGTGCTCTAGCTTGAATTCTGCCGCGTTGTTAGGTGTCGCTGACGACTACGGCACCCTGGAAGTAGGCAAATTCGCGGACTTTCAGGTCTTGGCCGCTGATCCATTAGCAGACACAGCCAACGTCCAACAGGTGGACAAGCACGTCTACTTGAGTGGAAAACGTGAATTCTAATTGCAACGACTAATCCCCGTACCGTCATCAACTGACGCTACGGGGATTTTAATTGTTTCACGTGAAACAGTTATTACCGTTTCAATCTCAGCAAACACGGAACATAAAAAGACGACCAACCCAAAAGGTCAGTCGTCATTTAGACTACTCTTCGCTAACGAATGGCATTAAGCCCATGATCCGTGAACGTTTGATAGCAATAGTTAACTTACGTTGGTTCTTGGCACTCGTACCAGTTACCCGGCGAGGTAAGATCTTACCCCGTTCAGAGATGAACCGACGTAATAAGTCAGTGTCTTTGTAATCAATGTATTCGATGTGGTTGGCTGCAATAAAGTCAACCTTACGACGGCGACGGCCGCCACGACGTTGTCCTGCCATGAGAAATTCCCTCCTCGTATTTTAGATATTAGAACGGTAAATCATCATCGGAAATGTCAATGGAATCGCCAGAATTGGCAAACGGATCAGCTGCATTGTTGTTCGCATTACTGTTCTGATTGTTACTTCCAGAATTCGGGGCCATACCTTGAGAAGGCGCAGCCGGAGCTGGATTCCCACTCGTGTATGGATTGGCATTTTGATTCTGATTTTGAGGAGCATTATTATTCATGGAGCCGCCATTGTAGTTTCCACCACCGTTGTTCTCGTTACGAGAACGGGGTTCCAAGAACGAAAAGTTCTCGACAACCACTTCGGTGACGTAAACCCGTTGGCCCTGTTGATTTTCGTAATTCCGGGTCTGGATGCGCCCTTCAATACCGACAAGGGAACCCTTGTGGAAGAAGTTGGCAAAGTTTTCCGCGGACTTGCGCCAAATGACGCAACTTACGAAATCAGCTTCTCGTTCACCTTGTTGGTTGGTGAACCGCCGATCAACGGCCAGCGTGAAGGTGGCTACAGCAGCACCGCCTTGGGTGTAGCGTAAGTCAACATCCCGTGTTAGTCGGCCAGTAAGTACTACTCGGTTGATCATTGCTGAATAACTCCTCTCAGTTTAAGTTTAAAATTAGTCTTCGCGCTTAACGATCATGTGACGTAAAATGCTGTCATTGATCTTAGCTAAACGGTCGAATTCGTTCAAACCTTTGTCATCAGTTGCGTTTAACGTGATAACGTGGTAGATACCTTCGTTAAAGCCACCAATTTCATAAGCGAACCGACGCTTTGACCAGTCTTTCGAGTTGATCAATTCTGCACCGTTGTCCGTCAAAATCTTGTCGAAGCGTTCAACCAAAGCGGTCTTAGCAGCATCATCAAGATCTGGACGAATGATGTAGGTGATTTCGTATTTAGTAGTTTCCATGAATGTTACACCTCCTTATGGACTTCAGGCCCCCACTGCAATGTGGGAGCAAGGAGAGACACTAGCGTAAGCCAGATACTCACAAGCTAGTAGTATAGCATAGATTTAAAAGTTAAGCAAATCGGGGCCGACCGACGGCGGGGCTGACGTTACATAGGTAGTTCCGGATTACGTCCCCCGTGAGCATTTTTAACTTAAAAAAAGTAAAAGCCGCTCACTGCTGTGCGAACTAGCCTTGTCTGGCCGCCTTCCAGACACGTAACTTCCAGGTTCAGACTAAATTAATGACCGTACAACCACGGATAATTATCACCTCGGCAACAGCCAATGTGGCTTCAAACTAGCACCATCCAACGTTTCTGCAGTAATGGTCATAGTTGGACCAACCAACGTGACCACACCACACCCCAGTAGCCCGACGAGAAGCGGCAAGTGGGCTCAGTACCGTCGTTATCCTTGGCGCGCGTTTTTAGCGCGCTTAGGATAAGACCGACCTTTAAGACAAGTGATCTACTTGGCTTAAAGTCGTGTCCGGTACGTTCCAGCCCATTTGTCGCGACCAGAGGGCGGGCAATCACAGCCAAAAGTAATTGACACAGGCACCCTAACCAATATGGCCACGTCATACTACGTTCCAGCTCATTTGCCACGACTAGCGGGTGGACAATCACGACAAAAAGTAACCGACTTAGTCACACTAAACCAAAAGAATGAAAACCAAAAAAGGACTCT
>Ga0214925_100482_pt1 | contig 18095 bp, 16 predicted proteins | sample Stichaenrichment_FD_168299 | JGI IMG/M metagenome (GOLD analysis project Ga0214925, IMG submission 168299) | Xylose enriched microbial communities from anaerobic bioreactor in Madison, Wisconsin, United States - 63SRT | ecosystem: Engineered > Bioreactor > Anaerobic > Unclassified | place: USA... | reverse complement strand
AAGATACACATACGGTATTTCCATATTTATATTTCATAAATACCGTTTCCACCGCATTTCCGTCCTTCAGCCCATACAGGAATTTCTGGGTGCCGTCGGTTTTCGACTTCTGATGGGCCAGAAGCTTCAGGCTGTCCAGCTCTGCATTTTCTTCCAGCCAGGCAGTAAAAACTTCCGGAAGATTCGTCATCTCCCGGAAGTCGGTTCTGCCCTTATATACCCAGCCGAAAAGCTGACGGCCGCGGAATGCCGGCTGGCCTGCTTCCTTTGCCAGATCCTGCATCTCTGCTTCCGTTAGGTTTCTAAGGTCTTTCATTCTTATTCTCCAGAGCGCCGCTGCGGCGCCTATTCTTAAAACACTGCCGCGGATACAGCGTCCGCGGCAGTAAATCTTATCGATTCATTCTATTTCTTTTCTACATCGAGTCCGGTCTTGTGTCCGTTGATGTCAACTTCCGCAAGTCCCTTCTTCTCCTCGATGCTGTCAGCCAGAGTCTCTTCGCAGATGTGAGCCTTGTCCTTTTCGACAGCGGCCTTAACCTGCTCGTCCGCATCCAGATAGATAGTGATGTGATCCATCATCTCAAAGTCTTTCTGCTTACGCAGCTGCTGAACCTTGGAGATCACCTCTCTTGCAAGTCCCTCTTCCTCGAGCTCCGGAGTCACTTCTGTATCCAGGATGACGAAGATATTCTGCTCCATCGCAACGGAGAATCCTTCCTTTGCATGAATCTGAACATCGACATAGTCCTTCTGGATCTCTGTGTCTTCACCGTTCAGGTTCATGGTAACCGGACCCTCTTCCAGCTTTGCCGTGAATGCTGTCGCATCTTCTCCCGCCAGAGCTTTTCCGAAAGCACCGATCTTCTTTCCGAGAACCGGTCCCGCAACTCTGAAGTTCGGTTTCAGAGTCAGGTTCATGTATGTCGTCAGATCGTCAGCAAAGACAACCTTCTTAACATTCAGTTCCTCCATCAGGATCGGAGCCATGTCGGAAATCAGGTCTCTGTACTTTCCATCAACCAGAATCTCAGACAGCGGCTGACGAACCTTGATGTTCTCCTTTTCACGGATTCCTCTTCCCAGGCCTGCCAGTGTCTTCACCAGATCCATTCTCTTCTCAGCGTTCTCGTCGATCAGAGACTCATCGCACTCTGGGAAGTAAGCCGTATGGACAGTCAGAGACTTGTCATTCATCAGCTTCTGATACATTTCATCAGACAGGAACGGAGCGATCGGAGCCATCATCTTTACGATTCCCAGGAGTACCTCATAGGTCGTCTGGTAAACGGCTCTCTTGTCATCATCCATGCCAGACGCATAGAAACGGCGACGTGTTCTTCTGATGTACCAGTTGGAGAAGTCGTCTATAACAAAGCTCTGGATAGCGCGGACGGTCTTCATGTGATTGTACTCGTCCATATCCTTTGTGACCTCGCGGACCAGCTTGTTGTACTTCGACAGAATCCAGCGGTCAATCTCCGGGCGCTTCTTCGGATCAACGATGTCCTTTGTCGGATCAACGTTATCCTGGTTTGCGTAGAGAATGAAGAAATTATAAATATTCTTCAAGGTTCCGAAGAACTTGCTTACTGTTTCCTTCAGGCCTTCCTCATCGAACTTTGTCGGCGTCCATGCCGGGGATACACTCATCATGTACCAGCGTGTCGCGTCAGCGCCGTACTTATCCATCATCTCAAACGGGTTAACTGTATTACCCTTAGACTTGGACATCTTCTTTCCGTTCTTATCCAGGATCAGGTCGCTGACCAGAACGTTCTTATACGGTGCCCTGTGCATCAGGAAGGTGGAAATCGCCATTAGAGAATAGAACCAGCCTCTGGTCTGGTCGATTCCCTCGCAGATGAAGTCTGCCGGGAAATTCTGCTCGAACACTTCCTTATTCTCAAATGGGTAATGCCACTGTGCATACGGCATAGAACCACTGTCGAACCAGCAGTCCATAACCTCCGGAATTCTGGTCATGGTCTTTCCGCACTTCGGGCACTTCAGATGAATATCGTCTACATATGGACGGTGCAGCTCGACATTCTTCGGATCAACATCTTCGACAGCCTTCTCAGCCAGCTCTTCTCTGCTGCCTACGCACTCCAGATGACCGCACTCACATCTCCAGATTGGAATCGGTGTTCCCCAGTATCTCTGCCGGGAAATGTTCCAGTCTCTTACGTCAGCCAGCCAGTTTCCGAAACGTCCTTCTCCGACGAATGGCGGGAACCAGTTTACCGTCTTATTGTTGGCAACCAGCTCGTCTCTCAGATCGCTCATTCTGATGTACCAGCCCGGCTTAGCATAGTAAACCAGCGGTGTTCCGCATCTCCAGCAGTGCGGATAATCGTGGCGGATCTTCTGGTGAGCAAACAGCTTGCCTTCCTTAGCGAGCCACTTCAGGATCTCGATGTCCAGACCCTCTTCCATGATGAAATGACCCTTCCACGGTGTCGCTGTGTAACGGCCTCTCTCATCAACCGGCTCATATACCGGAGCGCCGTACTTCTTTCCGACGTTATAGTCGTCTTCACCGAATGCCGGAGCGGAATGTACGATTCCTGTTCCATCCGTTGTTGTTACATAGTCATCACAGGTTACGAAGAAGGCCTTGTCCTTCTCCGGATCCAGCTCGTTCCAAGGCATGAGCTTCTCGTACTTCTCGTACTCGAGTTCTTTACCCTTCATCTCTTCCAGGACCTTGTACTTGCCTTCTCCTAATACCTTGTCTGCGCAGTCTTTGGCGAGAATGAAGATATTTCCCTTCTCATCACCTTCCAGCATCTCGGCTCTGACGTAATCAACATCTGCATTGACCGTCAGAAGTGTGTTGGCAGCCAGAGTCCATGCCGTTGTCGTCCACGCAAGGAAATAATCCTTATCATATCCGACACGCTTGAACTTTACGGTCAGTGTCGTAACCGCAACTTCCTTATAGCCCTGGGCAACCTCGTGGGAAGCCAGTCCTGTTCCGCAGCGCGGGCAGTACGGCTGAACCTTGTGTCCCTCATAAATCATTCCGGCCTTGAAGAACTCATGAATGATCCACCAGACAGACTCTACATAGTTATTATCCAAAGTAATATACGGATGCTCCAGGTCAGCAAGGAATCCCATGCGGCGGCTCATATCTCCCCACATGTCCGTGAAGGTGAATACCGACTGGCGGCACTTCTCGCAGAACTCCTTGATTCCGTATTTCTCAATATCCTGCTTTCCGCTCATGCCCAGGTCTTTCTCAACCTGAATTTCAACAGGCAGTCCGTGCGTGTCCCAGCCTGCCTTCGGCTTAACCTTGAATCCCTTCATTACCTTATATCTGGTAATAGAATCCTTCAGGGTGCGGGCCATCATGTGGTGAATGCCCGGCTTGCCGTTTGCTGTCGGAGGACCCTCATAGAAAATGAACGGCTCTGCGTCCTCTCTCTCCTTTACACGGCGGTTCAGGAGGTCTTCATCCTCCCATTCCTGCACCTGCTTCTTCTGAACCTCAGCCACCGGCTGATCTGAAAGCTTTTCAAACATATTCCAATCTTCCTTTCCAGGCCTAAAAGGATTTTCCTGAAGAACTCCCAAGCTGCAGCCGCAGCCAGGCCTGTTTTATGATCTAACGATAAAATTCGTCGCTCTTTATTATATATTTTTACCTGTACAGTGTCAAGAAATCAGAAGCCCGCGTGCCTTGAAATGCAAGGCTTTTCCTGTTCCTTCCCCCTCCTCTCCTCCTGAATATTCACTCTTTTCCCCGCAGCCTGGTGTCCATGATCCGGATTAACGGCCATTCTATTTTCCCTTTTTCTCCGGACAAAATACATCTGCAAGGAAACGAACATGTTTTTACAATACCAGAAGGCGGACTGAACATAACAACAGATATGCATGCAAAAATAAACACAAATACAGTAAAACTTTATAACATTTATTCAACTATGTTAAAAATATAATTATCATGCTTTAGCGCTTCAACTTAAGAAAGTTTTTGTTTCTAAATCACAAAAAAACACTGGATATTTTATTGATAATCGATTATAATGTAATCAAAGATAACAAAAGGGACATCAAATAAGGGGTTTCAGATTAAAAACAAACAGAAAGGATGTGTTGCATATGATGCCGCTTCTTGCACTTGGTCTTGTGGTATTTGCCGCATTAGTTTATGCCTGTGTCTACAGGTTCACCGGAGAAGAGAAAGACGATCATCAGGTTATTCAGTTCCCGTCAGAGAGGAAAAGCCGCTGGAAGAAACTGAACACCACATCCACTTACACAACGCAGAAGAAAGATGCACATCTCCAGCGTAAATGCCGCCAGAAGGCGCTGATATTGTGTTCACCTCATTTACATACTTCTTCAACGAGTGACTGTTCACTCAAACCGAAAGGCCTTTGAAATTTCAACGTTTCAAAGGCCTTTTTCCTTGCTAAAAATTGCATCTGAATTTTCTGTACATGGGTATAACAGGGGCAAAAAAGAGTCTGATGTGTGCAACCGGGTGTGCTCCCAGCTGAAATAATGATCCCCTTTTCTGCCTGCTATGCTTCAGTCCCACATCCTTCATTTTACCATTCCCTCTCCAGTTTTTATTTTATTACACCACGTATTATTACGTGTTCAATCAAACAAACCGTATATTTTCTCGGCCATCCATACAAAAAAGAGGCCGTCGCACTTGTGCCCATTTGGACGCAGTGCGGCAGCCTCGTAGTATCCAATACTCTCTGACTATCTAGGCAGCTTGGTTCTGACCAGATTGATGCGGTTCTGCTTATCGATTTCCGCAACCTTGACCTCGACCTTATCGCCGATGTTCATGATGTCCTCGACCTTGTCGACGTGGTGACGCGCCATCTTGGAGATGTGGAGCAGGCCCTCCTTACCCGGCAGGATCTCAATGAATGCGCCGAACAGCATGATTCTCTTTACTTCACCCTCATAGACACCGCCGACCTCTACGTCTGCAGTGATCAGCTTGATTCTGTCCATCGCCTCTTCAGCAGCAGCGGCATTGTCACTGTAGATGGTAACCAGTCCCGGGTCATCCTCGGAGATATCGATCTTTACGCCGGTATCCTCAACAATGGAGTTGATGGTCTTTCCTCCCGGTCCGATGACGATGCGGATCTTATCCGGATCAATGCGCATCGCGATGCATCTCGGAGCCCACTTGGACAGCTCCTTGCGCGGCTCAGGGATCTCCTCGAGCATGATCTTCATGATATGCATACGGCCTTCTCTTGCCTGACGCAGAGCCTTCTCCATAATGTCCTTTGAAAGTCCGTGAACCTTGATATCCATCTGCATGGCGGTTACACCGACTTCTGTTCCGGTAACCTTGAAGTCCATGTCGCCGAGGAAGTCTTCCATGCCCTGAATATCGCTCAGAATGGCCATCTTGGAAGATCCGTCCTCTTCAACACGCTCGATCAGTCCCATAGCAATTCCGGCAACCGGGCGTTTGATCGGAACACCGGCATCCATTAATGCCAGGCAGGATCCGCAGGTTGATGCCATGGATGAAGAACCGTTGGAAGACAGTACATCGGAAACGACACGGATGGCATACGGGAATTCCTCCTTGGAAGGAACGACCGGCAGCAAAGCACGCTCAGCAAGGGCGCCATGTCCGATTTCTCTTCTCCCTGGTGATCTCGGCTTCTTGGACTCGCCTGTGCAGAAGCCCGGGAAGTTGTAATGATGCATGTAGCGCTTCTCGGTCTGCTCGGTGAGGCCGTCGATTTTCTGGGATTCAGAAAGCGGAGCCAGTGTGCAGGAAGACAGGACCTGAGTCTGTCCTCTCTTAAAGAGGCCTGTTCCGTGAACTCTCGGAAGAACGCCGGTCTCGCACCATACCGGACGGATCTCGTCCAGCTTACGGTCGTCCGGGCGTACGCCGTCGTCCAGGATGGAGCTTCTTACACACTCCTTAGTAATATTGTAAAGAACATTTGCGATATCAGACTCGTTGTCCGGATATTCTTCGGCAAAATGCTCCTGTGTTTCAACTTCTACAGCGTTCATGTTATCCAGACGGGTCATCTTGTCGGAGTTATGAACGGCTTCCTTCATTTTGTCATAAGCAAATGCTCTGACCTTCTCATCAATGTCTTCCGGAATCTTGTAAAGCTCAACTTCGCGCTTCGGCTTGCCGACCTCTGCGACGATCTCTTCGATGAACTCACAGAGCTTCTTGATCTCGTCATGCGCAAACCAGATGGCATCGAGCATTTCCATTTCCGGTACTTCATCAGCACCGGCCTCAACCATCATGATGGCTTCCTTGGTTCCGGCAACGGTCAGATTGATGTCGCTCTGCTCTCTCTGCTCCTGCGTCGGGTTGATGACCAGCTGGCCGTCCACACGTCCGACACGGACAGAACCAGTCGGTCCGTCCCACGGAATATCAGAAATTGCCAGAGCTACGGAAGATCCGATCATCGCCATAATGTCTGTCTCGCAGTCCGGGTCAACAGACATAACCAGCGCCTCAACCTCGACATCATTGAAGAAGCCCTTCGGGAACAAAGGTCTGAGCGGTCTGTCCATCAGGCGGGAGCTCAGAACGGCTTTTTCGCTCGGACGTCCCTCTCTTCTGATGAATCCACCCGGGATCTTTCCACCCGCGTACATTCTCTCCTCATAGTCACAGCTCAGCGGGAAGAAATCCACGTCTGCGCGCGGCTCATCAGACGCGCACGCCGTAACCAGCACTGCGGAATCTCCGTAGCGCACCATTGCAGCGCCGTTCGCCTGCTCGGCAAACTTGCCGATTTCAATCTGCAGCAGTCTTCCTCCCAGCGCTGTCTTAAATGTCCTGTAATCCGTAAATCTCGCCATTCCTTGTAAACAACTCCCTCCTGTTTAGTCCAGTAATATTCAAATTCTCTTAAACGCTTGTTATTTTATCATATATCCGCCCCGAGGTCTGCAATTAATTTAAAAAAATACGCGGGAAAGCCTTCTATTTCTTTCCAGCGAACGTATTCCTTGGACAAAAGAGAAAGAAGCAAGAAGACAGCCTGATGAATCTGAATAAACAGATGGCGGCTGAATTCACGCTCCGTGTAGTAGAAGCAAAAAAGATGCCAAAGAATGATTATCCTCCGGCAGTATCCCGGGTTATTGAATATATTTATCACAGTAATTCTAATAACCTGACCTTGACTCATCTGGCATCTCTGGTTAATCTGACGCCTAAATATCTGTCCGCATTGTTCCATAAAAAAACACAGACCCCATCACAGGATCTGTGTTTTTAATTTCAATCTTGATGCTCTGACTACTTTCTCAGTCCGAGGCGGGAGATCAGGCTTCTGTATCTCTCGATGTCCTTGCTCTTCAGGTAGTTCAGCAGGTTTCTTCTCTTACCAACCATCTTCAGCAGACCTCTTCTGGAATGATGGTCTTTCTGGTGGGAAGCGAGGTGCTCGTTCAGCTCGTTGATACGTGCTGTCAGGATGGCTACCTGAACTTCCGGGGAACCTGTGTCGCCTTCCTTAGTTGCATACTCTTTGATGATTGCTTCCTTCTTTTCCTTTGTAATCATTGGTTTTCTCCTTTCAAGCCATTCACCCGTGCTGAGTTGCCGCCGGAGAAACGGAGGACTAAGCAGGGGTAATTTCTTCTAAACAACGTTGTTATTCTAACATGCAGAAGCTGGAATTACAAGAAATATTTCCTGAGATCCGACATTTTCAGCCGGCCTCCGCATATTTTCCCTTATCACCGCTCCAGAGCATACTGCAGGCGTATTCTTTTCCACCTATAAGCCGAATCCCGCAGTATTTCTGCACTCTGCCGGGAGAATCATGCCCGGTTCTGCGAAGCAGGATCAACCGCTATCAGAGCTTCGGCCTCTTGGCGCGCGTGGATTTTGTCCCGCCTGGATTTACTTCTCTTCCGGGCTGCTCTGCTCGCTGACTTTCTTCAGATATTTCTCGGAAACGGAGAAGTGCACCATACTCGGATCGTCCTCATCGCACTCTTTCATCAGTTCGTGGAAACGCTTGACTTCACGGCAGTCACGGACGATCTGCTCGGACAGGTCCTGTACACTGTCGAACTTCACTTCATCCCTGGTTTTCTTCAGGAATTCCACGACGATCTGCTTGCCGTAGAGCTCCTTGTTGAAGTCGAAAATGTGAGTCTCGACATTTTTATTATACTTGCCGATGGTCGGTTTTACGCCTACGTTGGTGACGCTCGGGTATTTCACACCGTTGTAGTCGCAGAGGGTCACATAGACGCCGTTCGGCGGGGTGACCATGGAGCGGTCGATCACGAGGTTGGAGGTCGGAAATCCGAGCTTTCTGCCCAGGCGGTTGCCCACCACAACTTCGCCGGCGATCTCGTAGTTTCTGCCCATGTAACGCTTGCACCGTTCCACCTGGCCTGAGGCGATCAGAGTCCGGATCAGTGTGGAACTGACGACGTTCTCATCGATGATAAAGGGCGGCATCACGTAAACCTGGAAGTCCTTATCAACGCCGATGTTTTTCAGAATGTCGGTGTTTCCCTCTGCTTTATAGCCGAAGGTATAGTTAAATCCGCAGAATACGGCCTTCATATTGGCTTTCTCAAGCAGCAGCTCCTGCACGAAGGCCACCGGGTCCATCTCCATAATTTCTTTGGTAAATGGAATGTCGATCATGTAGTCCACGCCCAGGGATTCGATGATCTGCGCCTTTTCGTGCTGGTAGAGAATGTTTTTCACCGGCGCAGCGCTCTTGATCAGGTTGCGCGGGTGATTAGAAAAGGTAAACACCGCGGACTTCAGGCCTTTTTCCTTCGCGTAGGCAACGGTTTCTCCGATCAGCTTCTGATGCCCCAGATGCACACCATCGAAGTTTCCGACGGCGACCGCGGTCGGCTCGATTTCTGTAATCTCATCCAGACTTCTATATACAATCATGCTCATGCTGCACCTCCTACTGCGGCTGCGGGTAGAATATCTTTCCCGGCTTGAACGTTTCATCCTCATCCATATAATAGACAACTCCCAGGAAGGACAGACCCGGCTGTGCTTCTTCCTTTACCCCGGACAAATCCGAATAGGCAAGGTAGCCAATGGAATATTTCTCCGGCAGGGGAAGCAGGAATGCCTCCTTCGCGTACGGCGGTTCCTTCTCGATTTCCGCCCGTTTCACCGGAATTCTCAGGCCGTGCATCAGCTTCATCCCATCCTGCGGGGACAAAACCAACCGCCCAAAGTGCGGCGCAAGAGGCCGATCAATTGAGACGAGCTTCTGCTCTCGCTCCACTTCATCCATATCCTGAAGTTCGGAAAGGGTCACGGCGTTTTCAATCGTAAAGATTCCAGACTGAAGACGGGTCAGTTCGGACATGGCCGCGCCGACACCAAGTTTTCTTCCCGTTTCCTGGCAGACCGTCCGGACGAAGGTTCCCTTGCTGCAGGTCATGGTAAACTGAATCCGGCTGTCAAAGCCCCGATTCAGCTGCACCTCTTCCAGGTTTACATCACCAATATAAACCTGGCGGCTTTTTACCTTAACTTCCTTTCCCTCGCGGGCATATTCATAGAGGCGCTTCCCGTCGACTTTAACCGCTGAATACATCGGAGGGGTCTGGTCCTGCACGCCCTCAAAGGATTTCAGAACGCGTTCCACCTGATCTTCTGTGACCTGGTTAACCTCTTCTTCCGTTGATTCCTTCATCAGCGTCCCCCAGATGTCCTGGGTATCGTATTCTTTTCCCAGACTCATGACGCAGCGATAGGTTTTCAGATCCGGCTCGATATACTCCATAATTCTCGCCGCCCGGCCCAGACAGACCGGAAGAACCCCGGTTGCCATAGGATCCAGCGTTCCGGTGTGACCGACACGCCGCATCTGAAAAATTCTTCTCACGCGTCCGACGACATCGTGGGAGGTCATCTTCTGCTCTTTATTAATATTGATAATTCCTTCTGTCATATCACTCTTTTTCCTGAATTGCGATCTGCTTTCCCGGCGATTCTGCCGATATATCCAGTCATTCTTTCCGCCTGTCTGCAGGTCTGTTTGGCCCCGGCTGATTACTCTTCCGGAGATTCGGTCATCGCCTCCAGAGCTTCTTCAGCGGCCTCTGCCAGTCCGTCACGGGCTTCTTTAAGAGAAACATGGTTCAGCGTGCATCCGCTGGCCTTGACGTGTCCGCCTCCGCCGAATTTTGCGGCGATTTTCTGAACATCCGCGTCCCCCTTTGCTCTCAGACTGACGAAGATCTTATCCGTATCTTCCTTCAGCAGGATGGCAATTTCCGTACCCTGAATGCTTCTGAGCTCAGAAACGATGCCCTCTGCGTCGATCATACGGGCACTGCAGTCTTTCAGCATCTGCTGGGTTACTGCAGTCATGGCCAGCTTCCCGCCGGCCAGGAGCTCCATATTCTCCATGGCCATGGCCTTCAGCCGCATTTTCTGCAGGCTGACATTCTCATACAGCTGAACACTGATGTGATTAATGTCTGCCCCCGCCTTCGCGAGTTCTGCCGCGGTCAGGAAGGCGTCTTCATTGGTGTTGCTGTACTGGAAGTTTCCCGTATCCGTCGTAATTCCGGCAAAGAGAAGAGAAGCCGTTTCCTTATCGATTTCCGCCCCCATAGCCCGGATTGCGTGATGCACCAGAACGCTGGCTGCAGCTGCCTGGGAATCGACGTAATGATAATCACAGAAGGGCTCTTTTGCCAGGTGGTGGTCGATGCACATCGTGGTCTTTCCAGTCTTAAACTTGCTGCTTCTTTTTGGAAAACGAGAAAGTTCACTGGCATCTGCACAGACGCAGAGATCCGGGTTCTCTATGATGTGCTCATCGGTCGTGCAGTATCCATCGTTCAGGAATTTCAGATTGTCTGCGAGCTCATCGTCTTCAATCAGAACATAAGCCTCTTTTCCCATCTGTCTGAGGACTCTGACGAGGGCGCAGGATGAACCGACGGCATCGCCGTCCATTTTCTGATGGGTGAACACCAGAACCTTCTCTGCCTTCTTTAAGACTTCTGCGATTTCTTCCCATGTATTGTTAATAATTGCCATTTTCAATGCCTCTGATGACTTCATCAATGTGCCGGCCATATTCCTCTGAGCGGTCGAACTTGAAAATGAGCTCCGGCGCTCTGCGCAGTTTCAGTTCCTTTCCGATCTTTCCGCGCATCTTTCCGCTGGCACTGCGGAGACCGTCCAGAACGTCCTGCTCTTTCTTTGCTTTTGCTTCCTCATCTTTCTGGGTTTCCAGAACGGTAATGTAGCAGGTCGCGTAACTGTTATCTCTGGTGACTTCCACTTCTGTGATGCTGATAAATCCGGAAAGTCTCGGATCCTTCAGTTCTTTGAGCAGCATTTCGCTGATAATGCGGCGGATTTCCTCTGCGAGGCGGTCCTGTCTGTATCCTCTGCTCATTCCTTTCCTCCTTATGAAAATAGCGCCGGAGTCAGAGCAACCGGAAGGGAGTCCCGGTTTCCGGCCCGGTAACCTGCGTGTTTTCCGAAAGGCCCTCTTTGCTTCATTCTCCAGCGCTGCTTGATGAATGCTGATTTATTTTTGTTTTTCAACGCGGTATTTCTTTCCAAAGTCCGGGTGTGCGTAGCGGTTGCGTCCTTTTGTCATCCTGCCGTATTCTATCGCGTCTTTCGGACAGCGGTTGATGCAGGCAGTGCAGTGTTCGCAGCTGCTCTTTACCCAGGACGGGCGGCCGTTTTCCATCCGAATAGCCTTAACCGGGCAGACTTTCTCACAGAGTCCGCATCCGATGCATGCATCCGTGGAACAGAATTTTGCAGTCTTGCAGCTTCCCTTATAGAAATGGTGCATGAAACCGGATTCCATGCCGGACGAAGCGGTTAACTGATCCGGCATCCGGTGATGAAAATCGATGGAATCCATGACATCCTTCATCCGGTCTTCCATGTGCTTCAGCTGGACCAGAGCGGCCTCTCTGATCGGCGGATTCAAATAAAAAATGCAGTTTTCCGGCGCTTTGACACTGTAAAAGGCGCGGAGCGGAAGCCCCTTCTTTTTCAAGGCCTTCTGAAGCTGTCTTCCGCAGCCCGACGGAGTCCCTCCGAATGTGGCGATACCGATAATTTCCGGCCCGGAAACTGCCGGTTCCTGCTTCTCCTCCGGATCTTTATTTTTCCTTCCGAAACGGCGTTTCTTCACGGAAGCTTCTGCAGGAGCGTCTTTCTGTACCGGCCGCTCTTCTATTACTTCTGAACGCTGAACCGTAAGATCCAGATTGGAAATAAACTGGTCCACGATGCCTGGAAGTCCACCGAAATAGACAGGGAATACAAAGAAAACGCGTTCACCCTCAGCAGCCGGATACGAATACTGCTTCTGCATCACTGCGTCTGCCATATTGATCATGTCCAGATTGTAATGTTCCTGCAGCTCTAGGGCCGCGTGTCTGGAATTTCCTGTTCCGCTGAAGTAGAAAATCATGCGTTTTCTCCTTTCCCAGGTGATTTTTGTCGAAAAACATCTGTGTTTATGCAGAAAGCAGCTCATTCAAGCTGCTTCCCGCAAAGATAGGTTCTGAACGGCTACTGCTCGTCGTGCTTGACCTCGACGATGTGGTAGCACTCGATAATATCGCCTTCCTTGATATCGTTGTAGTCCTCGATTCCGATTCCGCACTCGTAGCCCTGGTTGACTTCCTTCGCGTCGTCCTTGTAACGTTTCAGTGAGGAAATCGTGCCCTCGTGAACAACGATGCCGTCTCTTACCAGACGGATCTGGGCGTTTCTGGCAACCTTGCCCTCGGTAACATAGGCGCCTCCGATGATGCCGACATTCGGAACCTTGAAGGTGCTTCTGATCTCGGCCTTGCCCAGTGCCTCTTCCTTGGTGTCCGGCTCGAGCAGGCCCTTCATTGCGGCGTCTACATCGTTGATGGCATCGTAGATGACGGTGTAGAGACGGACTTCCACGCCCTTCTGATCGGCCATGGCAGTAACGGCACTGCTTGGACGGACGTTGAATCCGATAATAATCGCGTCAGAAGTCTCAGCCAGCATGACATCGGACTCGTTTACGGTTCCTACGCCGGAGTGGATGACGTTGATCTTGACACTATCATTGTTCAGTTTCTCAAGGGAGGAAACCAGTGCTCCGACAGATCCCTGAACGTCTGCCTTGATGATCAGATTCAGTTCCTTGGTCTCGCCTTCCTTGATCTGGCTGAAGAGTTTCTCCAGGGACATGCTGGAATTCTTAGCCAGGGTCTCTTCTCTCAGTTTCTCCTGACGATGCTCGGCGATCTCTCTTGCTGTCTTATCGTCACGAACGGCGTTGAAGACATCTCCTGCCTGCGGTACGTCGGTCAGTCCCAGGACCTCAACAGCGGTTGCCGGTCCGGCCTTGCGGATCTTCTTTCCGCGGTAATCGGTCATCAGACGGATTCTTCCGGAGCAGGTTCCAGCTACGATGCTCTGGCCGCTCTTCAGCGTACCATTTTCTACCAGCAGTGTAGCGACCGGACCTCTTGCACGATCCAGACGTGCTTCGATGACGGATCCCAGTGCCAGACGGTTCGGGTTGGCCTTCAGCTCCATCATGTCTGCCTGCAGCAGAATCATTTCCAGAAGGTCCTTAATGCCTTCTCCGGTCTTTGCGGAAACCGGAACACTGATGACGTCGCCGCCCCAGTCTTCTACCAGAACGCCGTGGTCAGCAAGTTCCTTCTTTACACGGTCCGGATTGGCACCCGGCTTATCCATCTTATTAATCGCAACGATGATCGGAACATCAGCGGCCTTTGCATGGCTGATGGACTCGATGGTCTGCGGCATGACACCATCATCTGCGGCTACAACCAGTACGGCGATATCCGTGATCTGCGCACCTCTTGCACGCATTGCCGTGAAGGCTTCATGTCCCGGTGTGTCCAGGAATACGATCTTCTTTCCGTTGATCTTGACCTCGGAAGCTCCGATATGCTGAGTGATTCCGCCGGACTCTCTGGAAGTAACGTTGGTCTTTCTGATGGCATCCAGCAGGGAAGTTTTACCATGGTCAACGTGTCCCATAACAGTGATGACTGGCGGACGCGGACGGAGGTCTTTTTCATCGTCCTTGAAGTCCTCGATGCCCTCTTCGACTTCTTCCTTCTCAACCTCACCGATGACGACGCTGATTCCCAGTTCGTCAGCAAGCAGCTGAACGGTATCCTCGTCCAGTGTCTGGTTGATATTGGCCATAACGCCCATCTTCATCAGCGTCATGATAACCTTGGACGTAGAAACTTCCGTCTGCTCGGCAAAACCGGCAACGGTGATCGGAACATCCAGCTTGAAGGTTCCTTCCGGAAGTACTTCCTCTTCTTCCTCGACCTCCGGCTCCTTCTGCGTCTTCTGGTACTTCTTGCGCTGCTTCTTTTCCAGAGACTTTCTCTCGAATTTATCAAACTTATTATGAGAAGCATTATCCTTTCCGTGTCTTCTGTGAGCACGGTTTCCGGATTTTCCTCCTTCCGAAGATCCTGCGCTGTTTTCTGTTCTGAAGCTTCTGTTGGAACCGCCGCGCGCTACAAAACCTTCACCGCGCTCGTTCTTTTTCTCGCTTCTGCGCTTTTCATTCTTCTTCTTGCGCTCTTCTTCTCTCTTCTTGCGTTCGGAAGCTCGCTTCTCTTTCAGTTTCTTTTCTTCCTTCTTTACTTCCTCAGCACTCTTGACAATCTTGATGCCAGGCATGCTGATTTTCTCGGAATCTGCAATTCTGATCTTATGCTCTTTCTTTGGCTTCTTTACCGGTTTTTCTGTTTTCCTGGTCACGTTTTCTCCTGACTGCTCAGCGTCTTTCTTCTTTTCCGCAGATTCCTTTTCCGGTTTCTTTTCGGAATTGCTGTGCTCAGCATGCTCGTTCTTTTTCTCTTTTTCTTCTGCAGCAGGCTTCTTTTCATCTGCCTTTTCTGCAGCTTTCTTCTCCGGTTCAGCCGAAGGCTTCTTCTCAGCTTTCACACTTGCCGGTTTGGATTTTGTCTCCTCCGGAGCCTTCTTCTCAGCCTCTTCCGGCTTATCATTTTTCTTCTTGCGGTCGAACACGCTCTCATCGACAACCGGCTTTCCCATCGGCGGTTTATGTTTGCTGGCAAGGTATTCCTCGTCAACAATCGGGCGGCCGACAGATGCTGTTTTATGCTTCGATTTTGTGTCGGACCCGGAGAACTTCTCTGTCAGTCTTCCGACCTCTGCATCGGACAGCAGACTGGCATGCGTCTTCACCTTGATCCCGAGCTCGCCTGCCTTAGACAGCAGTTCTTTGCTCGATACTCCCAATTCCCTGGCGAGTTCAAATACCTTTTTTGTCATTCAACATCTCTCCTTCCGATTGTATGCGGTCGATTTCCTCACAAATGATTTTCGCAAAATGACCATCTGTCACCGCAAATATTCCATTGCCGCTGCTTCCGGTCATATGTGAAAGGTCATCGCGTGTCCCAAATACTCTGTATGCAGTTCCTGCGGACCTGCACTTCTGCGTCATCTTGCCGATCGTGTTTTCAGAGGAATCTTCTGCAACAATCAGTAGTCTGACCTTACCCTTTTGAATCAGCGACAAACATGTGTTATAGCCTTTCTGGAGCTTCCTTGCTCTGGCGCAGAAGCCCAGATAGGCCGACAGTCTGCCTTGTTTATTCATTTTTCTCCATGCCTTCCCCGTCAGCGCTGATCAGGCTGCGCACTTCTTCATAGACCTTCGCGGTCTGCTCTTTCGTGAAGCCTGTCTTCAGCGCACGCTGAAGTCCGTTTCTCTTTTCCGCCATCGCAATGCATGATTCCTGCCTGCAGAGATACACGCCCCTGCCCGGCGCCTTCCCGGTCTTATCCACCGTGAGCGCACCGTCACGATAAGCGATCCGGATCAGTTCTTTCTGCGGTTTAGAGGTCATGCAGCCGATGCATCTTCTCATCGGCTCTTCATGGTTCTGACGTCTGCTGGACAAAACACACCCTCCTTCCACCGGGCACCCGCAAGGAAACACCCTGCCGTGCCTGATCTCCGGTATGTTTCCGGAAACTGATTATCTGAATGATTGAATTAAGCCTCTTCATCCGGGATATCTGACGGAGCAGTTTCTGCCTCAGCATCTTCCGGATCAGCGGCAGTTTCCTCTTCGGAAAGCTCCGCTGCAGCCTCCTCTTCAGAAGCCGGAGCCTCAGTTTCTTCTGCATCAGCCGGGATCTGAACCTCTTCTTCCGGTGCTGCAGCATTCTCGTCCGCTGTTTCCGCCGCTGCCTGAAGCTCATCTGCCTCATCTGGCTCTTCCTGAGCCATCTGTGCCTCCTCGGCCTCCCTCTGCAGGCGGTCAAGGAACTGATTATGGCTCTGGATATCGATTTTCCATCCGCTTACCTTTGCGGCAAGACGGACGTTCTGTCCCTGCTTTCCGATTGCCAGAGACAGCTGATCATCCGGAACAACCGCCGTTGCGGACTTCGTCTCCGAATCTTCAATAACGACCTGCTCCACATCCGCCGGACTCAGGACATTCTTAATCAGCTGCTGCGGATCGTCGCTCCAGTTGATAATGTCGATCTTCTCTCCGGAAAGCTCGTCGACAACTGTCTGAACACGGCTTCCTCTGGTTCCGACACATGCACCCACCGGATCGACCTCAGGATCATTGCTGAAGACGGCCATCTTGGTACGGGATCCCGCTTCTCTGGCTGTTCCCCTGATCTCGACGATTCCGTCCTGAATCTCCGGAACTTCCATCTCAAAAAGTCCCTTGACCAGGCCCGGATGAGAACGGCTTAAGAATACCTGCGGTCCTTTGTTCGCCTTCTTGACGTCCATGATATAGACCTTCAGGCGGTCTCTGATATCAAAGTGTTCATTCGGCACCTGCTCTTTTCCAGGCAGAATCCCTTCTGTAGAGCCCAGGCTGACATACAGCGTGTTTCCGCTGCGGCGCTGAACCGTACCGGTGAGAATTTCACCCTGACGGGTGCTGAACTCATCATAGACCATGTCACGCTCGATCTCTCTGATCTGCTGTACGACAACCTGTTTGGCTGTCTGTGCGGCAATACGTCCGAAATCCTTCGGCATAACACTGAATTCAATGCTGTCTCCGATTTCATAACGCGGATCAATTTCATGCGCAGCAGAGATCGGAATCTCCAGCATGTCGTCATAGTAATCATCCTCATCGACGACATCCTTTCTCATGAGAACCTGAATGTCTCCTGTTTCACGATCGATTACCACGCGGACATTCTGAGCTGTTCCGTAATTTTTCTTATACGCAGAAAGCAGAGCAAGCTCAATCGTCTCCAGAAGTTTATCCTTGGAAATATTCTTTTCCTTCTCGAGATCATTCAAGGCCGCTATAAATTCCTTGTTCATCTTCCCTTATTCCTCCTTAGAAAACGACCGCCAGACAAGTCTTCACAACCTGATCCTGCGGAAACGCGATTTCATTTCCATCTTCATCCCGGATGACCACTTTTCCGTCCTTGCATCCGACCAGTGTACCCTGGTGTTCCTTACTTCCATTCACAGCCGCGTAGAGCCTGACATCGACAAGCCGTCCCGCGTACCGGTCATAATCTTTCTGCTCATACAGCTGGCGGTCCAGCCCCGGCGAGCTCACCTGCAGATAATAGTTCTGCGAAATCGGATCCTTCTCATCCAGACGCTCGCTCAGATAACGGCTTACCTGCTCACAGTCATTGCTGCTGACATACTGCTCCTGCCCGTTTTCATCCGGCATCTTGTCAATAAAGACATTCAGATACCAGTCTTTTCCCTCACGCTTGAACTCTGTATGATAAAGGCTCAAGCCATTTTCTCTGAGAAAATCCTGCAGGAGATCTTCCGTCAGTTTTACGATTTTTCCACTGCCGGCCATAAAATTACCCCTAACAAAACTGAAAGAGCGGACCGAAGCCCACTCTTTACGATAACTCATAATTACTTGCACTGCAATAATAGCACGTTTGAAAATACTTGTCAAACAGAACCATACATTTGATGGTGTCAAGATGATATGCTCCCTTTATGAGAGACAGTGAAAAAATAAAACACTGTTGATCATGAAGGGAGTTTTCTATGGGAAGAAGAGGTAAACGAATTTCCGAAGAAATAAAA
>Ga0214925_100480_pt1 | contig 18125 bp, 19 predicted proteins | sample Stichaenrichment_FD_168299 | JGI IMG/M metagenome (GOLD analysis project Ga0214925, IMG submission 168299) | Xylose enriched microbial communities from anaerobic bioreactor in Madison, Wisconsin, United States - 63SRT | ecosystem: Engineered > Bioreactor > Anaerobic > Unclassified | place: USA... | reverse complement strand
TGCTCAGTTTGCTGCTCTCCGTCAGGGAACTGGAATCTGTTGTATTGGCCAGACAGATGATCAGGTCCGGATCCACCTTCTTCTGGATTTTCCTGACGGTCTGCTCTGCCGTCTTTACATAATCGCTGTATTTAACTCCAGTGATCCCCGCCTTATCAAAAGCAGACTTGGAAATAACGGAGAATACCGCAATCTTCTTTCCATAGCGTGTGATCACCGTGTAATTCTCAACGCCAAAATTCTTATATGCTTTTTTCAGAGAACCACTTACCGACACATTGCTGCAGGACAGATATGGAACAATGTCCTGACTCTTTACTGCAGCATTCAGCGCAGAAGCAACCGAAGAAGCTCCAAAGGACAGTTCTCCTCTTCCAATTCCGGCTGCATCATATCCCGCTGCACCCATGATCCGGTAAACCGGAGCCTGACTGCTGAAAATTGCTGACAGCGGTGCTTCAGAAGAAGCGTTTCCCGTATCCATCAGGAAGGAAACCGGATATGCCTTCTGTTCATCGGTATAATACGTTCCAATGCGGTCCATATTAGAGACGCTTTCAGACGCACCACCTGTAAAACTGATGGCCATTTCATCCTTATGACGTTTCTGCTGCTTATGATTACTGTCATAATAGTAGCTGGACAGAGAATCAAGGCTGTAATTGGCCTTGCTTGCCTGGTGCTTTGCAGACCCGGAAGATGTATCCTTGCTGCTTTTATTTGTTGAAGAAGCAGAGGAAGATGTCGTACCGGAAGTTGAAGTGCTGCCTGAAACACTTGCGTTTCCTGTCGTTGAGGACGAGGAAGAACGTCCCGACGTGCTGCCGGATGTTGGTGAGCTTCCGGATGTATGGGAACTGTAGCTCCTGGATCCGGAACCCGATGTGGATGAACCTCCTGATGTACTGTTTCCAGAAGTTCCGCTCTGACTCTGGCCGGATGTACCTGTTGAAGACTGTCCGGAAGTCGATGTTCCCTGACTCTGCTGCGAACTGGAAGACGAACTGCCGCTCTGACTGCCAGCCGTCGGTTCGGCAAACGCAATCTCCGCTGACGGAAGAAGCATCATCATTGATGCCATGACAGCAACCGCAATGATTCCCGCTCGTTTTAAAAACTTCATATCTACCTCTCCTCTACCTCTTTACCTGTTATTTCTCAGACTCATATATGTCCACATACTGCGGCTTCGTATAATTTCAGACCTGCCTCTATCGTTCACGAGTATCCTCGTTCATCAGATTATTAAGCTGTTCCTTATCCCAGAGTGGATGCTCCAGCTTTTTCAGCCCGAAAATAATCTCAACATTTTTCCGTTCTCCGATTCTGGACTGCGTAACATAAACCTGCTCCGCCCGCGGATCTTTTGCCAGTCCGGCATCAGCCTCCGCACCGTAAATGTCCAGCTCAGAATTCAAAAGCGCTTCATGCACAAACCGGATGTTCATGGACGTAACCATTTTTCGTTCAATATCCGGGATACAGTCCCAGCACATATCCGGATAATAGGTATTATTCATATGCCCGTTCAGGTCTACAGCGCTGTAGCGGACACGGTCCATCCCGATCTTCTTCAGTTCAAGATCTCTCGGAATGTGAAATCTGCGCGGAAGTTCCAGCTCCAGCTTCTCTCCGGCTTCATAGCCGGAAAAGTCAATTTCCGACGTATGAATCAGTCTGCCACTGTGAATATCCGCAAGCGCCCATTCTGAATATGCCTGCGCACATAGTGTATCTTCTCTGTAAATCTGATAACAGCGGACGAACGTCGCCGCTTTTCCTTCACAGACCCAGCAGCGCACCTCAATTTCATCGTACTGATGCAGCTGCTCATATAGTTCTATAGAAATTCTTGTAATGATAAACGATTTCCCCGAAAAAAACAGGTCATAGTAACTCGGTTTGTTATCCCTCATCTGATGGTTTGCCGTCTCCTGCATAAACCTCAGGACCATGGACGGCCGGATATTATTATTCACATCCACATCATGACTGCTGACAGCATAATGCTCTGTGTAGTACATAGTATTCCCCTCTCCGGACTCACACTCTTCTTCACGGGAAGACAACAGCGGATTCAAACAAGCCGATTCCTAAGATCCGCCATATCTTCCAGACAGTTGTAACTATTATAGCATACACAGAACTTTTTTGTACTTCAAGCGCGCGATTAGCTATTAATATTTCTTAAAATATCCCCGTCCCTGCTCTTCCTATGGTAAAGAAATCTGATTTCCGCGATGCACGGCCGCTTTACAACTCTTCCATCTTTTCGTCCCTCTAATTTTTCTCCTTCTGTTTTCCGACAAAAGAAAACAGGAAGAGGCCTTCCGTATCGAAAGACATCTTCCTGCAAACCCTGTCAGCTCAGAGCTGTCAGCCTTATTTAATGCACTCCATTCCTCTCTGAAGCGCTTCCATGTTCATCGGAACCAGTTTAGCCTTACGTCCTGTGAACATGTTCTTGATCATTTCCTGTACTGTTTCAACCTTCAGTGCACCAGTTGCCTTGACATAGGCGCCCAGCATAACCATGTTCGCTACTTTGGTATTTCCAAGTTCTGTCGCGATGTCGATACATGGTACATAGAAAGCCTTGACGTCTGTTCTCTTTACCTTCTGATCGACTACGGAGCTGTTGACGATAATCAGTCCGCCCTCAACAACTCTCGGCTCGAACTTTTCCAGTGCCGGCAGGTTCATAGCGATGAGCTCTGTCGGATGTGTAAATACCGGTGAACCGATCGGCTTATCGGAAATAACAACGGAGCAGTTTGCTGTACCGCCTCTCATCTCCGGGCCGTATGACGGCGCCCAGGTAACTTCCAGTCCTTCATCCATTCCGGCTTCTACGAGGGATTTACCGATTGACAGCACACCCTGTCCACCAAAACCGGATACTGTAATCTGCTTCTTCATCTTTTATCCCTCCGCTCTTGTATCTTTAATTACGCCTAATGGGTAATATGGAACCATGTTGTCCTGCAGCCACTTGCATGCATCAACCGGAGAAAGTCCCCAGTTAGTCGGGCATGTGGACAGAACTTCAACGAAGGAAAAGCCGTCCCCATCCAGCTGACGCTGGAATGCGGTCTTAATTGCCTTCTTTGCCTTATTCAGGTTCGGGATATCTGTTACACATACTCTTGCAACATAGCTTGCTCCGTCCAGTGTTGCCAGCATTTCTGCCTCGCGGATCGGGTATCCGGCCTGCTCAACGGTTCTTCCCAGCGGGCTGGTGGTTGTCTTCTGTCCGATCAGTGTAGTCGGAGCCATCTGACCTCCGGTCATACCATATGTTGCATTGTTTACGAAAATTGTTGTGATCTTTTCACCTCTTGCAGCTGCATGAACGATTTCTGCAGCGCCGATGGATGTCAGATCTCCATCACCCTGATAAGTAAATACCGGCATATCCGGATGTGTTCTCTTGATTGCTGTAGCTACAGCAGGTGCTCTTCCATGCGCAGCTTCCTGCATGTCGCAGGCAAAATAGTTATATGCAAATACAGAACATCCTACCGGGCAGACACCAACTGCACTGTCGATGATTCCCAGTTCTTCCATAGTCTCCGCAACCAGCTTATGAATAATTCCGTGGTTGCATCCCGGGCAGTAATGAAGTTCTGTATCGGTCAGTCCCTTTGACTTCTGATATACGATTGCCATATCACGATCCCCCTTACTTCAAACCTTTCATCGCCTGTTCAGCGATCTCTTCTACAGTCGGCATTACGCCTCCCGCGTGTCCCAGGAATTCGATCGGCTTGCGATCCTGTACAGCCAGCTGTACATCCTGAATCATCTGTCCTTCACTCATTTCTACAACGAGGAACTTCTTTACGGAATCCTGGTCTGCAATCTTTCTCAGTGCGTCATACGGATAAGGCCATACCGTCTTTGGACGGAAGAGTCCTGCCTTAATGCCGTGCTCTCTCATCAGTTCCATTGCAGACAGAGAAATTCTTGCCGGTGTTCCGTATGCGACCAGAACGACTTCTGCGTCGTCGCAGTCCATCTCTTCCCAGCGGCACTCATTTTCCTTCATCTTCTGGAACTTTTTCTGAAGCTCTGTGTTGAAGTTGTTGCACTCTACAGGATCAATGTAGAGGGAATTAATAATATTATGATGATCTCTTCCGTGACGTCCTGTTGTAGCCCAGTCCTTCGGCGGAAGATCTCTGTGCTTGATCTCATGCCACTCGATCGGCTCCATCATCTGTCCGATCAGTCCGTCGATCAGCAGAACGCAAGGATTTCTGTACTGATCAGCGATATCGAAAGCTTCCTGAACCATGTCTACGGCTTCCTGCATATTGCTCGGTGCCAGAACGACGTTCTCATAGTCACCGTTTCCGCCGCCTCTGGTTGCCTGGAAGTAATCTCCCTGTGCAGGCTGAATCGTTCCGAGTCCCGGGCCGCCTCTCATGCAGTTGCAGATAACGCATGGCACCTGAGCTCCTGCCAGATAGCCCATGCCCTCCTGCATCAGAGCAAATCCAGGGGAAGATGTCGTCGTCATAACTCTTACGCCAGCGCCCCCTGCTCCGTATAGCATGTTAATTGTTGATACCTCAGACTCTGTCTGCAGAAATACTCCGCCTGACTGAGGCATATGCAGGGACATGTACTCCGGAATCTCACTCTGCGGAGTGATCGGATAACCGAAATATGCCGTGCAGCCTGCTCTGATCGCTGCTTCTGCGATCGCTTCGTTACCTTTCCATAATTCCTTAGCCACAGCAGTTCACTCCTTTCTAAAACTTCTCTACCGTAATGATTGAATCCGGGCAGATCTTCGCGCAGCTTGCGCATGCGATGCACTTGCTCTGATCGGTAATGCCCGCAGGATGATAACCCTTGATATTCGTGTGTTCCATATCCAGAGCCAGAATATGCTTCGGACATACTGTTACACACAATTCACACCCTTTGCATCTGTCGGTGTTAAATGTAACCTTGGTCTCCATATGCTGTACACCTCCTGTTCAACAGCTGAATTAAACTTCCCAGGGTTTTTTTAAATATATATTGATCGGGTACACGTCTTTTCCACCGGAAGTGAATTTTCCTTTCTCCTCGGTGTGGCAGACCGTGTCTAGACCAGTACGTTCAGATATTTCCTCGCAGATCCGGCGGCCTTTTTCTAATTCACCCGCCGTAGTCTCTCTGCAGAGATGTGTATTGTCGATGATTCCGTCCGCCTTCAGTCCGCTGGCCCTCTCGATCTCCGCGATGTACGCAGCAGCCTTTTCTGCTGTGTCCGTCTGCGGCCGGTTGGCGTTTACCACAACCAGCATGGCGTGTGGTATATTCTTCAGCCATCTTGTATATCCCCGGAGAACATGCGCACCGGTCGGATCTCCTCCCACATCGAATACCGTGAAAAGATCTTCCTGATCGAACGCAGCTCTGATATCTGCGGGCAGTGTCGGCAGATCCGCGTCTGAGGCTGAACGTGAGCTTGCCATCATCCGAATTCCGTACTTCTCATATAATGAAGAATAGTCTCTTGAACGGAAATACGGATTGACGATATCCAGATCCGCAATCGCAACGCGCCTGCTTTCTTCTCTCTGAGCCTGGTCAACAGCCAGATTCATCGCGATCTCTGTTTTTCCGCTGCCATAGTGCCCAGTGATAATCAGCACCTTGTTCGCATCGCAATATTGCATCAATTTATCGGTCATGTCCGGCATCTCTTCATCCCCTCTCTTTTTGATATTTTTAGAATATTCCAACCCAAAAGCTATGTCAATAGATTATCAAATATAATCAAGTTTTATCTAAATATTTCATGCGATTTTGTATCCAAACCACAAATTATACTGTATACCTTGAGAAACACATACAGACTCTAATATTCTGTAAATCCCTTTATTTCAACATTTATACCGAATTTATTCTTCAAACAAAATCCACACGCAAGGAATTTCCTTGATTTTAAGCACTCTGTACTTCATTCTGCTAAGCTATGATATTTTTTTACTAGTTTTTCCAATATCTTTTTTGTATTGCTTTACAGAATGCACGAAATTCCAGTCTTCTCAGGTTCAAAATAATTCCTGACAGACGTAGAGCAGAATTTCCAGGCTGCGCCTGACCACTGCGAAGGACAGGATCCCATTCTCAACTCCAAAAGACCCGATTGCCTTCTCCGGGGAAAACGTTTATCATTTGAAAGAACACGAAAACAACGGGCAGAACACCCGCAGCTTCTGTATTGCCGCGGCATCTGCCCGTTTAATTTCCTGCTGGTTTGTTTTTGTCAGAAAAGCTAAAGCATCTCTGCATCGTCCGGGATCTTGAACTCACGCTGCCCGTTCATCAGAAGAGGGGTATTCTTTACAGACTCTTCTACGTATCCACGTACAAAATCGGTAAATTCCTTTACCAAAACGCTGACATGCGCGTTCTTCTGCCAGAGAAGGACATATTCAATGTACTTGGCCGGCTCAGTAATGACCTTGCGGACAATGTATGGATTCGGAGTGTATGTGGTCTGTGGGAATATACCGATTCCGACATGCTGCTCGCAGAGTGCGATGGTGTCGCTGTAACTGGAGGTGCTGCAGACGACATTCGCTTCTTCACCGACTTCCCTGAACCATCGTCTGAGCGCTCTGGCTCTGGACGGTCTCTGGGGACCGATCAGCGGCTCTCCCTTCAGCATAGAAATAGGAAGTTCATCACCTTCCAGCTGGGCAAGCGGATGTGCCTTCGGAATGACGGCTATCCAAGGTGTTTTTCCGACGCTGAATCCGCTGAATTCTTCTTCATCGTACGGTGCTGCGGCGACGGCCAGATCGGACAGTCCCTGCTCCAGACGCTCCAGAGCATCGTCGCTGGAGCCGTTCGCGAATTCAAAACGGACCATTGGATTTTTCTCACGGAATGCAGCGATCCAGCGCGCTAAGTAATACGGTGCGCGGCCATCCACCACAGAAATATTAATCGATCCTGCCAGCTTATCCGACATATCCTGCAGGTCCAGGCGTGTCTTGTCCGCCAGTGTCAGCATCTGTTCCGCCCTGTGCACCAGCATTTGTCCAGCCTCCGTCAGCTGCAGCTGCCTCCTGCTCCGGTCGAACAATTTAACGCCCAGATCCTGCTCCAGATTCTGAATCTGCTTGCTCAGTGGCGGCTGACTCATATGCAGGCGTTCTGCTGCCTTCGTAAAATTCAGGCACTGCGCCACCGTCAGGAAATATTGTAAATTGCGGAAATCCATAATCCATTCTCCCCTTTTTCCTGTCCGCAGAGAAAAGAATCTTTCACTCTGCGCAGGCATTTTTCCCCTTTTACATAAGTGATACAAAAATAGTATCATAAAACGCACATTTTTTGTATACTAAAATGCAGAAAATGTGGTATAATTACTATTTATAGAGAAGGCGTGTATAGATGAAATGCACCCCTCTCCTGAGCTTTTATGGATCAGCAGATCCATGCGGATATCCTTTCTCCGGGATTTTCGCATAAAGTGAAGTAAAACAAAATCAATCCAATCCAGGAAAATATCCGCTGTTCCGGCGGATATTTTCTTTTTTTGCCTCATCCCGGCTGTAGAGGGCAGAAATTCCTCTACTCTCCTTAATTGTTTCTCTGCTGTGCCGGTGCACATAAAATTAATTCTGTTATTCATACTACAATTCATTGAATTCGTGACAATTTCAAAATTAACAAAAAACTTTTGTATTTATACATTGTAAAATTGTAATTTATGGTTCATAATATATAAACCGATAACATATTGTTCTTGAGCAATAATTATATCTGATTTTATTCATTATTATTCACGAAAGAGAGGGATTCTTATGTCAAAGAAATCTTCGCAGCGCGGAAGCTTTAATTCCAACTTCGGCTTCCTGATGGCTGCTGTCGGCTCAGCAGTCGGCCTCGGTAATATCTGGGGATTCCCGTATAAAATGGGAATGAACGGAGGATTCGCCTTCATTATTATCTATATCGCCATGGCCATTTTCCTGGGCTACCCACTGATGATCGGCGAGATCGCCCTGGGCCGCAAGACCGGAAAATCCGCGATTGACGCATATCGTGACTGCGACCCGCGTTTTACCTTTAACGGCGTATTTGAAACCATCGTTCCATTCCTCCTTCTCTGTTTCTACTGTGTGCTGGGCGGACTGGTCATGAAATACATGATCGTCAACTTCGGCGACATCTTCCATGCCAGCTGGGGTGTAAACGGAACCGATCCTTCTAAATACTTCGGGAATTCCATCGGTCACGTCGGCGTCGACCTCGCATGGATGTTCGGATTCCTGATTATCACCGCCGTCATCATCATGGGTGGTGTATCCAGTGGAATAGAGAAATTCTCCAAGGTCGCAATGCCTGCACTTTACCTCCTGCTTCTGATCACAGCCATCCGCTGCTGCACACTGAAAGGCGCTGTCGGCGGACTGAAGTTCATGTTCAAGCCTGACTTCTCCGCTCTCGCCGGAACAGGATGGCTGAAAGTTATGGCCGCTGCAGGAAGTCAGCTCTTCTTCTCCCTGTCCCTGGCATCCGGATGCCTGATCGCCTTCGGATCCTACATGCAGAAAGAAGACGACATTCAGAAAAGCGCCTTCATGATCCCGTTACTGGACACCATCGCCGCACTTGCAGCAGGACTCTGCGTAATGCCGGCTGTATTTGCAGAAGGACTGAAACCGGCAGGAGGCCCTGGACTCCTGTTTGTCTCCCTGCAGTATGTATTCCAGAAAATGGGAGCAGGCGGAGCGGTATTCGGTTTCATCTTCTACCTGCTGGTATTCATCGCAGCATTAAGTTCCTCCATCGGCATGATGGAAGGCGGTGTTGCCGCATTGATCGACAGCCGTCTGAAGAGAGGTAAATCCTCCGGCAGAACCGGCATGGTTCTCCTCGCAATCTGCACAACCTGCATCGGCGCATTCCTGGTTGCTTACGACCAGCTCGGCGGAAACACACATTTCTGGAAGCCGTTCGGCATGGGCAGCTGGCTCGATGTATTCGACCTGGGCGCTGAGGGCATCCTGATGCCGCTTGGCGGACTGATCATGGCAGTCCTCTTTGGATGGGTTCATTACGGATACCTGGACGATGAAGTTCAGATCGGTTCTAACTATGGAAGCCGCAAGTTCGTCAACTTCTGCTTCCGCTGGATCTGCCCGATCGTCATGGCCTTCATTGTATTCGTTCAGATCAGCAGCTTCTTCTTCAGCAAGACTGGCTGGTACATGGCTTTGTTTGGTTAGTGATGCGGGCAGGAATGCCTGTTAAACTTCCTTCCAATATCCTGCGGCCTGGGATTTTCCCCTCGCCGCAGTTTTTTGCATTTTTATATGGATTGTTTTGCTCCATGATTCTGAGCGCTGCTTCGTCCCGATTCTGACTTTCGGATTTTCCTTTCGGGACAAAAACCAGCCTGGCAAGTGACCATCCTGCCCACTGCGCATCCTTGCCATTATGCCTCCGGCGAATTCTTTTTCAGTCCCTTTACACACCCAGTGCTTTGGTATGTATTTATAAAAATACCAGATATCCCACCAACTGTGTTGTATATAGAACACAAAATCCACAGATTTCTCACCAATTTTGTTAAAATTTCTTCAATCTCCCTTGCCATTATGACACTACCTGCATAGAATGGTATTGTCAATTGAACGGCGATATTCTGAATATCTTATCTGAATATCTTATATAAAGTCTTGATACAATATTTTCACAATTCAATAACCAAGGGAGGTTATCTTTTATGTCTAGCTCTAATAACGATGCCCAGTTCGAGAAAGTTCTGGGTTCCGGCGATATCCTCGTCATGGCATTCGGAGCCATGATCGGCTGGGGATGGGTGATCTCATCCGGCGACTGGATCAGCAGAGGAGGAGTTCTCGGAGCCGCACTCGGATTCGTTATCGGCGGCATCGTCATCTATTTCGTCGGCATGACTTATGCGGAACTGACCACCGCAATGCCGATGACCGGCGGCGAGCACATCTTCAGCTATAAAGCGCTGGGACCGACTGGATCATACGTCTGCACCTGGTCCATGATTTTCTGCTACATCGCAGTCGTCTGCTATGAAGCATGTGCATTCCCATCCATTATTACGTACATTTTCCCGGGATTCTTAAAGGGGTACTTATATACAATCGCAGGTTTCCGCGTTTACGCATCCTGGCTCGCCGTAGCACTGCTCATCGCGGCAGGAACCACACTGGTCAACCTGATGGGCGTCAAAGCAGCCGCTGTACTGCAGACGGTCCTGACCCTGATCATCGGAGGAGTCGGCATTCTCCTGATCGTATCATCAGCAGTCAGAGGTGACTCCTCCAATCTGATGCCGCAGCTGTTTGTCGGAAATACAGCAGGATCCGCCTTCAGCCATGTTCTGAACGTAGCCGTTGTCACTCCTTTCTTCATGATCGGATTCAACGTCATCCCGCAGGCTGCATCAGAGATTAATGTTCCACTGAAGAAAATCGGAAGAATCCTTATTCTCTCCATTATTATGGCTGTTGTCTTCTACGGATTCGTCATTCTAGCCGTCGGCAATCTGCTGAACCCGGCTGAACTGAAGACATCCATGAATTCTGCAGGCGGACTGGTTACTGCAGACGCTATCGCAAAGGCATTCAACAGTGCTGTAATGGCCAAGGTTCTGATCATCGGCGGAATGTGCGGAATTATCACCAGCTGGAACTCCTTCCTGATCGGCGGATCCAGAGCCCTGTATTCCATGGCTGAATCCTGCATGATCCCGAAGTCCTTCGGAAAACTGAGCGGTAAGAATAAGATGCCGGTACGCGCAATCCTGCTGATCGGATTTCTCTCCATGCTCGCACCCTTTGCCGGCCAGAAAATGCTGGTATGGATCTGCGATGCCGGAAATCTGGGCTGCTGCATTGCATACTGCATGGTTGCCGTTTCCTTCGTCATCCTGCGTAAAAAGGCGCCGGAAATGAAACGCCCGTTCAAGGTAAAGCATGGCATGTTCGTTGGATACGGAGCCATCATCACCTCCGGATTTATGGTTGCCATGTACATCATTCCGGGTTCCGGAAGCACACTGACCCCGCAGGAATGGATAATGGCAGGAGCATGGGCCCTGATCGGAGCCGGATTCTATATCCACAATAAGAGAAAGTATAAGGAGCGTTTTGGATACATCGAAGACATCACTTGTGTAGCCGAGCACGGACGCCGCTGCCAGGAGAAAGTCTATGCATTCGATCATTCCGGCCAGGTTTACGCGGACAAGAACCAGGAGGAACGTCAGACAGCGTAATTTCCACCGTTTCCCCTTACATTTCCTTACCGGACAGCAGAGGAGGCCATGATCTTCCGGACAGCAGAAGCTGTTTCACTGAGTTCTCTGCCTTCCCTGCTGACCAGATACACATCACTTTGAAATACATCTTCTTCCAATATCCTGCACAGGAGTCCGTCGGCGTCAGAAAGCGCTGACTGAGGCACCAGTGCCGTCCCGAGCCCGGACTTCGCCATCTGAAGCGCAGTCCGGGCATCGTCGTTTATACAGAAAATCTGAGGAGCAACCCCCTCCTGTTCACACTGCATACGAAAAATTTTCTCCCATCTGCGGTAGAGGATCAGCGGCCGCGCCGCCAGGTCAGCCGCCTTGACCCGAATGGTTTTTGTCCCGCCTGATCCCGGGAACAGTTCCGGCAGCCCGGCCGCAGCCAGACAGTCACGGCGGAGAAGGACCTTCTGAAGATGCGGTTCCGCAAATGGTGTCCGGACCACGGCAAGGTCAATTTTCTCATTTTCCAGCATGTCCAGTACTTCATAGGAATTTCCCTCGTAAATACGCAGCTGAAGATCCGGAATTTCCTTCCGGGCCCGGCCGATCATCTGGAAAACCGCATCCCCTGCGGCAGATGAAATCAGGCCGATCCGGACTACTCCCCGGCGGCCCTTCTTCAGATCATTCATTTCATCTTTAATTGAATCCTCTGTTTCCAGCATCTGCGAAGCATAGCGCTGAAGAAGGCGCCCCGCCTCCGTCAGCGTAATTTCCCGGCTCCCACGATGGAACAGGGTCATCCCGCATTCCGCCTCCAGAAGAGACATCTGCCGACTCAGAGGCGGCTGAGACAGGTGCAGACGCCTTGCTGCCGCGGATATGCTCCCCTCCTCTGCAATCACCAGAAAATACCTTAACTGCCGCAGCTCCATACTCTCAGCCCCTTTCTGCCGCCATCCATACCTATATTATATCGATTCATCTTAACTATATATATCCTATATACCGCAAAGTGTGCTAGCATAAACTTACAAAAGAAAGTAAGAATGAAGCACGGGCAGGGAGGCCGCAGACTGAACCACTGCAGCCTCCCGGAAAGCCTGCCCGATTTCTGAACTACCCGTGAGATAAACTGCGAAAAGGAGAACCAGCAGCCATGAATGCACGCAGCAATTCCGAACTTAAAACCACTTCTTTAAATACTGCAGAAACATCTGGAAGCAATGCGCTGAAAAAAGCCGGCACCGGCTCCATGAAAAACAGCCGGAGTGAATCCGGAGAAATCCGTCCGGCACATAAGAGCAGACCCGCGCTTTACCTGGATCTGTTCCTGACCTTTGCAGGGATCGGTGTCTCGACCTTCGGCGGCGGTTACGCCATGCTGCCAATCCTCCAGCGGGAAGTCTGCGACAAGCGCGGCTGGGCCACAGAAGAAGAACTGATGGACTATTACGCCATCGGACAGTGCACACCGGGCGTTATCGCCGTAAACACCGCCACATTCGTCGGATACCGGCTTGCCGGACCGCTGGGAGGCGTTTTCGCGACCCTCGGTGTCATATTCCCGTCTATCGTCATCATCTGCATCATTTCCGCATTCCTGAAGAATTTTGCGCACAGCGCCTGGGCCATTCACGCATTCAGCGGAATCCGCGCCGCCGTCTGTGTCCTGATCCTGGATGCCGTCGTCAGAATGGGAAAGAAATCCCTGGTTGACCGCTTCTGCATCGTCATTTTCCTTGCCATCCTCGCAGCTTCCCTCTTCCTGCACCTGTCCCCGATTCTGTACGTCGTTCTTGCAGGAGCCCTGGGGGTTCTGATCAGCCGCGTGACAAAGCGCAATGCATAAGGAGGAAAAATAATGTATACACTCTTAGAAATGTCCTGGGAATTCTTTAAAACCGGCCTGTTCGCCGTCGGCGGCGGCCTCGCCACTCTCCCGTTTCTTTATGATATGTCCGCACGCATGGGCTGGTTTTCCACGAATGATATTGCCAATATGGTCGCCGTCTCCGAGTCAACTCCGGGGCCTCTTGGCGTCAATATGTCTTCCTACGTCGGTTTCACCGCCATGGGCGTGCTGGGAAGCATGGTCACCACATGCAGCCTGGTCCTGCCTTCCGTCATCTGCATTCTGATTATCGCCCGCGTTCTGGACAGATTCAAAAACGCCGCTGTCGTGCAGCAGATCTTCTACGGCATCCGGCCGGCATCCGCAGCCCTGATCAGCGCCGCAGGCCTTCAAGTCGCAAAAATTTCCCTTCTGAATATCAAAGTTTTCCAGAAAACTGGAGCACTGATGAAGCTCTTTAACTGGAAAATGATCATTCTCGCTGCCGTTGTTCTGATCGCGTATAAGAAATTTAAATTTCATCCAATCGTGTATATCCTGGCTGCAGGCGCAGCGGGAGTCGTGATCGGAGGCTGATGAAGGGCTCTCTGAAGACCGCACAGACGGATTCCCTTGCTGTACAGCCGGTAAAAACCCTGCACCATTCATCCGTCTGAACGCCGCAGCTATGTGAACCGGCAGAACGCAAACCATATTCCTTCTGTAATTACCTGTAAATGAGATTTTAATGATAAGAACGGCCCCGGGATTTCCTCCATTCCCCGGGACCGTTTTATTGTCTGCTCTTCAAACGACAACAAGGTTCCCGGGAACCCGCCCGACGCTTCAGCGTCAGGAAAGGGTGGATTCTCATTGTCTTTTCTTTACCTGTTGAAACTCAGCGTGCAGGAACTACCGGCATCCGCCTCGCGGCCGCCTGCCCGTTCATCCCCTTGGCCGCTTCCTTTTGTCCATACCACCAGGCCCATGTCGTCATCATCAAAATCCGCAGCACGATCTTCTTTCTGAAAATACTCTTCCATCCACGTCTTCACATCCTGTGAAAGCGGCTCGTCGAACGTAAACGACTGCCCGCCTCCTCAGGAATCGTGCATGTGCATGTATAAATTAAATTGCTCCATCAGCGTCCGCTTTAAATACGCCACTTCTGAAAGCGGCAGCATTACCCTTCTCTGCTTCATCTATCCCAGGCCTCCCGGCATACTTTCTATCTCAATGAATTGATTATTTCTATAACCATTTATTTACGACACCGATACGATTCAAACACATCGGACAAAATATATACGCGCCAGGAATAAACGAACTGACGAAATCCTCGCTGATGCGGACGCCGCGCCGCTTATCATACATGCTGTAAATACGATGAAGAGCTGCCCGAATCTCCTCCGCAGACAAACGTGCTGAATTAAGATTAAAATGCGAAAGGAAACATCACAGGCATAATTTACGCAGACCGAATTCACCAGGTCGGAGCATAAAAAAACTCTGAACCACATATGTAGTTCAGAGTTATTCGTTGGTATCGGATCAGGGGATCGAACCCTGGACTCAGCCGTGAGAGGGCTACGTCTTAACCACTTGACCAATCCGACATATCTTAAGTTTTACGCAATCTTCAAAAGAACTTTTCAAACATGCGCTCTTGAAAACTGACGAATATTATAATACACGGAATCGAGGCCTCTGTCAACCGATTCCCTGAAAATATTTTAAAAAAATTAATCTGGATTCTTTATGCATATAAGAGTACAATAAATTCATATCGCATATTGTGATATGAACACAAAATTCGCCAATTTGACGTTGTTTTTTATGAATTGGAAAAGGAGATTGACCAATGATGAAATACAGAAGCACTCGCGGTGAACGGCAGGAACTGACCTCTGCAGACGCTGTCATCCGCGGTCTGGCATCTGACCGCGGCTTGTACGTGCCAGAGGAGATTCCCGCACTTCCCTTTGCTATAAAAGATATGCTGGAGCAGCCCTACACCGCCTTCGCAGAAAAAGTGATCGGCGCATTCTTCGATGACTATACAAAAGAAGAAATTCACTCCTGCGTGCAGAATGCATACACAAATACGTTCGAAGCCAAAGAAATCGTTCCGGTCGTACACGCCGGCGACGCATGGTTCCTGGAGCTCTACCACGGCCGCACCGCCGCATTCAAGGACATGGCCCTGTCCATCCTGCCTTACCTGCTGACCACAGCCGTTAAAAAGCAGCATGATGACCATAAAATCTGCATCCTTACCGCAACCTCAGGCGACACCGGAAAAGCTGCCATGGCAGGATTCGCTGACGTCCCGGGCACAGAAATTATTGTCTTCTATCCGAATAATGGCGTCAGCCAGGTACAGGAACAGCAGATGCGCACCCAGGAAGGAAAAAACGTCCACGTCTTCTCCATTGAAGGCAACTTCGATGATGCCCAGACTGGCGTCAAGACCATTTTCCAGGATCCTGACTTCGCAGCAGAACTCGATGCCAAAGGAATCCGCCTGTCTTCCGCGAACTCCATCAACATCGGTCGTCTGGTTCCGCAGATCGCCTACTACGTTTACGGCTACGCGCAGCTCGTAAAGCAGGGCGCAGTCAAAGACGGCGATCCAGTCAACATCACTGTTCCAACAGGAAACTTCGGAAACATCCTGGCCGCCTACTACGCCAAGCAGATGGGAATTCCAGTTAAGAAACTGATCTGCGCGTCTAACCAGAACCGTGTACTGACCGACTTCCTGACCACCGGCGTATATGATGCCAACCGTGATTTCTACCAGACCAACTCCCCGTCCATGGATATTCTGGTATCCAGCAACCTGGAGCGCCTGCTTTACCACCTCAGCAGCGACGACAGCAGCGAAATCGCTTCTCTGATGCAGAGTCTGGATAAGGACAGAAAGTACGAAATCCCTTCCTCCATGAAGGACAAACTTTCCCTCTTCTCCGCAGGCTCCGCAGACATGAAAGAGACCGACGCCGCCATTGGAGAAATGTATAAGAAAAACCATTACCTGATGGATACTCATACTGCCGTTGCCTACTACGTATATGAGCAGTACCGCAGGGAGACCGGCGATGAAACACCGACTCTCATTGCTTCCACTGCAAGCCCGTATAAATTCGCCGACAGTGTCGCCGCATCCATCGGCCTTCCGAAAGCTGAGAACAGCTTCCGCTGCATCGATGAAGTCGCCGAAGAGACCGGCGTCCCGGTTCCTGCATCCTTCAAGGGCCTGGAATCCCGCCCGATCCTCCACGACCAGGTCATTAAAGTCAGCGAGATGAAAAACGCCGTCGCAGACGCGCTGAAATAGCGTTTTCCAGACAAAATATATGCAGCAAGGAAAAAGCATCTGAGCTTCCTCTCCAGGCCTTAAACGGGCTCAGAGATGCTCAGGTGCTTTTTTATTGTAAACGGTAAATAGCACGTACCTACCACCACGCTCTAAATTCTTGTAAAATATGGTCAACAAAATGTTACAAGAATTTACAAGGTGGTGTGAAATGGACGTTTCCGAAAAACTGAGATTACAGCAGTGGGCATCCGATATGGCGGATTTCCAGAACAGCCGGCTTACCAGAAAACAGTGGTGTGAGGTTCATGACATCAATATCAATACGTTCGGTTACCGCTGCACCCGTGTACGGCATGCGGTAAAGGAATATGAGCGGCAGAAGGAAGAACAGTCGAGATTTGTGATGATTCCAGCTTCTTCCGAATCAGCAGAAATCAATGTTCAGGAAGAACCTGAAGAAACCTCTTCCAAGTCAGAACCCCGTATTGTTGTTTACTTCGATCAGGCAACTCTCGAACTTCCCTATGATGCTCCAGAAAATCAGATCCGGACAATCCTGGAGGTGCTGAGTCATGCTGAATGATCTGAAGACTGATGGGATGACCGTATATATCGCGTGCGGGTATACGGATCTGAGGTATGGCGTAGACAGTCTCGCCGGCATCATTCAGTCTGAAACCGAGATGAATCCGTTCACGGAAAATACGCTGTTTCTCTTCTGCGGCAGACGTCTGGACCGAATCAAGGGTCTACTCTGGGAAGGAGACGGATTTCTCCTCCTGTACAAACGCCTGGAGGATGGAAAGTTCCGGTGGCCGCGGGACAGATCTGATGTCGAAAAGATGACCCCGCAGCAGTTCCGCTGGCTGATGGAGGGACTCTGCACAATCCAGAAGCAGACCGTTAAAAAGGTCCATCCCAAACGAATTGAATAAGATGAAATCATGCAAAAAAAGCCTTGAAAATATGCCTTTCAGGGCTTTTTTTGATTCTCCGGAACTGGTATAATTCAGGTATGAAAGAACTCACGAAAAAACAACTGAATAGCATGAGTTTATCCGAGAAAGAAGAACTGATTCTCAAGCTGTTAAGGGCGAATGACGATCAGCAGAAATTGATTGAAAAACAAAAAACGGAAATCGACAAACAAAAGACAGAAATGGAGCATATGTCCGATGTCGTCCGCAAGCTTCAGAACATGATTTTCGGAAGAAGCAGTGAAAAGGATATTCTGAAGGAAGCTGAGCAGTCAAAAGACCATCAGCTTCAGTTTGTGTTCAATGAGGCAGAAGGAACCGTGGACATTGTAGATCCTTCAGAACTGGCAGAGAGTGATACCGAAGAAGAGGATCCGGAAGAAGGAAGTGTCCTCGTTCCAGCTCACAGGAGAAAAAGACCGAAAGGCAAACGGAAAGCAGATCTTTCCAAACTGCAGAAGGTTGTCAGGGAATATACCCTGTCAGAAGAGGAACTGGACGAATACTTCGGCGGAAAATATACAGAGCTGAACCCGGACAGACATTCCATTGTCGAATATGAGCCTGCTCATTTTGTTCATGTGGAACAGGTGGTACACGTATACCGTGGATCCGACGGCCGGATTATCCGTGCCGATCATCCGGAAACTCTGCTTAAAACCAGCATTGCAACACCGTCTCTTGCAGCTGGCATTATGAACGGAAAATATGTCAATCACCTTCCGCTTACACGGATGGAAA
>Ga0214925_100476_pt1 | contig 18262 bp, 14 predicted proteins | sample Stichaenrichment_FD_168299 | JGI IMG/M metagenome (GOLD analysis project Ga0214925, IMG submission 168299) | Xylose enriched microbial communities from anaerobic bioreactor in Madison, Wisconsin, United States - 63SRT | ecosystem: Engineered > Bioreactor > Anaerobic > Unclassified | place: USA... | reverse complement strand
GGAGAAATATCAGGCGTATCTACGCGCAGCATAGCGGTACAATAAACAAAAAAATGACCAGCAGCCGGACGGTCACTGGTCAAAAATATTATATTTTTTCACTGTCTTCTTGACGGGGAGCAGTTCAAGATGTAGTGGGAGTTTTTGTTGACAGATCTCCAAGTGGTTTCGTGAACTGTCCGCAGCCTATGCCTGGAACGCCTCCCGGCTCCCTTCGCGCATGCTCACGCTTCCGACTCCGCCAGCCTTCTCCGGGACGCGTACCTTCGGACCCGTCCTCGGTACGCCCTGTGTGTCCTGTCACCGTTTCCGTGCATTTCATGCCCGGAACGGTTCCATTCCACACAGCTGTGCACCCCGGATTCAGGCCGTCGATCGTCTGGCAGCGAGGCGCTCAGAAGTCCAGGCATCAGGCTGCGTTACAGTCTCACGTCCAATCAGTTTAGCAGTTCTCTTTCTGCTCCACAGCTCTTGATCAGCATCTGAGTTCCGGAAGCTCCGTCCATGACAATAGGCTCTCCGTCAAAAATACTCCAATCGTGGAGTTCCTCTTTCGCACGCTGGATGACACGGTCCGCATATTCAGCGTACTTCTCCCGGTGAGTGTTTTCAGGCCTTTCCTTATGAAAATCATCCACTTTCAGTTCGCCGCCGTTGATCAGGTACACTCTGATGTCACTCAGTCTTCCGAGCCCTTCATCGCTCCATCCCTGCGGCTCACGGCTGAACCGCTTCGACAGAATATGACTGACCAGTCCTTCTGTGCAGCTTCCCGGCATATCCTCCTTGAACCGATTCACGATCGGCTTCCAGTTCCCATTCAGATAGACGCCAAATCTGTTGACTTTTTCCGTCAGCTCCTTGTTTTCCTTCGCATCATCCAGCAGTTCCTGTATGCACCGGTCAGCTTTGCTTTGATCATTTTTCTTTACAGCGTCCATGATTATCGTTTTCACTCTTCTCTTTGGAAAACAAACTGCCAATGACCGCAGGGCCTTTTGGAAATGGAAACCATCCATAACGTGAACCACATTACAAAAATCTTCCAGACCATTCCGGATCCAGTTCCCGCCGTCTCCATGCAGCACGATTTTCTCCAGCACACCCATGTCGTATTTCTTTTCGATGAATCCCTCTACGGTCTTCCACAGACGTCTGGTATTGAAATCCTCATCGACAAAACTCACCGGCTCTACAGTCGCATTCCGATGAGTGCCGATCGAACGGATCCCTTCTGTTACGGTCACCAGTGGAACAATCCTGCTCCGCTTTCCTGGCTTCTTTCCTGCTTTCTGCATGTGTACGTGATCTTCATCAGCAAAAACATGGAGTATCTTGACCTTTCGCTTCGCCTCCGGCACAGCGGTCTCTGGAACATTTACCTTCATGATACAGTTCTTCACGGTCTGTCTGCTCAACTCGCCTCCCGTCACGATAGCAGAACTCTTCGCATAGGATACGTAAGCTGCATTCTCAGCCAGCCGCTTCCCTACGACCCGGTCAACACGTTCATACTTTGGCAGGCAAAGAATCTCATCCAGAAGAAACCGGTGCTTCCCTCTGTTCTTGTCAAAGTAATAGCTCCGTTCGATCCCGATCGTCCCAAATTCTGTATAGATCGTCCGTTTTCTGCCTCTGGCTTTGATCGTGAGTCCGAGTTGTTTCCGGCCAGCTTTGTCATTCCTCAATTCCTGATCAAATTCCTCCGCTGCCGCACGAATGAACCTGGCGGTCGTTTTCCTGCAGTACTCCATGAGTTTTGCACTGGTCTCTTCCCATTTCATCCCTTCGTGAGGTTTTAGTGTTTCCAGGATATTTTCCAGAAATTCAGCTGCGATTTCATGTATAATAGATGACATAGGGATCTCCTTTCGAGTGCAAAGATGTAATTTCTTCACTTTTATCTTAGCACTTGGAGATCCCTTTTCCAGTTTCTAAACTCCCACTAATACTTTACACCCTCCATACATTTCTGAATCAGCATCTAAATCCTGGGAACTATACGTCCAGAATTTCTCCTGTCTTTGGATTCAGGATTCTCTGGTTTCTGCTGCCTCTGAAATGCAGCGTGATATCTTTCTGCTCCATAACGAATCTGCCGTCCACCAGCACATCGATGTCATTCAGCATGCTGTCCGTGTACGGCGTGTACTTGCTTCCGCCTTCGGCCAGGTCTTCACCCCAGCGGTAACCCGTGTAGCACCAGATCGTCTTCTTCGGATATGTCTCCTTAATCGTTCTGAACAGCCCCGCCAGCACCTCCTGATTCTCCGGCTCAAACGGCTCCCCGCCAAGGCAGGTAAATCCTGCGATATAGTCCGGCTTCAGCATGTCCAGCAGCTCCTGCTCCGTCTGCTTCGTAAACGGCTTTCCATATTTAAAGTCCCAAGTCTCCGGCTGAAAACATCCCTCGCAGTGATTCCGGCATCCCGACACGAACAGCGAAACCCTGACACCGAGTCCGTTTGCCACATCATAATTTTTTATATTTCCGTAATACAATTCAGTTCCCTCTTTTTCCTACAATTATATATAACAGACACAGTTTACATTTCCTGTTTTGCTGTTTCAGACCAAATTCCTCCTTGCAAGAAAGATTTTTGTCGGCCTGCAGCGTATCTTTCATCATACCTGCCCCAGCGGCAAATTGCAAGATGCAGGGTGAAAATGCCTGCCTGCTCCGCAGAAAACAGCTCTGTATCTGTATATACTGGGCTCTGCGTTTGTCAAAAATTATCATGAACAGATAAAGATTCTGCCAATCCCTTTACATTTCAAGGTCTCTAACGTATAATAATTAGCTATAGAAACAAAATCTACAAAATGTTAGGGGTTAACTTATGGAAAAGGAACAATTCTTACAGGTTTATCGCCATTCAATGGCACACATTCTTGCAAAGGCCGTTATTGAGATCTTTGGCAAAGAGAACGTACAGTACGCGATCGGACCGCAGATTGCGGACGGTTTCTATTACGATTTCGTGCTTCCGCGAACGATCACGAATGACGATTTCAAAACCATCGAAGATAAAATGCATGAGATTCTGAAGAGAAAGGAAGACTGGACCCGCAAGGAGGTCAGCAGAGCAGAAGCTCTGGACATCTTCAAGGACCAGAAATTCAAGACAGAACTCATCGAGGATCTTCCAGAAGATGAGAAGATCACCATTTACTATACCGGAGACGATTACGTCGACCTGTGCACAGGTCCTCACGTTGACAACTCCGCGGAACTGCTGAACGTTGCTTTCGAAATCAAGTCTTCTTCCGGTTCTTACTGGAGAGGCGACGAGAACAGAGAGCAGCTGCAGAGAATTTACGTTTACGCATTCCCAAGCAAGCAGGAGCTGAAAGAGCATAAGAAGCTCATTAAGGAAGCTATGGAGCGCGATCATAAGAAGCTCGGCAAACAGCTCGACCTGTTCATGTTTGATCCAAGTGCACCGGGAATGCCGTTCTGGCTGCCAAGAGGCTGGAAGCTTTTCAACGCGCTGATGGCATTCTGGAGAAAGATCCATGATGCGCATGACTACATGGAGATTTCCGGACCGGTTATCAGCGGAAAAGAGATCTGGGAGACATCCGGACACTGGGGTCACTACGTACAGAACATGTTCATCATCCCGGCAGGAAACGAGGGAGACCGCGTATTCGCCTGCAAGCCGATGAACTGCCCGAACGCCATTCTGGTTTATAAGAGAGATGTCAGAAGCTATAAGGATCTGCCGTTCAGAATCAGCCAGACAGACGTTATTCACAGAAGAGAGAAGTCCGGAGAACTGAACGGACTCTTCCGTGTACAGATGTTCCGTCAGGACGACGCTCATATCCTGCTGAAAGAAGACCAGATCGGTGACGAAATCGCCGACATCATGAGCATCGCCGAGAAGATCTACGGCACATTCGGCCTGACCTATAAGGCTGAGCTGTCCACACGTCCGGACGACTTCATGGGAGATATCGAGACATGGAACCGCGCAGAAGCAGACCTGAAAGCCATCCTCGACAAAGTTTACGGAGAAGGAAACTACGAGATTAACGAGGGCGACGGTGCATTCTACGGTCCTAAGATCGACCTGAAGATGACCGATGCTCTGGGAAGAGAGTGGCAGATGGGTACCATCCAGCTCGACTTCCAGCTGCCGCTGAACTTCGACTGTAAATACACAGATGAGGACGGCGTTCAGAAGATGCCGGTCATGCTGCACCGCGCAATCTTCGGATCCGTTGAGCGTTTCATCGGAATCCTGACCGAGAACTTCAAGGGCGCATTCCCATTCTGGCTGAACCCGTATCAGGTGGCCGTAGTTCCAATCCGCCAGGAGCACAACGAATACGCAAAGAAAGTCGTTTCTGCCCTGACTGATGCCGGTATCCGCGTAGAGGCAGACTACACCGATAAGAACATGCGTGAGAAGATCAAGAACTATAAGAACTACAAGGATCCATACATCCTGGTTGTCGGAGACAAGGAAGCAGCAGAAAACACCGTTTCCATCAATCTCAGAGGCTCCAACAAGCAGGTTCAGAACGTTCCGCTGGATAAGTTCATCGAAGTCTGCAAGAAGCAGAACGAAGAGTACACACTGGACCTCGTAACAGAGTTTTAATGAATAAACAGATTACAGTCTGATCTTGAAGCTTAATATGTGACATGTAATTTCCCTGCTCCGGATGGGCAGGGAAATTTTTCTATAAATCTGTCGGGATTCAGCTCACTACCCAAGTTACAACAATGCGTCTAACGCCGTCTTGTATACTGTATAACAATGATTCATTATGCATTTCAATTTTACTCATTTTATTCAGCAAAGGAAAAGGCCAGCCTCGCGGCTGGCCTTTTCCCTGCAATGTTTCATGAAAAAGAGAGTTTATGATTTATTTATCACTGTCTCCGGGATCGGCACTTCCCTTTGACAGTTATTACTATAGCAAATTACTGTGGTGAATCCACGAATTAAGATGAACAATTGGTGAAGTTATGCTAAACGAACTTCGCACATTCCAATATCTTTCCGGATGCTGTTCATAAAACATTGCTGTTTACAGATGCCTGCGTTCACTGACTCTGCACCCCGGATCCGAAAACTCCAGAATTTCGCCGTAATGTTTATGATTATTCATCTCCGTCAAGGCTCTGCTCATTGTCCTCGACATCGGCGATGATTTTCCTTGAAGTCTCAGATGCTTCTACTCCTCCTTTCCCTGTTTCCGGCGTTATACAGGGATCTTTTGGAACCTGCGGCTTCTTCTTCGGCATGTGATCAACCGGAATAGAATCGCCGATCCCCATTGCCTCTGCAGCTGTTCCCAGTGTAGAGACCAATTCTGTAATATCTGAAGGCATAAAGATCTTGGTTGCGCGTCCGTCGGAGACATCTTTCAGAGCCTCCAGGCCTTTCAGACGAAGGACTGTCTCACTGACATTAGCATTTTTCAGGGCTTCCAGACCTTCTGCTTCTGCCTGATAAACCATTTTAATCGAACGGGAACGGCCTTCTGCGAGTGCAATCTGCGCATCCCTTTCTGCCTCTGCACTAAGGATTTTCGCCTTTTTGTCTCCCTCGGCGCGGCTGACAACCGCTTCCTGATGCGCCTGCGCCTCCAGAACAGTCTGACGGCGTTCACGCTCTGCACGCATCTGCTTGGTCATGACCTCTTCAATTTCTTTCGGCGGCTGGATGTTTTTAATTTCTACTCGGGAAACCTTGATTCCCCACGGGTCTGTCGCCTCATCGAGGATCTGCTCCATCCTCCGGTTGATCTCATCCCGGCTCGTCAGCGTCTGGTCCAGTTCCATGTCTCCAATAATGTTTCTTAGCGTCGTGGCAGACAGATTCTGCAGTCCGGAAATCGGGTTTTCCACACCATATGTGTACAGCTTCGGATCGAACACCTTCATAAAGACGACGGAATCAATCATCATCGTAACATTATCCCTTGTGATCACCGGCTGCGGCGGGAAATCCAGCACCTGCTCCTTTAGGGAAATCTTCTTAACCACACGCTCAAAGAACGGAATCTTTACATGCAGGCCCGCCTCCCACACCGCCTTGAACTTCCCGAAGAATTCTGTAACATATGCGTGCGATTGCGGTACTATTCTAACATTCGACACTACAAGTAAAACAACTAACACGAGAATAATCAGCCAAATGATCAGTTTAACCATATTCCACCATCCTCCCCTTATTTGCATCATTCTTTACTTTTTCACTGGACTGTTTCTGATTTCAATATATCATTCTTGATTTGCGCTTTCAATTTATTTCAGAATTTTTAAGAAGTATTTAGTCTTCAACGGAAACAATGCGCACCGAGCCGCACGACCAAACGATTTTGTGCACAGGCCTAAACTGCGCCTACATATTCTCTTTAAAATTCATCATCATTTCTGCCGTCAAAGACAGATTGACATCTCTGTCCAATTCCTTTTTGTCCGCCCAGACCGCCTGTGCCAGCTCTGTTTCATCCATCCGGATCGGTTCGCTGTCATCCGCTTCCGCATAGAAACCGATCAGGAGGTTCGAATCAAAGCCCCAGGGCTGACTTTTATAATACCGAATATGATCCACATGGATTCCGGCTTCTTCCATGACCTCCCGCTTCACCGTTCCCTCCGCCGTCTCTCCGATCTCACAGAATCCGGCAATCAGCGCGTCTCCTCTGTATGGCCGGTTTGCATATCGGGTAACCAGCATCTTATCATGGCTGCGGTTCATTACCCCGACAATGACCGCCGGAGCAATTTTGGGATAAACTGTATTTCCGCATTCCCGGCAGACCAGTGCACGCTCACAGGATTTGTGATAAAGCGGCTTTCCGCAGCGGCCGCAGAAACGGTTGTCCCTGTACCAGACATGAAGATGCCAGGCCGTCATCCCGGCAAAACACAGATCTTTTGGATTTACACTTCTGAGCAGCCGGAAGGATTCCCAGCCAAATCCTTCCGCAGAAAAATCCATACCGTCCTCTGCATCCATCAGGAAAAACTTCTGCTGATCGATTCTGAAAAGATAGGTCAAGCGGGATGCTAGGCAGGTTGAAATCACCTTTTTATCGGCATTTTCTCCGCCCTCCTCTGCATCATCCCGATAGCCTTCTGCGATCAGCTGTACGCTTGGAAATATCAATTCCCCATTCTCTTTTTTCCTGCAGTACATGTTCTGCCCGCGAAAGATAAATACGATGCTGCCTGCTTCCGGTGCGGCTTCTGTTCCGCTCTGAAACTCATTATGCATGACTTTCGGTTCGATATCCTGAATCATGGTTCACCTCTTTTACTCTTTACAATTCACCGTTTTTCTGTCTGATGCAGCGCTTCCCGCAGATCAGCGTACCCGGATCACATTTCTTATGATCCGGATCCCTCTGCTTCCGCCGTTTATTCTGAGAGCGGAAGATTTTTTGTGTGGTCCGGCAATTTTATTGGCAGCAATCGATATATTGCGTCCATCAGTAACCAGAATCGGCGAAGCCCCACGCGCACGGGTCTTGATGACATTATTTTTCACCTTGACATTCCCGATGTAGTAATTGCCTTTTGGCACAGCCTCTCCGGAATTCCCTCTGACCGCTTTATGGATCCTGCGGCCGAGCAGATAAATTCCATTTCCCCGGGATGAAACAATTGTATTGTTCGCGATCACTCCATTTACCTTCTCCGCCGACGCCGTATAGGCCCGGGATCCTCTCCTTGGAAGATAATATCCGTCTGCCGTGTAGGCCATATTGAAAATCTGAATTCCGGTTCCTCTGCTCTGAATGCGATTGCCGACTATCCGGAGTCCCTGCACATTACGCATGTAAAAACCGGCATCCTGACAGTTCGTCACTGTGTTATTCTTAAACACGACGTTCTTAAACGGCCTTCCGATCACCGCCGTATGGGAACCGACAGTGCGCACCACATGGTCAAAGCTACAGTTTTCTACGACAATGTTCTTAGAAACATAGTCAATCTCCGAATCCAGCGCCTGGTATCCGTTAAAATGCTGCTTTGCCAGAATGTCGATCTGTACACACTCATATCCAGGATTTCCGTAATTCGTTCTGCCGGAATTATGGAAGCGGCAGTTCTTGATATACAATCCGTTTACGCCGGCGGTCTCCACCAGATGACTGTTTTCCGCATTGCAGAGTTCCACATTTTCCAGGGTCACATTGGCGGCGTGGGCAATCTTGATTCCGGTGGAATCGTGCAGCCTGCAGCGATCCCAGCTTCCTCCGTTGATCGTGATATTCTGGTAATAAAATCCGTGAGCCTGAGAATCAATTCCCGGAGTCCCGACTTTCAGAAGATTATCTCTTTTCTTTTCTTTAAAGAGCACACCTGGCTCACTGGTCAGCTTTGTATTGGAATAAATATGCAGTGCTCCATTCAGCCTGTATGTCCCGGCCTCTACGACAACCTCATACGGATGATCAGATGAAGCATTGTCCCTGGCGCGGTCCAGCGCTTTCTGTATGCCTCTCTGCCCCTGGCTGTGTGCCACACGGATCACTTCAGCCGGCTGCACAGATGAGACATCATCCGCATACACATAACCCGATAATGCCGATGCAAGCATGACAGCAGAAATAACTGCCACAAATACGAGCAGAACCTTTACTGCTGTTCTGCAATTTCTCTCAAGAAAATACATACTCTCTTTTTCCATCACAATAATAACTTTCCCGGTGCAGATTTTTCCGCCACGCGCCTGATCCTTAACCTATAATTTTTCTGCTGTCTGATTAACGGCTTACTACCGGGACTGTGTCCAGCCAGTCCGGGCATCTGAATGCGCGGTGTCCGCCTCTATCCAGGTACTGCGTCCCATCGTCCAGTTCTTTAATATCAGAAATTTTCTGCAAGGTCAGCTGTTTCCAGACCTTTTCACTCAGAACCTCATCTTCCGGATGATCCAGATCAATTCCAATGTCCGCGACAGTCAGCAAATCCATATACTTCCCAGCATTTTCCGTAATGAGGCCCGTCTTCACATATCCGATGGTAACCGTCTGATCGGAATGAACAATCAGACTTCCCTGTCCACTGTCTCCGTTCATGCCGCTGTTTATGTCACAGCTGACAACGAAAGCTCCTGTCTGATTCATCTCTTCAATCATCTTTTTATACTTTCCGCGGACTTCACCCTGAAAACCTGTTCCCAGAAGACAGTCGACAACAATTGCCGCGCCCTCCAACTGTCCGGTTTCCGGCTCATACGGAAGGACCTCTGCACCCAGAAGTTCCGCCCGCTGTTTATAGTACATGCTGTCCTTCGACCAGTGATCACTGACCGTTAAAATCTGGCATTCCATCCCTTCATTTCTCAGAATCTCCGCCAGCGCGAACCCGTCTCCGCCGTTATTTCCGGACCCCACACAGATCACCACCGGATCTGTGCTGAAATCACCGGCCATCCAGATTCCCGCCGCGGCCCTTTTCATCAGCTTCAGACTCGGCACTTTCTCACGGATCGTGGTCTGATCACTTTCTCTCATGTTTTCAACGGAAATACAATCCATACTCATTTCCTGCTCCTTCCCTGTATCGCACGACAAAAGCTGACCTGCCAAGAAAGCAGATCTGTTGTTTTCCCCTGCTTTTTATTCCTATCCATACGATCTGCAGAAGCAGACTGTTTCATCCCTGAAAAAGACTTTGTTTACAGCCTGCTGATAATCTTTCCGATATTCTTCACCGCGATGGAAATCGTCCCATCCGGCTGGTTGATGAACTCGATGAAATCGTCATTTCCCGCGTATTCCGCCGGGAAGGTAATTTCAATTCCGGTATCCGTCTTGATTTTCTGGCTGCGTCCCTTCTTCACGGCAACTTCTTGATCGACAACCGCTTCAGAAGGAAGCTGAGCATCCTGGATTTTCTCATCGTAAGACGCCAGCATATGTGGAGAGCCGGCAAAAACTTCCCGACCCACATCATCCGGCGACAGCCGGTCCGTAGACTCCGCATTCTCCGAAATATACGTTTTCGCCCTTGCGAGCGCAAGCGGTGCGTTTTGTCCGAACTCCTCTGCTACGTCGCGGGTGATCTTCTCGACGGCAACCAGAAGGTTGTGATTGGCTAGTTCCTTCTCGCACTGAAGAATCTCATCCTGCAGGAGATTGACCTTCTGTCCGTTGATTTCTACGGCCTTGTCCCTGTAACGGATGCGCATCGTGGACTTATTTATCAGCGCCGCAGCGGCGGCCTTCTGCTTGTCTCCCGGGAGAATGGCGTGGTTGCGGATAATGGTCGCCGTGGTTCCCTCTTCATTATGCTCCACCAGATGCGTGTACGCGGTCCGGTGATCCAGCAGAAGCAGGGCCAGCTGAGGGCCGTCATCATCAGTAAACTCTGCAGCCAGCAGGTCATAGGACGTTTCCGCATCAGACACTTCCAGAGCTGCTTTCAGATTCTCCGCGATTTCCTGCGTAAAATCAACGAAATTTTTCCTTCCGTCCAGATAATCCTGCATGAGCTTTCTGAAACTGCTGTCCTCGGAAAAAGCCGCCAGATTCGCGCGGGACTCCGACTGACTCCGCTCAATATGCGTTTCCACATAAGTGCGGACCACCTCGCTGCTTGTGTCCAGCTCATGCTGGGACGGCAGATAAACGCCGGAAACAAAGTCGATGATATGCAGAATCGCGCGCTGAATGTTCATATATTCCCCCTGCTGATAATTCCAGTTCCATGCTTCTTGAATCATCATTATAACATAGAACTTCGCCCATGTAAAGAACATATGTTCTCGATAAAGGTATAAATTCAGGGAGCCTGAACTGGCTCCCCATGATTGTTTCGGGTTTTCTACTCTGTTCTCTTTCCTGTAGCTGCCAAAACCGCTGATAATATTCCCGCTGCAATAAATGGAAGTCCGGAATCAATCACTTTGAATGGAGTGATGTAAACTGTCGTTCCCGCAAACAGCCCGCCAAGCCAGCTGAATACCAGCAGAAGGTATGCGGCGAGTGCAGCATAGAGAAGGATGCGGATTCCCCTTGAAACGCCTCTTTTTATCTGATAATTCCGCCTTTTTAGCAGTGCCACAGCTATTACTGAACTCAGGCAGAAGACAAAAAGTGGTTTTGCAAGGAATCCATACAGCAGCACCAGCAGTTTATCTGGCTGGAAATTTGCGATGCTCTGATTCAGAGGCTGATGCAGACTGAACAGCATGGCCAGAGACAGGACACAGAGCGCACCCGTGATCAGAAGGTAATGGTTGGATTTTCTGGTCATCAGGACCACCTCCCTTCGTTTCTATTATTATACACTAGATGGTGCGGCAGTGATACACAAATTATTAATTATTCATTGTTTTTTTGATGTATACACCCTGTTTCTCCGTCTAACTTGTCCCCTGAAAAACTGCCGATCCGTTCCTTTATCACCGCAACATTCCGTCTGTCTTTACTCAGATAAATCTTCTTTCCTTCCTGATACAGCTTTGCCTCCTGCGCATACTCTGAGCGGGCCTTATACTCCTGAAGGGCCGTATCCTGAATCTTTTTCCACTGCTTATTCCAGTTTCCGCCCTTCTTTTTCTTCTGGAACCCTTTCTGTTCCTGTTTATACAGCTTGTCTGTCACATAGTCGAAGGTATAGCTTTCCCGGCATTTCCAGTAGCTATCAGAAAATTTGATCCCCGCCGTCCTGCAGGCTTTATTGATTTTGTTATAACTTTTCGCCTTCCGGCCGGAAGCGATCTGCCTCTTGATATAGGCGTTGATGTCGCTTTTTGTCCAGCGGATTCCCTGTGACTTCGCATAAGAAAGCAGGGCTCTCTGGCTGAGCATCGTTGTCTGTGCTTTCGCCCAGGCGGTTTTATGACCCTTTCCGAAGAGTTTTTCCTGCTCCTGCGCGTATGTATACATATACGTATACGCACTCTCATAGCCCAGCTTATCCCGCAGGTCCATTCCCTGTTTCTGGCAGATGACCCAGCTCTTCATGGATGCTGCACTTGCGCTTCTGCTTCTGTCTGCCTGATCCCGGGAATTCTTTCCCGAGGACACGAACATGTTGACAATCAGAGCTGCCGCAAGGGCTGCGAGAATGCAGAGGCCAATAATTGAACGTATACGCTTATGTTTATATGACATCCTTCTTTTCCTTCCAGGAACGAATAAAATTATGCTATTCTGGCATCCATGATTGTGAAGATCACAATCAGTGCAATCAATACTGCTGCAAACCATCCATAACTCAGGAACCAGTTGACCGGTCCGGAAACACCCTTCCTCCTCAGCTTGAAATTAGCTGTCGTTTGTGAAAAAACAGGTCCAAAGCAGAGAAGACCGATCAAAACCCAGGCAGCCCCATAGAATCCTCCGCCGCTTCTAAAAAACAGATAGACCTGCACAGCGCACCAGAACAGCGACAATCCCCATAACTGTAATTTATGATGCGACCACGTCGGCGTAAAGATCTGATTTTCCGCATTCCTCCTCGCCTGGCGTTCCCAGCGTATATAGGTAAGCAATGTATCTGCATTGATTGCTGCAGCAAACAGCCATATAGCACATAAGGCCAGCGTATCCGAACGTTTGAGCAGTGATTTGCTGGCCATCAGCTGCTTTACGTTTATCAAACCCAAAACCATGCATACGAAAAACGAAATCATCCATCCCATTTTATACCCGACAGCACAGATGGAAATGTTATTTACCTGCACCAGCGGATCGGTTTCCAGCGGAACAGCATCTGGGTCCTCATTACAGAAAACCTTTATCTTTTTATTTTCTGCGACTAACTCCCATCCTGCCTCTTCACAGAATTCCTGAAAGCGTAGTTCACTTCCGGTTGGAGGCGACCACTGCCTGCTGTCATCTACATAAGTAATCGCATATTTCACCCTGGCAGGTTCTGCACGGCGATAATGGATCGTCAGCCCAATTCCATCAACGCGCCAGCCGGATTCTGCTTTAGCGGTAAAATGTGTTTCCATGCTGCTGTGATCATAAAACGGAAACGCCATCAACTCGATAAACTGTTTCATTGGACACCTCTCCTTACGCCAGACCGGGCGGCCCAGTCAGTAACGATTCATCCGTTATTTTCCATCCGCAAAGCTTGTGAAATACTCCGTTTCCTCAGCCGGACATCCCCCCTGCTCTTTCTCCATATGAATAAGACGGATCAGATGCGCCATATTTCTTCCTAAATTCCGCATGGTCTGCAGGCCTTCCAGGTCCTTTTCGACGTCCTCTGCAGTAAATCCATGAACCTGATTCCAGTAGGTGCTGGTGGCGATTGGCATTCCTGCGATAGAGAAATACTTATTCAGCACATCGAAAGAAGCCGTTGCTCCCCCGCGTCTGCAGCTGACCACTGCCGCACCAACCTTCATATGCATGGAAAAATCCGCACTATAGAACAGCCGGTCCAGGAAGGACAGAATCGTGCCGTTCGGAGAGGCATAGTAAACCGGACTTCCGACAACCAGGCCGTCCGCATCCCTCAATTTCGCTGCAGTTTCATTCACCAGGTCATCGAAAATGCATTTCCCCAGAGTTTCGCATTTTCCACAGGCAATGCATCCGCGTATATCCTTATTTCCGACCTGAATCACTTCCGTCTCCAGGCCCTGCTCATTCAGCGTCTTCTCCACTTCCTGAAGCGCGCGTGCCGTGCATCCCTGCGTATGCGGACTTCCATTTAATAACAGTACTTTCATCAATATGCCTTCTTTCTCTTAATTTTCTCCGCGGACAAAACATTACCGGCCAAGGGGACCGCTTTCTTGAAAATTGTTATTTGTCCGCCGGCAGTCGTTTACTTGCGTCGTGATACGACAGATCCATCCAGACAGCCTGCCTTATATCCCGTTATTCAGGACTGTCAGGAAAAAGCAGACCGAAAACTAGCTCTTGATGTACAGCTCATAATCGTGAATCTGGCATTTCAGCCGTTCGTACTCCTCCCGGAGTGCTTCCCTTCCTGTTTCTGTCAAGCGGTAACAGCGCCTCCGGCCCTCTGTCCGGGTCTGTTCAATCATGTCAGCGTTCGTGAACTGCTCCAGAAGATTATACAGTGTCCCCGGACCGACATTTACCCTGCCGCCCGTCATCTCCCTGACACTCTTCATGACTTCCGTTCCGAAGCACTCTTCCTGAAAGCAGAGGAGAATGTAGAACATCTGCTCCGTCAGCGTCTGAAACTTCGACCTCGCCATGCTCTCCTCCCCTTCCTGTTTACTTCGCTTCACATTTCCTTTATATCGAATATCGATATTCTTTCCACCTTTATCTTAATATCGAACATCGATATTGTCAACTAAGATCTTGCACAGTTACATTTTGTCGAAACAGACACGCTATATTTTCAGAATACAACAGCCCGGATGAAGATATCGTTCACATAGAAACGGATTACAGAACTCCGTATCCCGTTCCGTAATCCGTGATCATATCATTTGTTCTATTACTACGCTGTGACGCGCTAATTTACTGCAGCACGTTCTATTTTAAAAAGAATATATAAAAAGAGCCGCTGCATGAATATTCCCATTCACACAGCGGCCCATGACCTCTTTTTCGCTTTTTATGTTTGCAGACCATCTTGCATTCTTCTTTACAGATGCATTACACGATCCTTGATCTCCTGGGTCCTTCCCTGGTTCCAGAACTGGGTTCCGATGTATCCGCATGTGCGGCGGGCAACGGACATCTTATTCTGGTCGCGGTTTCCGCAGTTCGGGCACTCCCAGACGAGCTTGCCGCTCTCATCCTCGACGATCTTGATTTCGCCGTCGTAGCCGCACTCTTCGCAGTAATCGCTCTTGGTGTTCAGCTCAGCGTACATGATATTATCGTAGATGTACTGCATAACGGTGATGACCGCCGGAATATTGTCCTGCAGGTTCGGAACTTCAACGTAGCTGATGGCTCCGCCCGGGGACAGCTTCTGGAATTCGGATTCAAACTTCAGCTTGTGGAAAGCGTCGATCGACTCGGTAACGTGTACGTGGTAGCTGTTGGTGATGTAGTTCTTATCGGTGACATGCGGGATGATGCCGAATCTTCTCTGCAGGCACTTTGCGAACTTGTAGGTTGTGGATTCCATCGGTGTTCCGTAAACGGAGTATGCGATGTTCTCCGCATCTCTCCACTCTTTACACTTATCGTTCAGTTTCTGCATGACTTTCAGGCAGAACTCGCGTCCTTCTTCAGAGGTATTACTCTTTCCGATCATTCTCCAGCACATCTCGCAGAGTCCCGCGTATCCCAGAGAGATGGTGGAATATCCGTCGTACAGGAGCTTGTCGATGGTCTCGCCCTTCTTCAGGCGTGCCAGGGCTCCGTTCTGCCAGAGGATCGGGGCAACGTCGGAAACGGTTCCCTTCAGTCTCTCGTGGCGGCAGCGCAGTGCACGGTGGCAGAGTTCCAGGCGCTCGTCCAGGATCTTCCAGAACTTATCCATATCTCCCTCAGAGGAACATGCTGCGTCGACCAGATTGATGGTAACAACGCCCTGGTTGAAGCGGCCGTAGAACTTATGGCTGCCGTCCGGATTGCGCTGAGAATCCTCAACCGTCAGGAAGGAACGGCATCCCATGCAGGTATAGACGTTACCGTCCTTCAGCTGCTTCATGATCTTCGCGGAGATATAATCCGGAACCATTCTCTTGGCGGTGCACTCTGCGGCGAGTTTTGTCAGATAGAAGTACTTGGAATCCTCGTGGATGTTATCCTCATCCAGAACGTAGATCAGCTTCGGGAATGCCGGAGTGATCCATACGCCCTTCTCGTTCTTTACGCCCTGCATGCGCTGACGCAGAACTTCTTCAATCATCATGGCCAGGTCGTCTCTGGTGCGTCCTTCCGGAACCTCATCCAGATACATGAACATGGTAACGAACGGTGCCTGTCCGTTACAGGTCATCAGGGTGATCAGCTGGTACTGAATGGTCTGGATTCCGTCTTTAATTTCCTTCTTCAGACGCATCTCTGTAATGTCATCGATGACCTTATCATCAACATTAACGCCGGTGTCTTCAAACTCCTGAACGACGAGTCTGCGCAGTTTCTTTCTGCTGACATCCACAAAAGGTGCCAGATGGGACAGAGTAAAGGACTGTCCGCCGTACTGGTTGGAGGCAACCTGAGCGATAATCTGCGTGGTGATGTTGCAGGCTGTGTAGAAGCTGTGCGGCTTCTCGATCATGGTCTCGCTGATGACCGTTCCGTTCTGCAGCATGTCCTCCAGATTGATCAGATCACAGTTGTGCTCCTTCTGCGCATAGTAATCCATATCGTGGAAGTGAATGATTCCCTCATTATGCGCTCTGACGATCTCCTCCGGCAGCAGAACCCGGCGGGAAAGGTCCTTGCTGACTTCACCGGCCATGTAATCTCTCTGCGTGGAGTTGATCACCGGGTTCTTATTGGAATTTTCCTGCTTGACTTCCTCGTTGGCCTGCTCGATCAGGGATAGAATTTCATCGTCTGTCGTGTTGGCCTTGCGCGCCAGGGAACGGCGGTAGCGGTAGCGGACATATTTCTGTGCAACCTCGAAGGCGCGCATTTCCATGATGCCTTTCTCGACCATGTCCTGGATTTCTTCCACATTAATCGCGCGCTGCATCTTCTCCACCTGCTGCGTAACATTTTCCGCAACGGCTTCGATCTGGTACTGGCTCATCTGATGGATGCGGTCCACTTCTTTATTGGCCTTGCTGACCGCATTGACGATCTTCGTCTGGTCAAACGGCACTTCCTGACCGCTTCTTTTAATGACGTTGCAAACAATTTCTCTGCCCATTGCCGCTCTCCTTTACCTTACATACATTCTCATTTTTCCACAGCCATGTGCATAATTAATGTATACATATGGGCGCAGAAAACTGCGGGGCCGCGCTTTTCCACAGTCTGTGCTTTCACCGCTGCAGCCAGACAGCTGCACCGTTCTGCGGTCCCGTAACTTCAGTTTATCACAATCTTGTGCCCTGTTTCATCTGCGACACAACATCTAGTTCATTTGTTTTCCGCATCTACACAATATGTTGTGTTCCTGCGACATATCTATCTTATACCCAACGACCGTCTTTTTAAAGTACTTTTTACAAATCATCCGGTATACATGACAAGTGCTTTTTTTACAATGGCAAAGCCCTCACCCTGCCAAGGGAAAACTATGCATAATTATTCAAAAATAAGTAATGTATATTTATGGAAAATCACGCCCGGCGCGTGCTCCTCTGCCAGTTTCATTTTGTCATAAAACGAACCGGTGAATAATCGAAACATTCACCGGCGTCAGTCAGTCATTAAATTGCCCAGCAGATCTGATCGGTTTCCGGAAGTCCCTCAAAAATCCCATGACTCCGCAGGGTTTCTATGACACTCTTTCCCAGATGCGCTCTCGTCTGGCAGTCTTCCACGGTATCAAACGGCTTCTCCTTATAGGCATCCACCAGCTGATTGGCCGCAGCTGCGCCGACACCCTCATAGGCCGCGAAGGGAAGCAGAACCTTGCCGTCCTTCTCCCAGAAGCGCTCTGCATAGGAAGAACCCAGCTCAGCCGGAAGGAACTCATAGCCCCTGGCGAACATCTCGTAGATGACTTCCAGAACGGTCTCGCTGTCTTTCTCCTTGGCCGTGGCATTGTTTCCCTTCATATTGATCTCGTCCATCTTCCTCAAGACAGCTTCTTTTCCCTTCAGCGCAGTCTCGGCGTCAAAGTCGGACAGCACGCTGGTGAAGTAAGTTGCGTAGAAGGGAACCGGATAATACACCTTATACCAGGCCATACGGAAGGACATCATGACGTAGGCCACCGCGTGGGCCCGCGGGAACATGTACTTGATCTTGGAGCAGGAATCGATGTACCACTGCGGGATGCCGTGGTCGCGCATGACCTGCTTATGTTCCTCGGTCAGAATCAGGTTCTTCTTACGAGTCTCCTCCATGATGCGGAAGGAAGTCTCGTTCTCAATGCCGTGGGCGATGCAGAAGTTCATAATATCGTCTCGGGTGGAAATGACTTCACGCATGGTGGCTGTGCCGTTCCGGATATATTCCTGAGCGTTGTTCAGCCATACATCGGTTCCGTGAGAGAATCCGGACATTCTGACCAGGTCCTCAAAACGCTTCGGCTGTACGTCGTCCAGCATCTGACGAGTGAATCCCGTGCCGAACTCCGGAATCGCAAAGGTCCCGTGACGGAAGCGGTAGTTCGGGTCCTTGATGTCCAGAGCCTCTGTCCCGTTGAAAATGCTCAGTACCTTCTGGTCGGTCAGGTCGACATGAAGCGGATCCACTCCGGTCA
>Ga0214925_100474_pt1 | contig 18279 bp, 13 predicted proteins | sample Stichaenrichment_FD_168299 | JGI IMG/M metagenome (GOLD analysis project Ga0214925, IMG submission 168299) | Xylose enriched microbial communities from anaerobic bioreactor in Madison, Wisconsin, United States - 63SRT | ecosystem: Engineered > Bioreactor > Anaerobic > Unclassified | place: USA... | reverse complement strand
CGGATCGCCACCCTGAATCATAAAATCAGGAATGACACGGTGAAAAGTCACACCATCGTAGTAGCCTTTTTCAGCTAATGTAACAAAATTTTCAACCGTCTTTGGAGCCTGCTCCGGAAACAATTGAATCTTAATGTCGCCATGGTTCGTCTTGATAGTTGCTTTGGGGCCCTGGGCATTCGCCAAGTCTAATTGAGGTAAAGTCATGTTTTTTCTCCTTACAAAGCGTCTTCTTTTTTCTACTTCAAAAAGCGTATCACAATCCTCGATGAAAGTCAGCCTATACGGTTCTTTTAACTCGAATTATTCAGGTTAAGTAAGGTACAATAATGATGACGATTTTTGATTGTAGAAAACGGGGGAAATTATGGATTCATCTATCACACATTGGCGGCCGAATATCTACTTATTCCTGACCAGCCAATTTTTAACCGGCATTACAAGTATGATTGTTCAATATGCCATCATTTGGTATTTAACCAAGGAAACCGGTTCAGCAACTGTCCTGAGTTTTGCAACTATTCTGGGAATGCTGCCAATGGTTCTGCTGAGCCCTTTTGTTGGACCGCTGATTGATCGTTGGAATAAAAAGGGACTTCTCATTGTGCCTGATATTGTTGCTGCTCTTTTCGCCATTATTCTGTCAATTTCAGGAACGTTTTTCAATGCGTTCCCGCTTTGGCTGATTTTCATCTCATTATTGATGCGCTCAATTGCCCAAACTTTTCAGATGCCAACCATTCAGGCTGTTATTCCAACCATGGTGCCCGAAAAGGAAATCACCCGGGTTAATGGTCAGTTAGGGATGGTTCAGTCCGCAAACATGATCATCGCACCTGCGCTGGGGGCAATGCTTTTTGCAATTATCCCAATGAAATTCCTGATTTTGTTAGACGTTTTGGGAGCCGCTATAGGAATTGGCATTTTACTCTTTGTCAAAATACCTTCAAATGAAAAAATCGATGATGCGCTGCACGTTCTTCATAGCACCAAACTTGGGGTTTCCCAACTCGTCAAGAACAAGGGACTGTGGTACATCACCCTTATTGGGGCGGCATTCACACTTTTTTATATGCCGTGTGCAAGCATGTACCCGTTAATGACCATGTCCTACTTCCAGGGTACCGTCGGACAGGCAGGATTAATCGAAGCTATTTACTCGGCCGGCATGTTGGTTGGCGGTACAATCATTGGCATTTTCGGAAATTGGAAAAACCGGATGATACCCGTTATCGCCGCTTTCTTCATTATCGGAATCACTACCGGTTTCAGCGGTCTTTTGCCGGGAAACCAATATGGCTTTCTCTGGTTTGTCGTTTTAAATGCACTGGCCGGCCTTGCAACACCGTACTTCAATACCCTGCTAATGGCCATGATTCAACAAAGTTACCCACCACAGCAATTGGGGCGGGTACTGGGTGTTTTGAACTCCCTTTTAAGCTTGACCGGTCCTTTGGGACTGATCTTCGCCGGTCCCTTGGCCGATGCCATCGGGGTTGAGATGCTATTTGTCATTGCAGGCATCAGCGCTGTCGCGGCTGGAATTGCTGCATGGATCATTCCGGTAGTCAGAAACTACGATTTGCAGTTGCAGGCCCGCTTAAAAAAGTAAAAATTATAATCCCGCTTCTTTTAAAAGACGGCCAATATCCCTATAATAATGGTTGAAGACTAATTTTATAAGGGGGATTAGATCATGGATTCAAACGCTAGTGTTAACAAAAAATTTGTCCCGGATATTTCTTCGGAACTCCGACAGGACATCGTTAAGAGCCCGGATGTCATCAAAAATGCGTCCGGTATCCGATTATTTGGTAAGCGAATTAAAAGTATTATCTATACAATGGATGTTGCCGTTATTGCGAATAGTAATGCAGACGCGGTATTGGCTGTTTATCCCTGGACGCCCAACACAAAGATTCTAAGTGCCATTTCTACTGTTTCAAACGTACCGATTTTAGCCGGGATTGGCGGTGGTCTGACAAAGGGCCTGCGTTCGGCAACCATTGGCAGTTTTGCTGAAGAAAACGGTGCCCAGGCGGTTGTCTTAAATGCACCTGCCAAAACCGAAACAATTCTTAGTGTTGAGCACGTTGTTGATATTCCAATCATTTATACGGTTGTTAATGATTCGATTAACGTTAAGGAGCGAATTGATGCCGGTGTAGACGCTTTTAACGTTGCCGGCGGTAAGAATACCGCAAAACTGGTGCGTTGGCTTCGTCGGGAAGTTGCCGATATTAATCCGCATTTTCCGATCATTGCATCAGGCGGCAAAACAAGCGAGCAGATTCAAGAAACGATTGATGCCGGCGCAAACGCCATTACTTTCACGGCATACGGCGTTACCGAATCAACGTTTCAAAAGAAAATGGAAATCTATCGTCGGGATCATCAATAGACGGCATTCTCTTATCTACAAAAGGCACTCGAAATTGTTGTTTCGAGTGCCTTTTGTATCTCAGCCTTTTCCGCCAGTGCTATGATCGATGATAAGAAGATTATTGAGGTAGGTGACGATCATCGCTAATTTAAGAGGAACGCCCATTCCAAATTTAATGTTGAAAATGGCGCCGCCCGTCATGATTTCCCTATTTGCCCAATCAATTTATAACGTCGTGGACAGTTATTTTGTCACAAAGTATGCGCTTGAGGCTCTCACCGCACTTTCAATCATCTACCCCGTGCAACTGCTCATGATCGCCATTGCCACAGGAACCGGTACCGGCATTAATATTCTAATCGCCCACTTGGATGGCAGTCAGGCGGTCCACCGGCAGGAAACCGTTGTTAAAAGTGGTTTGTTTCTTGGGTTTTTAAACTATTTTGCTTTTGCTTGCATTGGCTTGTTATTAATCAAGCCTTATTATCAATTATCCAGTTCCAGCACCACGGTTCAAAGTCTGGGTAGAACTTACGCGTTTATTATTTTAATTGGATCTGTCAGTCTCTTTATCGAGGCAGTCGTCACCAAAATGTTGCAGGCAAAGGGCCAAATGAGGTGGCCGATGATCGCTCAAATTTGTGGCAATCTCATTAACATCCTACTGAATCCGTTACTGATTTTCGGCCGCTTGGGATTCCCAAAGCTTGGCATTGCTGGATCGGCGCTGGCAACAATTACCGGCCAACTGGCAGCACTATTGATTGTGATAAGTCAACTTCATCATTATTATGCTTTGAACGGACAAATCAGCCGCAAAGTGTGCGTCGCTATTTACCATCAGGGTAGTGCTTCAATCCTGCTTCAATCCCTTTATACAGTCTATATTGTCGGCTTGAATTTGATTTTGAAACAGTTTACCGGGTTAGCCATCAATGTTCTGGGAATTTATTACAAGCTTCAAGCTTTTTTCTTTATCCCGCTTGAAGGCCTTCAGCAGGTTATCTTATCCATCATCAGTTTTAGCTTTGGTGCCAAGCAATTGATTAGAATCAAAGAAACGGTTCGACTGGCTTTACTGATTGCTTGTTCCGTCACGATAATTGGTGCACTCGCTTTCATCTGCTTTCCCCGACAATTACTTGGCATCTATTCATCAGATTTTGAATTACGTCAAATTGGCGTTCACGCTTTTCGAGTGATCGGCAGCAGTTTTATCCCTGCCGGCATCTCGATGATGTTGGTTATTTATTTTCAGGCAACAAATCAACTTCAAAAAAGTATCTGGGTGAGCCTGACCAGAGAATTGTTTTTGCTGGTTCCCATTGCCTGGCTACTTCAATTCTGGGGATTGGCCTACTTTTGGTACACCTTCCCAATTACGGAAATACTCACAACAATTCTTGCAGGGCTACTTTACTTAAAAAAGAATCGTCGACTATATATAGTTGATCGCCGATTTAAAAAGCGATAACACGTTCACTGAAAACACAAAATGGGCCAAGGAACAAGCTGTCGCCAGCAACCATTCCTTAGCCTTTTTTTATGATCGTTTTAATTATTGATAAATTTTTCTAAGCGTTGCTAAATCTTCTTTAGAAAAACTGGTTCTGCCCTGATCAACCGGGAACATAATCGAACTGCGCTTCATGCTGTGATCAAGTCCCAAGACGTGACCGATTTCATGCATTGTCACTGAAAGCTGCATACTGGACTGCGGATACTCAGCGTTCAAACCGGCTTTTCCACGATTCAAGTCATAGTTGTGACTGCCAACCCAAGGATAGATTTTCGGACCACCAAGGCCAAGTTCAACAGCACCGGATCCGGTTTCAACCCGTTTATGATAAACGTAAAACGTGATCTCATTTGATTGAGATTTTGTCTGACCGCTTAGCGGCATTAATTTCACGATACCGGTCTCATTGTACTTATCAACTGCCTGCAAGAAGACCTTCTTTGCCTGCTCAGGAACGCCTGACGCAAAGTGGTAATAATACTTGTTGGATAACTTACGCCCCTGAACAATACTTTCAATCGGCGTTTCACCTGAATTAGTTTGTGCCGTCCCAGCATTTTTAACGTGGGTCGCCGTTTTATCAATTTCAGTCTTTAACATTGCCGGTAAATCAACTGCGTTATTGACCCGTTTACCAATGGACTTCACGGAATCCGGTTGAATAAAAATGTTCAGTGTCAGGAGGACGACCACGACTGCCACTAATCGATTAATCCACTTCATTTGAAGACCCTCCCTGCTTGTTTAAAAACACAATTGACGAGGATAATGCACCCTGCTTAATCGTTTGGGTCCTGGATTCACGCTTGGATAAAATCGGTGTTTTCTTAACGATTGTTTGAGAAATTTGTGATTCTTGATACTGGTCTTGAACCCATGAAATCGGAAAGACAATCAGGATATTTAAAACAAAGAAAATGATTAAATACTGTGTTATGCCACCGATAACAGAACCCAGCAATGAATTTCCCAAATGGAAGCCGGGAACTTTCGCAATCCCGTTCAAGTGGCTGCCCAACATGATGTAAACAGCATGTGTCAGTGCAAACAGAAGGACGAAAGCAACAATGTCCGACACGTAAAGCCATTGGATACCGGGCGCAAAGCCAATTTTTTTAGCGATATTAATCATGATATTAGCGGTTGGCTGAAAATAGTAAATCGCCACCATAAACGATAGAATCAACGATACAATCCGAACTGACTGATTGATGAACCCGGCCCGATAACCACTGATCAGGCCACCAATCAATAAAACGATAATTATCAGATCTAGAATCAATTTGAACTCCCTTTTCATGCTTAAAACAAGACAATCAACACCTTATGATATTGATTACTAAAACCATTTCTAGATTTTACCACATAAACCTTAATTTCGGTAATCCAGGTTAGTCAAGGTTAAGAGAATGTAAGTAAGGTTAAGAAAAGGCGAAGAAATTGTTGAGAAATGATTAAATTAAACTACCCTGCTTAACTGGTTAAAAGCACCATGCACGATTAATTAAAAATGTCATAAGCACGCAAAAAATCCCCTCACTTCACTATGAAGGGATTTTTAACTTTGTTGATATGGATTTAATTGAGGTAGCTTTCAAGGAAAATTTATTTAACAGCCTCACTCACCGCATCATTCACAGCTTGTCTTTCATCCTTAATTAATTTAACGCGGGTTTCAATCACTTTGATATCCATTTGGATTTCTCGAGTCAATCCTGGCGTTTGAATCTTGGGTTCAAAGAACGCCTTGAACTCTGCTAAACGTGTTGGCGTCTTAAAGATACTTGCGATCACAGTAATGTAGGTTGAAAATTCCATATCACCGCCAACGGTATCTTCCAGCCATTGCCAATCGTTTCGAATCCAGTCCCAAGCAGCTTGCTGACCGTCTTCATTTGCCAAAACGCCACGGAACCAAGCCCGCAAATCTTGAGGCTTAATCGTGTTGGCGTCCTCAAAGGATTCGACTAATTTCATAATCAATGCCGGATCAGTCGTGCTGGTTAAAGCAGAGCAGATATCCGATTTATAACTGGCATCGGAAGTTTGCCGATAAGCCGTTAATAACTTTTTAAAGAGCGCCTCACTACCAAAGTTCTTTACTTCGTTTCTCAAAACAAAGACCCGAATAGCGGCTGATAATGTTTCAAGTTTGTCGCTGTTGGCACTAAACAACTCATGAGCCGAAGCAATCGCCTTTTCGTTTTCGGCATACAAAGCGGCATTTAAGACAATTGGTCGTGTTAATTGGTCATCATTTGATTCACCGGCTTTGCCTGTCCATCCCAAACGTGCAACCTGCTTACTACTTAATTGATCAAAGAGCGCCTGCAACTGCTTCTTCTCTTTGGATTCTGCCAATACAAATTTTTTCAAATCATTGGCAATTCGATACAAACCAGCATTCACAATGGTGGCGTGACTGTCCGCAAATTTAGATAATAATGGCACAAGAGCCGCGTACGATAGTTGATGACCTTCAGCCAGATAGCGCAGATCCTGTAAAAGTTGTAATTGAGAAATGGCATCCAAGGAGGTGGCATCAGCCAAAATGTCGTCTAACAATGTCTTGTCGTATTTTACAATAAAGTGTGAGTTGTTGCCGACGTTCAAACGGAACGGTTTGCCGTTAGCCTTACGCAGGTCATTGTAGTTGCCAAGGTTGACCTGCTGTTGATCCATAATTTCAGGAGCAACATCGTAATTACCGTTAAGCGGAATCCGCCACTGACGACCGGCTTCTTTGCCTTCCCCTATGAAAAATTGTTGTTGTGACAGCGTTAAGTTCCCGTCAATCACTGATGCCGAAACAACCGGATAACCCGGTTGATCCAACCAGGAGTTCATGATTGCGCCAACATCGAGGTTTGATGCTTCGCCTAACGCAGCCCACAAATCAGCGCCGGTGGCGTTACCGTAATGGTGAGCCTCAAAGTATTTCTTTAAGCCGGCACGCAAAGCATCGTCACCAAGCAGGGCACGCACCATAACCAGCATTCTGGCTCCTTTGGCATAAACAATTGCGGCGTCAAATAATGCGTCAATTTCTGCCGGATTATTAACCTGAACGTGTACGGATTGAACACCATCCGTGGCGTCACGTTGTAATGCAGCCGGAACATCGGAAGTCTGGAAAGTCTCCCAAATGTGCCAATCCGGTTCAATGGCATCAATGGCAACGTATTCCATCATGTTGGCAAAACTTTCATTCAACCATAAGTCGTCCCACCACTTCATCGTGACAAGATCACCAAACCATTGATGAGCTAATTCATGGGCAATAACCGTCGCTACGAGTTGTTTCATATCAAGTGCGGTATTATCCGGATCGAGAAGCAAATAAGCTTCACGATAGGTGACAAGCCCCCAGTTTTCCATCGCACCGGCTGAAAAGTCGGGCAATGCCAATTGCCAGGAATGTGGAAGCGGATATGGTGTTTGATAGAAGTCCTCATAAAATTCAATTGATCGTTTGGCAATATCAAGTGCAAAGTCGAGTTCATTGGCCTTGTGGGCCTTGGTTGCGAAAACGCCAACTTTAACACCACTTTTGGTCGTCGTCATCTTGCTTTGTAACTCACCGAAAGCAAAGGCGATGAGATAAGTTGACATCCGAACGGTGGTGTCAAAATAATGAACCCCATTTTCAACTTTTTTCTCCGGCATGTTGCTTAAAATGGTTTCTCCGGCATGTTCATCGAACTTAATAGCCAAATCAAAGGTTGCTTTGGCTTCCGGCTCATCAACACACGGAAATGCCTGACGGGCGAAGTTGGTTTCAAATTGCGTACCAATAATTTGTTTCTTTACACCATCAACTTCGTAATAGGATGGATAAATCCCCATCATGCTATCAGTGAGAGATGCTGTATAAGTCACTGTCAATGTTGTCTCTCCAGCTTGGGGCAAGTCAATGCGAATGGCATCATTGTCCCTATCGATCGTAAATGATACATCCTGGTCATTTGCCTGAACGGTATCAACCGCTAAATCTTTTTGGTGAATTGAAATTGTTGATTCTTTAGCATTCCCCGAGATAGTTGTCTTACCGGTAATCTTTTTGTTTTCCCGATTAATATCCAGGTAAATGTTGTAATGTGTTGGTTGGAATGTCTCATAAAAGCGTTTTAATTCAGTCATGTTGTCCTCCCTGGTTTGTTAGATTACATCTATTATACGACTTTGGGGAAGACGTTGTCTGCTTGTGGAATCATTTATCCAAATAGCGGTGAAATGCTTTCACTGGATGATATAAGCTTCTATTGAAAAAATTATTAGCGGCTTCGGTTGAGGACATAATATCCAGATCATTTAAATCAATTTTTGCCACATCGTAACACCACACCTAATGTGATTACACTGATCATTAAAGATATAATCGAAATGATAAACGCAAATATTGTCATTGTAATTACACTCCTTTTTATCTATAATACACCAACAGATTGACATTGCCGTCCGATTGTTAATACTATATCGTTTCTTTTTTGTGCTTGTGATGATGCTTTCCCTTGGAAGATTTTTGCGACAACTTAAATACAATATCTACAGCCGAAAGGAAGCCTCGAAATTAACGATAAACTTACTAACAATTTAATTACAACACAAAAATAGCGTCCATAATCGATAATGGGAGTGAATAAAACAATTTTCTATAAACCCGCAGACTGTTTTATTCATTCAACTTTTCTCTAAGGGCATTAGTTAACACTTCACTAAAATTGATCCCCGCTTTTTTTGCTTTTTCGTCCAGATCCGCGGGAATAGTTGTGTTCTTTTTTACAGTAGGCTTTTTTATTTTTCTTTTAGCATCTTCAAGATCAACAGCAATCATGACCATATAATCACCCTTTTCTTCAGGCTTAATACTTTGAATTGTACTCGGTTTTGGGAGATCTTTACGACTTGCCAAAGCCAGCCCTAAAGCCTCATTGGCGGAATACACAGCTTCTTCCTCTGTTCGGCCATAAGTAATGGCTTCCGGAACATCCGGAAAGGTCACATTAATCGCACTACCGTCTGGTTCGGGACCAAAGATCGCCGGATAAATGACAATATTATTTTTTTTCACTTTTATTTTCCCTTTCATCGATTAAAGTACGAGTAAAACATGCCAAAGTGGCGGACCATCTCAAACCTGCTTGCTTTAGAACGGCTATTCAGTTCTTCTTTGTAACCCACCAAAAATGGAAAACAATGGTAACTTGATGACCCTCTCCATCTTCATATTGTCGGTGAGAACCTCTTTAGCGAACTAATTTACATCCATGTTTCAAAATTAGGCATTCCGTTTTTCTCGCCGTCGCTGGCACTTTTTTATCTCCTCGTACACTTATTATAATGCATCTTATACGTATATTCATCAGTACGCATATACGTATTGATGAACATATTAAAAAAGCCCACCTCAAATTTAATCGATAGCGGGCCTTCGTGTTATTTAATTCGTCAAAACGTTGAGAATTGAGGTTTAACGCTCATGTAGCTCATAGAGCATCACCAAAAAGTGTGTTCCCTATTCCCACTCAATTGTCGAAGGCGGCTTGCTCGTAACGTCATACACGATACGATTAACCCCATCGACTTCGTTTACAATTCTAGTCGAAATCTTTTGTAAGATTTCCCATGGCAAACGGGCAAAGTCAGCGGTCATACCGTCAACTGAATTCACAGCCCGGATGGCAACGGTGTAGTCGTATGTTCGACCATCACCCATGACACCAACACTCTTGAAGCCGGGTAAAACGGTAAAGTATTGCCATACCTTACGTTGCAGACCGGCTTTAGCAATTTCATCCCGTAAAATGAAGTCACTATCACGGACAATCCGCAATTTATCAGGTGTCACCTCGCCCAGCACACGAATGCCAAGGCCTGGTCCTGGGAACGGCTGACGCCAAACCAATGATTCCGGCATTCCCAGCTTTTCACCGATTTCTCGGGCCTCATCTTTAAATAATTTGTTCAAAGGTTCAATCAGCTTAAACTTCATGTCCTTTGGCAAACCACCAACGTTATGGTGGGATTTAATTGTTTGCGCAGTGTCAGTTCCACTTTCAACAACGTCTGTGTATAACGTTCCCTGAGCCAGGAAGTCGATACCATCCAGCTTACGGGCCTCGTCATTAAAGACTTGGATAAACTCATTTCCGATAATTTTCCGTTTCTTTTCGGGATCCGTGACCCCTTCCAATTTAGATAAGAAACGTTCCTGAGCATCAACTTTAATAATGTTAAGGCCAAATTTACCAACAAGGCTATCCATTACTTGTTGAGCTTCGTTCTTTCGTAACAGGCCATGGTCAACGAAGATACTCGTTAATTGAGAGCCGATTGCTTTGTGCAAAAGGACACCCACAACGGAAGAATCAACGCCACCTGAAAGGCCAAGAAGAACCTTCTTATCGCCAACAGTTTCACGAATATGCTGAATCTGAAGGTCGATAAAGTCGTTCATTGTCCAGTTGGACTTCGCATGACAAACGTTAAAGGCAAAGTTCTTCAGAATTTCGTTACCAAACTGGGTATTGCGTACCTCGGCGTGGAATTGGATTCCGTAAAAGTTTCGGTTAACATCCTGCATTGCTGAAATTGGGCAATCTTCACTGGTTGCAACATTTTCAAATCCAGAAGGAACATCGGTTACCAAATCACCGTGACTCATCCATACGGTTTGCTTACGAGGTGTGTTTTCAAACAATACTGCGTCGTTTGAAGTCACTTCAATATCAGCATGACCATATTCTGAGTTATCGGCTTTTTCAACCTTTCCGTCGAGGGTAAAGGCCATTAGCTGCATTCCATAGCAAATTCCTAAAATTGGAATTCCCAACTTGAATACATCAGGGTCAACCCGTAAAGCGCCCTCTTCATAAACACTATTTGGACCCCCAGAGAAAATAATTCCCTTGGGGTTCATTTGCTTGATCTCATTTGCGGACAATTTATGTGACTTAAGTTCGGAATATACGCCTAAATCACGAATTCTACGAGTAATCAATTGGTTGTATTGACTACCGAAATCCAGCACTAAAATCTTATCGAAGCTTGATAAGTCCACGTTTGCCAAATCATACACCCTTTCAAAGTTGCTACATAAATAATAAACGATTTTACTATGATTGGTCAACATTGTTTGGAAAAAAACAAAAAGTCAGTATTTTCTTAAATACAAACGATCAATAATATGATTATCTGTCTTGTGCATAATCATATCAGCTCTTGACCGGGTCGGGAGAATATTTGCTTTCAGGTTGGGTAAATCAATCGTTCTCCAAACATCCTTTGCCATCTCAAAGGCTTCATCACGATCACCGATTGCATATTTGTAGTAATAGTTATGCGGATCCTGAAATGCCGTATCCATCAGCCTGCCAAAACGCTCCAAGTACCATTTTTCAATTAATGATTCCTCGGCATCCATATAAATTGAGAAGTCGGTAAAATCACTAACATAAATCTGTTCATTGCTTGGCAGTTGTAGTGTATTAATCCCTTCTACAATTAACACATCGGGCCGGTCAATGATATCAAACCGGTTGGGAATAATATCATAACTTTGATGTGAGTATACCGGGGATTGAATCACGGGGACACCGGACTTGACGGCATTCAAGAACCGAATCAGTTTCGCCATGTCATAACTTTCCGGAAATCCTTTCCGATCCAAGATTCCCCGTTTTTTTAATTCGGCATTGGAATAAAGAAAACCATCGGTCGTAATCAATTTAATGTTTTCACCGGTAAAATAGTTTGTCAACAGTTCCTCCAAAACCCGTGCAGTCGTTGACTTACCAACCGCTACGCTTCCGGAAATACCGATAATAAACGGCACCGACCTCACCCGCTTGTGCAAAAACCGCGCCTTGATGGTTTGCCACTGATCAAAATTATCTTTCTGCAATCGAATCATATGAACCAACGGTTTAAAAATGTCCGACACATCCTGAATTGAAATCCGATCGTTGAACGCCTTGATATGCCGCAAACCACTCTGCGTTAACGGCAAGTCGATTTCGTTATAGAAATGTTTCCACTGCTCTTTGGTAAACGAATAATAATTGATTAAATCATCCATAAGTTGTTATCTCCGCCCGTCAAGAATACCAATAAATTATAACATCTAACCGTTAGAAAAGCGCCTCTATTCTAAAGATCGGCTTCTCAAAACAAAAGCTGTGACAAGTTATTTACTGACACAGCCTTTGTTATTTCAAATAAATTGATATTCCTCTTCAGGAACGGTTTCAAAAATCGGTGATAATTCTTTGGTAGCCACAATCGTCAAACGATGCATTGCACGCGTACAAATTGTGTAAACCAATTGACGGTCACGTTCATCAGGGTAGCAGGCTTTTGACGCATCCCACATGATGACACTATCAAATTCAAGCCCCTTGGCTAAATAAGACGGCACAATAATAATCCCCTTGACCAACCGTTGATTCTCTGTTCGAATTAAAGTCGATTTCACACCGACTTCGGCCAATTTAGTGGCCAACTGCTGACATTCTTTAAGTGTTTTCCCGATAATCGCAGTTGTCTCATGTTCGGAGAGGTTTTCTTCTGCTTGATTTTTGACTTGTTCTACAGCAGCATCCATCCCGGGGGCAACATGAATCTGTGGTAATTCTCCCTGCCGATTAAATGGTATAATCTCTTCGCCATTTGTCAAAATATGTTTGGTAAAGTTCGTAATTTGTTCCGTTGAACGATAAGACTTGGTCAATTGGACGACCCGTGTCTTCTCGGCTGGGAACATACTTGATAACTCCCCTAACAGTTTTCGACTATTTTCGTGGGTAAAAATTGCCTGATTCAAATCACCCAGCAACGTAAATTTGGCACGTGGAAAACTGAATTTGAGAAATGCCAACTGAAAAGCGGAATAATCCTGAACTTCGTCAATAAACAGATAGCGAATATCCTTATCGCCGCGTTTACCGGTCATCAAATCATACAAATAAATGTACGCGGTCGCATCAGCCAATGACAGACGGCCTTCCTTAAGACGCCCAACCGTTGCATTAATATCCTGCTTCCAGGCTTCAGGTTCAATTCCATGTTGGTCAAGATCCAGTATCTGCGGGACGTTTCTCAGCATATGGACAAATTGGTTGTTAATACTCAAAAAGTGACTGCGAACAATTTGCCGTTGAACCCGTCTAAAAGCTTTAATGACGATTCGACGCGCCAGAAAATTAAATTCTTTGTCAGAATTTAAAATTTCTTCTTCGCCCTCCTTATGCATTTGCATAATTTCTTCACGGGAAAGGTTTTGAACGGCTTCTTCAACCCACTTCTTTTTCATCTCAACGTGAACACGTCGATTTAAGATCTTTAAGAGCTGATCCTTGGTTGCTGACAAACGGTTTCGTAAATTATAGTTTTCATTAAAGCTGTAGTAGATTTCCTGAATTTTTTCCTTTGGAATCAGGACTTTACCATCAAACATCAAATTACGAAAACGCATATCTTCCGTATTCAAGTGATTGGCATAGGCACTGACAGCTTTAAAATAATCCAAGCCGCCTTTAAACTCATTAAGCTGTTGGGTTTTCTCCTCAAGCTGATCATCGAATCGTTGTGAAAGTGTTTCGACCTTAACGCTTGGCAAACGATGGGAGCTGTACTGATAAAAAGTCATCTGAACCATATTTTGCTCACCAAGTTCGGGCAACACTTGATTAATATAATCATTAAACAACTGGTTGGGTGAGAACAAAATAATCTGGCCCGAATTTAAATGGCCTCTGTATTGGTACAGCAGATAGGCAACCCGTTGTAAAACGGCGGCCGTTTTACCAGACCCCGCCGCTCCCTGAACGAATAGCAATTCGGAACTGGTATCCCGGATAATCTGGTTTTGTTCCTTTTGGATCGTTGTCACAATGCTCTTCATCTTGGTATCGGAATGACTACCGAGTGCATCCAAAAGCATTTGATCGCCGACAACTTCTTCAGTGTCAAAAACGGTTTTTATCTTAGAATCTTCAATTTGAAATTGACGTTTTAATTTAACATCAACGGTCTGATCACCGTCCGGCGTCTGATAAGTGACATCCCCAATACCACCATTATAATAAATGCTGGAAATGGGCGCGCGCCAATCATAAATCAGATAGTGATCCGGCTTGTCTGTATACGAAGCCATTCCGATATAAATTGTTTCATCGTGGTCTTCGGTTCCTTCACGAAAGTCGATCCGCGCAAAATAAGGATTTTTCTCAAGTTTATTCAATGTCCCTAATTCACGGGCAGCGTGTTCCTGCCGGTTCTCCCGCTCAGACAACATTTGCTGTTGCTGTCGGATCGACATGGCAGTTTCCATCATGCCACTATAAGTAGACGTCTTGAGATGGACATCATTATTGAAATTAGCGTAAATGTCCTTAACATCTTTCTTAGTGGACTTGATTTTCTTTTCGAGATCGGTTTCTGAAATTTTGATCTTTTTGATGACGCTGTTGAGGTGGCGTTGTTCTTGTATTTTAATATTATCTGCCATTTTGAACCCCCTACAATTATTAGCTTAATAGTTTATCATGTTTCACTCTTTCAGTCCAGTACGTGCATGTGGTTCAGACCAATAATCCGACTGATTTTTGTACAGTTGCGTTAAAGATGATCAAAACAACAAATTTACGAACACTATCAAAAAAGAATACCTGTCATTATTTCTCAGCAAAATTAACTCATTTTAAAAATTGGTCTATCTTCCAAATTCCTAATGAACTATGCTACAATTATTGTAATTCAAGTAAATGTATATGGAGGTTTCTTATGACAATTTCACTATATTTTGTACGCCATGGCCAAACATACTTAAACAAGTACCATCGTATCCAGGGCGTTATTGATTCGTCCCTTACTGAAAAGGGGATCAACGATGCACTTGATGCCGGCCAGCGCCTTAGCACCATTCATTTTGACGCTGCCTATAGTAGTGATCTGCCACGCGCAATTGAAACTGGTCGTTTAATCCTATCGCAAAACCCATCAGACACTAAAACCACTACGCCACTTGCAGGCTTTCGTGAACTAAACTTCGGTTATTGGGAAGGTGAAGATGATGTCAAAACTTGGCATATCATTGGCGGGCCCCATGGCCTGAATTCATTTCATGACATGATTGCCGAATATGGTATCGATAAGGCCGAGGACACAATTGCGGCTGCTGACCCTTACAAAGATGCCGAAACCAGTCAAGCGTTCTGGAACCGGCTTCAACCCGCAATTGATCAGACCGTTAAAAATGCCAAGGATGGCGATAACATTCTGATTGCAACCCATGGAACCCTAATTCGTAACGTTGTTAGCCACTTCAGCGATATCCCGGTTAACGTTTCAACTAAAAACGGCAGCGTCACAAAGGTCAATTGGGATGGGACCAACTATACCGTTGATTATTTTAATAATGTCAGCAAAAATGTTTAGTCAATCATCGATTCTTTAATCCCGGAATCGTGTTGATCAGTTAGTAAGTAAAAAGGAAGTTTGGACGATGGTGTCCAAACTTCCTTTTTATGTCGATTAACGACTTAATCCTTCAACAGAGAATGCTTTCGGGCACGCTCTCTATACATCGGGATTTCATCTTCACTAGCCCGTACCCAATGATTTGGCACAATTTCAACCAATTGGCGTGGCTTGCCGTCAAACTCTTTACTTGGATCATAAGGAATTTGTTGGCGGGCACGCTCATACTCAGGATCGGGAACCGGTACGGCCGACAATAAACTGGCCGTATAGTCATGTAATGGATGCGCATAAATTTCATCCGAAGATGCAATTTCCAACATCCGACCGTAATGCATAACGCCGATTCGATCACTGATATACTTAACCATTGAAAGGTCATGGGCAATAAACAAATAAGTTAAATCCCGTTCACGTTGAAGTTTCTTTAACAGGTTAACGACCTGTGCCTGAATAGAAACATCCAAAGCCGAGATAGGTTCATCGGCAATGATAAATTCCGGCTGAACCGCCAATGCCCGGGCAATCCCGATACGCTGACGCTGGCCACCTGAAAACTCATGGGGATAACGGCTGGAATGGTCTCTGTTTAACCCAACCGTTTCCAATAAATCTTCAACCTGTTTCGTTCTATCAGCATCATTCTTAGCCAAATGGTTAATGTCGATGCCCTCTGCAACGATATCTTTAACTTTCATTCGTGGATTAAGTGACGCATATGGATCCTGAAAAATCATCTGCATATCACGTCTGAACGTTTTCTTTTGTGCCTTTGACCGTAATTTGGAAACATCCTCACCCTTGAAAAGGATTTTTCCGGAAGTCGGTTCATACAAATGAATAATCGCACGACCGGTTGTTGTTTTACCAGAACCCGATTCACCAACCAGGCCAAACGTTTCGCCTTGGTACACGTCAAATGTAATATCGTCAACCGCGCGAACTTCATCGGCTTTACCAACGTTAAAGTATTGTTTTAAATGTTCAACTTGTAATACTTTTTTTGCTTTCGAATAGTCGATCACAGTTGCTCCTCCTGTTCTTCAACGTGTTTACCACGGTTAGTGTCAATCGCCTCATGAGTCAATTTGGCAAAATGCTTTTGACGCTCAATGATTTGATCAGGCGGTGTCACTTTCGGTGCCCGTGGATCCAACAGCCATGTTGCAGCATAGTGGGTATCTGACACCTTAAAGAATGGCGGCTCCTGCTCTGTATCAATCTTTAAAGCATACTTATTTCTAGCAGCAAACGCATCACCCTTTGGTGGGTTCAGTAAATCTGGCGGTGTCCCCGGAATTGAGGGCAATTCCGTTCCGGATGTATCCATGGTAGGCATGGAATTCAACAATCCCCAAGTATATGGGTGCTTAGGATTATAGAAGATCTCATCCACAGTCCCATATTCCACAATTTTACCAGCATACATAACAGCAACTCGATCAGCCATACCGGCAACAACCCCCAAATCATGGGTAATAAAAATAATTGAGGTATTTGTTTTTGCCTGTAATTCTTTCATTAAATCAAGAATCTGAGCCTGAATCGTCACATCCAAAGCCGTTGTCGGCTCATCAGCAATCAGAATTTCAGGGTAATTAACCAGTGCAATCGCAATCACAATCCGTTGGCGCATTCCGCCTGAAAATTGATGCGGATAATCATTAATCCGCTTCTCGGCATTCTCGATACCAACCAATTTCATCATTTCAAGGGCTTGAGCGTAGGCTTTTTCCCGTTTCATCCCTTTATGAATGATCAATGGTTCCGCAATCTGCTTTCCAATCTTCATTGTTGGATCCAAAGAAGTCATGGGATCTTGGAAGATTTCGGCAATATCACGGCCACGAATCTGATCCATTTGTTTCCGTGTTTTCTTCAACAAATCCTGATTTTTAAACATAATCGTTCCGTCGGCGATTTCAGCATTTGGTGCATTTAAGCCCATGATACTACGAGTCGTGACGGATTTACCGGAACCTGATTCTCCAACAATCGCTAAGGTTTCTCCTTTGCGAAGGTCAAAACTAACATTCCGAATTGCTTGAACCTTACCAGCATAAGTTTTGAAGTTGATTTTGAGATTTCTTACCTCAAGAACATTTTTTTCGTTTTCCATCTCAAAACACCTACTTCCTATTACTCTTTGGATCAAAGGCATCACGAAGCCCATCACCCAAGATATTAAATGCAATCATAATAATCGACAAAACGATAGCCGGATACCACATTTGATATGGTAGGAATTGGAAGTTCTTCTGGCCATCACTAATCAACGTACCAAGTGATGCTTGTGGTGCACTCACACCAATACCGATATAAGATAGGAACGCCTCGAAGAAGATTGCGGTTGGAATCGTGAACATCAAGTTAATGATAATCACACTTGCCAAGTTTGGCAACAAATGTTTAAAGGCAATCTTGAACGAACTTTCACCCAAGGTTCTTGCCGCCAATACAAATTCCTGATTCTTTAATTCCAGTGTTTGCGCTCGTACCAGTCGGGCCATGTTAACCCAACTGGTAATCGCAATGGCAATAATAATCGCCGACATACCGGGTTTTAAAACAACAATTAAAAGGACCATAACAATCAAGTTTGGAATTGATAAAATGATTTCGATGATCCGTTGCATTAATGTATCAACCCAGCCACCAAGCCAGCCTGAGATAATGCCATAAACCACACCAAACGCCAAATCAAAGAAACTGGCAACCAGCGCAATGGTTAATGAAATCCGGGTTCCAAATAGGATCCGTGAAAATAGGTCACGACCAAGATAGTCGGTTCCTAAAATATAATACGTTCCTGCATGCGCATGAGCTTGTGCATAAGCGTTTATTCGTGTGCCGGATTGCATAATCGTCCCGTTAAACCCATTAATATCAATACCGGGAA
>Ga0214925_100472_pt1 | contig 18308 bp, 14 predicted proteins | sample Stichaenrichment_FD_168299 | JGI IMG/M metagenome (GOLD analysis project Ga0214925, IMG submission 168299) | Xylose enriched microbial communities from anaerobic bioreactor in Madison, Wisconsin, United States - 63SRT | ecosystem: Engineered > Bioreactor > Anaerobic > Unclassified | place: USA... | reverse complement strand
ACAGAGGTCGTAAGTATGAAAATATTGTCATGTTTGATCAAGGTGGTGCATTCCCAACTGCACAGTATACCGTTAAATTCCCTGCTAATGTCCATATTGATGAAAATGCGATTCGTGCAGAGGAGAATACCGCAACGGTCAGCGGAATAACCAAATCATATGACCGTAAGGAGAATACAGTTACCATCAGCATTAAATTGGGAAATTGGAACGACTATAAAGGCTTCTTTGATCTTGTGGCGAGCGAACAGGGGCAGAGTAGTCATAAAATAGAAGTAAATATTCCATATTCTGTTGATGCAGCGAATGTCAACGCAACATCTAATACACTGGGATCCATCAGCGGTTCGGGACTTTGCTCCTTATATAAATGCAGTGGTTTCGGTAAAGGTGAAATCGTACATATTACCACTTCAGGCAATGGTTCGAAGGATTTGACGAAATAGGTGTTATAATATGGAAAGAATAATAAAGAAATCTGTGATAATAGTATTATCGATCGTTGTGGCAATGACAATGATCCCGGTGATGTCCGCATATGCAGACGAGGCCGAAGGCGGAGGCAATACAACAAATTTAGGTGACAATGCATTGTTTTGTCTTGCAGGAGATACATATACGGATGCAAACGGGGATCTTGACATGAAGTGGCTATCCCCTGACACCGTTATTAACAATGTATACTGGGGTGACCTTGAGAAGGATACCGTAGCAAATCATTATGGGGTATTCCCTAAATACTTAACAAAGCCGAATCAAACTGCGCTTAATAATGTTTCGTTGGAACCAGGCGAAGATGAATTTGGTGTTGACCTAGCAAATAATTTGCCGAGTTCAGGGATTTCCCCGAATGCAATAAGTATCCAAGCTATTGCGGGAAGTGACTTTTATCGTATGGGGTACCTGGTTGGTGACGATAATTATGCTAGCCCAAACAATAATTTAAAACCTTCAGATCCAATTCCGCAATATGTTAATCCGTTTGGCTTTAAAGAAACTGATGTGCTGACACAGGATGAGATTAAAGACCCATCAAAACTTACTGCTTATGCGGATTTGAAATCGACAGAGAATCAGAATTCGTCCGCGGTAGGTGAATATTCGCAGGGACAAGCAATCAATCTTGGCTTTACGCTGAATGCATCTTGGATCAGAAGATATATAAATGGCGATACACTTGATTTAACCAGAACAGGATTTGATTCTAAAGAACATATCGATTCAATCTATAACGATACGACAGGAAAGATTGATTCAGAGTTTGTGTTCACAGTGGATATTCCTGATGGTGTTACCGTAAATAACCCGGGTGTAACGTTAAAAGGACTTGAGGGCTTTACACCTTCGGCAAGGGTTGCACCGGATTCAACTACAAAGAAAAAAACTTTGGTCATTCGTGTTCGTCCGGATGCAGCTCTGATTGGCGATTCTACACTTTGGAAAGATATTCTTGCTAAGTTCAATAAAGTGGACACCAGCAATGTCGAGGTATCTATTTCAGGACTTTCTGTCAGCTCTGACGCAGAACCGGAAAGCGAGATTACACTTCGTGGAACGGCAAGCGGGTATTGTGACTGGAATATTTCTGACGATAAGTTTTCTGAGGAAAAAGGTTCAGATGGTAATACCGTATACAAACCGTATAATAGACGAGTTTATATGTATTTCGTTGCCAAGCAGGGAGCTGAGGGCCGTGACGCCGCTCTGCCATCGGATGGATCCAGGGACAATATGATTTCCTACAGTTTCAAGGTCAGCAAACCGTCCACGCCGGACACGCCGTACGTGCCGTCTACTCCGACGGAGCCTCAGCAGCCGCAGAAGCATGAGGTCACGATCCATGAGGATAACCCGACCACGGATAAGCCGGAGACAACCACCAAGATCACTGTTGACGATCAGGGTAAGGTGGAGAAGCCGGCTCAGGATCCAGTTCGCCCGGGATACACGTTTGACGGATGGTATTCCGATCCGGAGTGCACGATTCCGTTCGATTTCAGCAAGCCGGTTACCGGAGATCTCCACATCTACGCTAAGTGGAACAAGAACGTGAAGCCGCAGACGGCCAAAAAGGTAACGGGAATCCTGCTGCCGAAGGCCATCGCGAACGGAAGCAGCCGTCAGACGGTCACCTGGACGCCGCTGACCAATGTGGATGGATACTACGTTTATGAAGCGAACTGCAACACACCGAAAAAGACTTATCACTTCAAGAAGGTGGCAGATGTCAAGGCATCCGCACCGAGAGTGTATAAGCAGTCCGGACTGAAGAAAGGTGTTGCATATAAATATTATGTCGCGGCATACCAGATTAAAAACGGAAAGAAGAAGGTTGTAAAGAAGAGCCTGTCCGTTCACTCGATCGCCGGAAACCTCATGAGAAAGCATGTGAACTACACCAACGTGAAGAGCGTCAGCGTTAAGAAAAACGCTGTAACTCTGAAAGTCGGAAAGACTTACCGCATTCAGCCGTCGGTAAAGGGCGTTTACTCGAACTGCGCGATTCTGCAGAAGGGTCACGCGGCAATGTTCCGTTACGTCTATATCAAGGACGGAAAGAACATCAGTGTTTCCAGCACAGGAATCGTAAAGGCTAAGAAAGCCGGGAAGTGCAATGTTTACGTACTGGGCACCAACGGCGTCAGTGCCAAGGTTGCCGTAACGGTAAAGTAAAGGCGTTTTTACGCAGCGGAACCTGAAACGGTTCTGTAAGAGATTGAAATAATCAAGAAGGAGATTTTCCACATTCAGCCGGAAGGCGGATGCGGAGAGTCTCCTTTTTTTATAGTTTCCAAATTTTCCCTTGCGGATTAATTTTTGTCGCTTGCAAAAAGAAAATGCTTGTGATACACTTATGATTGGTTCAGTCTCGATGACACTGAAGTACGCTTCAGTGTCGCTTTGACTGTCTGGACAGACCGGAAAGGAGCGTACCTGCGAGGCAGCGATGTTCACACCCGGATCTGTACACCTAAACCAAATTACTCAGGAAAGGAGAAAATAATGCCTACAATTAACCAGTTAGTACGTCAGGGCAGACACAGTTCCGTCAAGAAGTCTGGTGCACCGGCTCTCGGTAAGGGAATGAATTCCCTGAAGCGTGAGTTCACAGACAACAACTCACCACAGAAGAGAGGCGTTTGCACGTCAGTAAAGACGGTAACACCTAAGAAGCCGAATTCCGCTCTTAGAAAGGTTGCCAGAGTACGTCTTACGAACGGCATTGAGGTTTCAGCCTACATCCCTGGAATCGGTCACAACCTGCAGGAGCATAGTGTTGTACTGATCAGAGGCGGAAGAGTTAAGGACCTCCCTGGTGTAAGATACCACATCATCAGAGGAACTCTCGATACTGCCGGTGTAGCTGACAGAAACAAGGCTCGTTCCAAGTACGGCGTCAAGAGACCTAAGAAAAAGTAAGAATTTATTTCGAGTAATCGGGATTGTTGTGCTCGGAATATATAGGCATTATTTGCAATATATTGAGCACCGCGGCACCGCGTCCGCTAACGCGGGAACCGGTGTCGAGTACCCCCGTCAGACTGGGCAGTCACATTTTATTTTATTGCCGGGCTGTTCAGAGTAATCCTCTATGCTGAGCGTAAGCTCTCCGATAAAGGGTGAAGAGAAGAAGTGCAATATGAAGCTGTAATTGTACGGCGTGTCTCCTTGGCCGTTGTGTTTTGTCAGGGGGAGGCGCAGATAAGGGAGGAAGAGAAGTGCCAAGGAAAGGTAAAACACCAAAGCGTGAAGTGCTTCCAGATCCAGTTTATGGCAATGTCGTAGTTTCCAAGCTGATCAACAGCATCATGCTCGACGGTAAGAAGAGCACCGCTCAGAAGATCGTTTACGGCGCATTTGATCAGATCAAGGAGCAGACAGGCGAGGAGCCGCTGGAAGTATTTGAGAAGGCTATGAATAATATCATGCCTGTACTTGAAGTTAAGGCTAGAAGAGTCGGTGGTGCGAACTATCAGGTTCCTGTAGAGGTCAGACCTGCAAGAAGACAGACACTGGCTCTGAGATGGCTCACAATGTTCACAAGAGCAAGAGGTGAGAGAACTATGGCTGAGAGACTGGCCAAGGAACTCATCGATGCTTCCAACAACACTGGAGCAACCGTAAAGAGAAAAGAAGATACTCATAAGATGGCAGAGGCAAACAAGGCGTTTGCTCACTTCAGATGGTAGTAGTTTCCTAGGGAAACGCAGAATGGAGGAAAAATGGCTGGTAGAGAATTTCCGTTAGAGAAAACCAGAAACATTGGAATCATGGCTCATATCGATGCCGGAAAGACTACTGTCACAGAGCGTATCCTCTTCTATACAGGTAAAACTCATAAGATCGGAGAAACTCACGATGGAGCTTCTCAGATGGACTGGATGGAAGAAGAGCGTGAGCGTGGAATCACAATCACTTCTGCGGCGACTACTGCTCATTGGAAGGGCAACCGTATCAACATCATCGATACGCCGGGACATGTAGACTTTACTGTAGAGGTTGAGCGTTCCCTGCGTGTACTGGATGGAGCTGTTACGGTTCTGGCTGCCAAGGGCGGAGTTGAGCCGCAGTCTGAGACTGTATGGAGACAGGCTGAGAAGTACAATGTACCGAGAATGGTCTTCGTTAATAAGATGGACGTTCTGGGTGCTGACTTCTACCGCGTCATCGATCAGATCAAGGAAAGACTTCAGGCTAACCCGGTAGCTGTACAGCTGCCGATCGGCGCTGAGGACAGCTTCCGTGGAATCATCGACCTGATTACCATGAAGGCTGAGATTTATGAGGATAAGCTTGGTACCAAGATCGACGAGGAGAAGATCCCGGACGATATGATGGACGAAGCTAAGGAATGGCACGACAAGCTGCTGGAGCAGGTCGCTGAGTGTGACGAGGACCTCATGATGAAGTATCTGGAAGGCGAAGAGCTGACAGAGAAGGAGATCAAGGACACAATCAGAAAGCAGACCATTGCTAATGAGATGGTTCCTGTAATGTGCGGTTCCGCTTATAAGAATAAGGGTGTTCAGCCGCTGCTGGACGGCATTATTGATTACATGCCGTCTCCACTGGATGTACCGCCGATCAAGGGTGTAAACCCGGATACAGAGGAAGAGGAAGAGAGACCGTCTGATGACAAGGCTCCGTTCGCTGCTCTGGCATTCAAGATCATGACGGACCCGTATGTTGGTAAGCTGGCATTCTTCAGAGTTTACTCCGGTACACTGGAGTCCGGTTCCTACGTTTATAACGCGAACAAGGGCCAGAAGGAAAGAATCGGAAGAATTCTGCAGATGCACGCAAACAAGCGTAATGAGATCGATAAGGTTTACGCCGGTGATATTGCTGCAGCTGTAGGCCTGAAGAATACAACGACCGGTGATACACTGTGTGACGAGAACCATGAGATTCTGCTCGAGTCCATGGAATTCCCGGATCCGGTTATCGAGGTTGCGATCGAGCCGAGAACCAAGGCTGGTCAGGAGAAGATGGGTATCGCGCTGGCAAAGCTGGCAGAAGAGGACCCGACGTTCAGAACTTACACGAACGAGGACACTGGTCAGACCATCATCGCAGGAATGGGAGAACTCCATCTGGAGATCATCATCGACCGTCTGCTGCGTGAGTTCAAGGTTGAGGCGAATGTCGGAAAGCCGCAGGTTTCCTACAAGGAGACAATTACAAAGCCGGTGGACGTCGATCACAAGTATGCAAAGCAGTCCGGTGGTCATGGTCAGTATGGTCATGTAAAGATCAAGGTTTATCCGAGAGAGCCGGGCGAAGGATACGAATTCAAGAACTCCATCGTCGGAGGAGCTATTCCGAAGGAATACTTCAACGCGATTCAGGAAGGTATTCAGGAAGCTATGCAGAACGGACCGGTTGCCGGATATCCGGTTGTTGATGTCGGCGTAGATCTGTATGATGGATCTTATCATGAAGTCGACTCCTCTGAGATGGCATTTAAGGTTGCCGCTTCTATGGCATTCCGCGAGGCTGCACAGAAGGCAGATCCTGTACTGCTCGAGCCTATCTTCAAGGTTGAGGTTACGGTTCCTGATGAATACATGGGAGACGTTATCGGAGACCTATCCGGAAGAAGAGGCCGTATCGAGGGATCTGAGATGGATAAGGGCGCTGTTGAGATCAGAGCGATGGTTCCGCTGTCCGAGATGTTCGGATATGCGACAGACCTGCGTTCCAGAACTCAGGGCCGTGGAACTTATGTAATGCAGTTCGACCACTTTGAGAAGCTGCCTGCATCACTGACTGAGAAAGTCGTTAATAAATAGTTTAGCCTGATGTATTTTTGCCGCAGTACGCATGCGTGTGTGCTGCGGCCGTAAGGAGGATATAGAAATGGCAAAGCAGAAATATGAAAGAACCAAGCCGCATATCAACATCGGAACAATCGGACATGTTGACCACGGCAAGACAACACTGACCGCTGCGATCACATCTGTACTGCACCAGAGATACGGACTGGGCGAGGACGTAGCGTTCAACCAGATCGACAAGGCACCGGAAGAGAGAGAAAGAGGAATCACCATTTCTTCCGCGCACGTAGAGTATGAGACACCGAACAGACACTACGCTCACGTAGACTGCCCGGGACATGCTGACTACGTAAAGAACATGATCACAGGAGCAGCTCAGATGGACGGAGCAATCCTGGTAGTAGCAGCAACAGACGGACCGATGCCGCAGACCAGAGAGCACATTCTGCTGGCAAGACAGGTAGGAGTACCTTACATCATCGTATTCCTGAACAAGTGCGACATGGTAGACGACGAGGAGCTGCTTGACCTGGTAGAGATGGAAGTAAGAGAGCTGCTGAGCGAGTATGACTTCCCAGGAGATGACACACCGATCATCAGAGGATCCGCACTGAAGGCACTGGAAGATCCAGCAGGCCCGTGGGGAGACAAGATTGTCGAGCTGATGGAAGCAGTAGATTCTTACATTCCGGAGCCAAAGAGAGATAACGACAAGCCGTTCCTGATGCCAATCGAGGACATCTTCTCCATCACAGGACGTGGAACAGTAGCCACAGGCCGTGTAGAGAGAGGAGAGGTCAAGGTCGGAGACGAAGTCGAGATCGTAGGACTGAAGGAAGAGAAGCAGAAGACGGTAGTAACCGGAGTAGAGATGTTCAGAAAGACACTGGACTACGCAGAGACCGGAGACAACATCGGAGCACTGCTGAGAGGAATTCAGAGGGACGAGATCGAAAGAGGACAGGTACTGGCAGCACCGGGAACTGTACATCCGCATACGAAGTTCAAGGGCCAGGTATACGTACTGAAGAAGGAAGAGGGCGGACGTCACACACCGTTCTTCAACGGATACAGACCGCAGTTCTATTTCAGAACAACAGACGTAACCGGAGACCTGCAGCTGCCGGAAGGCACAGAGATGTGCATGCCGGGAGACAACGTAACAATGGAGATCGACCTGATCACACCAGTTGCGATGGAAGAAGGACTGAGATTCGCTATTCGTGAAGGCGGAAGAACAGTAGGATCCGGAGTTGTAACAGAGATCATCGAGTAATTGAGGCTCTGAGACGACCATAAATTGAAAATCATGAGAGCTGTGCTTTCAGCAGAGATGCTGGGAGCGCGGCTCTTTTTCTATTGCCTCTGCGGAAGGCGCCAGCGGCAGAGGATTTCCATCTGTACGCCCGACGCTCACATCCGGCGTTCTGGTGCTGTGAATGGTGTATTCTGATATGTGCTGGCGAGGGAAAAGGCATCCAGAATATCTTCCTGACACATCTACGCAGAACGGACTCAAAAGCTTCACACAGTTTTCGGACACGGCCAGTTTTAGGATATGTTACAATGTGTAGAAATTAATTGCATGAACGTAAACGGAGTAAGCATAATGTATTTATTTACTGCTGCTCTGTAACATTGCATACGTTATTGTGCAGAAAGAGGAAAAAAGAGATGAAAGAGGTAAAAAATCCGAGACGGCCGATGATCTTATACTATCTGATCATCCTGGTCATCATCGTTCTGTTCAACTGGCTGCTGATGCCGTCGCTTCAGCAGAGTCAGGTGAAAAAGGTGAACTACAGCACCTTTATGAAGTATACAGAGCAGAAGAAGATCGCGACCGTCCAGGTCAGGGAAAATGATATTCTGTTTACGCTGAAAAGCAGCGCATCGGATGGAAGTGAAAATACGGTGACGTATAAAACGGGCCGCATGCCGGACGAGAATCTGACTGAACGTCTGTATAAGTCCGGAGCACAGTTTACATCCAATCTGCAGCAGAACAGCACCACATCATCGATATTGAGCAGTATTCTGGGCTTTGTTGTGCCGCTGATCCTGTTTATCTGGATCGGAAACTGGCTGTCGAAGAAGATGGTGGAAAAGGCCGGAGGTGCCAATTCCATGATGTTCGGCATGGGAAAGAGCAATGCCAAGCTCTATGTTCAATCGACGGAGGGCATTCACTTCAGTGATGTCGCAGGTGAAGATGAGGCAAAGGAAAATCTGGAGGAAATTGTAGAGTACCTGCATGACCCAAAGAAATACACCGCGATCGGAGCGACAATGCCGAAAGGCGTTCTGCTGGTAGGCCCTCCGGGAACTGGTAAAACCATGCTGGCCAAGGCCGTAGCCGGTGAGGCGAATGTACCGTTCTTCTCCATTTCCGGTTCCGAGTTCGTAGAAATGTTCGTCGGCATGGGCGCGTCCAAGGTGCGTGACCTGTTCAAGCAGGCGAAGGAAAAGGCACCGTGTATCGTCTTCATCGATGAGATCGATGCCATCGGAAAGAAGCGTGACAATCAGCTGTCCACCAACGATGAGCGTGAGCAGACCCTGAACCAGCTGCTGACCGAGATGGACGGATTTGATAATAACAATGGTGTCATGATCCTGGCGGCAACCAACCGTCCGGAAATTCTGGACCCGGCACTGCTGCGTCCGGGACGTTTCGACCGCCGTGTGCCGGTTGAGCTGCCGGATCTGAAGGGCCGTGAGGAAATCCTGAAAGTCCATGCCCGCAAGGTTAATATGGGCCGCGATGTCAACTTCAACACAATTGCCAGAATGGCATCCGGCGCCTCCGGAGCAGAGCTGGCGAACATCGTCAACGAGGCTGCGCTGAGAGCCGTCCGCATGGGCAGAAAAGTCGTCCACGAGGAAGATATGGAAGAGAGCATCGAGGTCGTTATCGCCGGATACCAGAGAAAGAACGCGATCCTCTCTGCAGAAGAAAAGAAAATCGTTGCTTACCACGAGATCGGACATGCCATGGTCGCTGCCCTGCAGAATCACTCTGAGCCAGTGCAGAAGATTACCATCGTTCCGAGAACATCCGGTGCCCTGGGTTACACCATGCAGGTCGATGAGGGACAAAAGAATCTCCTGTCCAAGGAGGAACTCCTGAACCGTATTGCGACACTGACCGGCGGCCGTGCGGCCGAGGAAACCGTATTCGGCTCCATCACGACGGGTGCTTCCAACGATATCGAGCAGGCAACCAAGCTGGCCCGCGCCATGATTACCCGTTACGGAATGAGTGATGAGTTCGACATGGTTGCCATGGAGCATCAGACCAACCAGTATCTGGGAGGAGATTCCGAGCTTACCTGCTCACCGGAGACCCAGAAAGATATCGATAAAAAAGTTGTAGAGCTGGTCAGACAGCAGCATGAAAAAGCAATCAAACTGCTGAAAGACAATCGTTCCAAGCTGGATGAACTGGCCCAGTATCTGTATGAGAAAGAGACGATTACTGGTGAACAGTTCATGGAAATCCTGCACCAGCCGCCAAAATACCGTCTGGACACAAACGGTGCGCAGCTGGATGAGCCGGAAAGCCAGGCTGCTCCGCAGAATAAGGATACACAGGAGCCACAGGATGCAGCACAAAATCAGACTGCTCCGCAGAGTCGTGATGCACAGAGTCCGCAGGATGGAGTGCAGAATCCGGTTAATCAGTAACCGGCTGACCAGATAAAATCTGCTGCAGCCGGATCCGATTTTCCGGATATTTGTAGACAGGCCTGATGTTTCTGATGAAAAAATGACAGGAATTAGTTAACGTACACAGATAAAATAGCGGGACTGCGGCTGCAGTCCCGTTTTTCGCAGTTGTCCAGTCTCTCTGTTCGCAGTATAATATATGCAGTCTGTCTGTTCATCGAAAACAGGCGGTGAACAGATATGCAGATGGAATGTGCAGAAAGGCTCCGGAGGGGTGGCGGAATGAAAGACATCATTCAGATTGAGCATCTGACTTTTGATTATGTCAGAGAAAATGAGGAAGGCGGGGAAATGGTCCACGCGATAAAGGACATCTCGCTGAATATTGAAGAAGGTTCATTTACTGCGATTATCGGCAGGAACGGTTCCGGAAAATCTACTCTGGCAAAAAACCTGAACGGTCTCCTGCTTCCGACAAGCGGAAAGATTCTGGTCAACGGATGGGACACTGCGGATGAATCCCATATCTGGGACGTCCGTCAGACAGCCGGCATGGTCTTTCAGAACCCGGATAATCAGCTTGTTGCATCGATCGTTGAAGACGATGTGGCATTTGGTCCGGAGAATCTGGGCGTTCCTCCGAAAGAAATCAGAAGACGGGTGGATGAGGTGCTGAAGTCGGTGGATATGTATTCCTTCAGAAAAAAGGCACCGCATCTTTTATCCGGCGGTCAGAAACAGAGAGTGGCCATCGCCGGCGTGCTGGCCATGCAGCCGAGCTGCATTATTTTCGATGAGCCGACAGCCATGCTCGATCCGCAGGGCCGCGAAGAAGTCATGGCAATCATCCGCCGTCTGCATGAGGAGGGGAAAACCGTCATCCTCATCACACATTTCATGGATGAAGCCGCCCAGGCTGACCGGATCGTTATCATGGACGACGGAAAGATCCTGGCGGATGGAAAGCCGGGAGAGGTGTTCTCTGATGAAGAAACACTGCGCCGCATCCGTCTGGATGTGCCTCTTGCCGTCGATATGGCGCAGAAACTCAGAGAACGCGGAATTGAAGTTCCGCATGACATCATTACCCAAGAGAAACTGGTAGAATTCATATGTCAATACAAGTAAGAAATCTTTCATATATTTATAACGCCGGAATGCCGGATGAGCAGAAGGCGCTGGATAACGTCAGCTTTGAAGTTTATGACGGGCAGATTGCCGCAGTGATTGGTCATACCGGATCCGGGAAGTCCACACTGGTGCAGCATCTGAACGGACTGTTAAAGCCGACAGAAGGTACGATTATCGTCGGCGGCACAGATATTACAGAATCTGGTATTGCCATGCGGGAAATCCGTCAGAGAGTCGGGCTGGTATTCCAGTATCCGGAGTACCAGCTGTTTGAAGAGACGGTTTCCGCGGATGTCGCCTTCGGTCCGAAGAATCTGGGACTGAGTGAGTCTGAGATTAAAGAGAGGGTCAGAGAGGCCCTGGAACTGGTGGGACTGGATGTCGATGAAATCGGAGAACGTTCCCCGTTCGAGCTTTCCGGAGGACAGAAGCGGAGAGTCGCGATTGCCGGGATTATCGCCATGCGGCCGCAGGTGCTCATTCTGGATGAGCCGACCGCGGGACTGGATCCGGGAGCACACAGAGAGATTATCCGGATGATCCAGAAAATCCATCAGAGAGAAGAGAATATCGTCATTTTTGTTTCACATAACATGGATGATGTCGCCGCGCTGAGTGATAAGGTGCTGGTTATGGACAGAGGGCAGCTGATGATGTCCGGAACGCCTGCTGAGATTTTCAGGCAGAGAGACCGCCTCGGGGATGCCGGACTGGACATTCCGTCTGCGGCCAGACTGATGCTGCAGCTGAGAAAAGCCGGCTGTGATGTGCCGGTGGATGCCCTGACCAGGGATGACGCGGCCGATGAACTCGCAGAGTATTTACAGGGAAAGAGTAGAAAATGCTGAGAGATATTACGTTAGGACAGTATTATCCGGTCCAGTCGCCGATTCACCGCCTGGATCCGAGAGTAAAGATAACCGCGACGCTGCTCTTTATCGTCGAGCTGTTTATCGTCAACAATTTTATCGGATTTGCCATCTGTGCGGGAGTGCTGGCGGCCTGTGTCATCGTTTCCAGGGTTCCGCTCAGCTTCATTATGCGCGGACTGAAGCCGATCATTCTGATTCTCCTGTTCACCTTCCTGCTGAACATCTTTATGGTGGATGGCAGGGTGATCTGGACGATCGGGTCCTTGAAGGTCACCATGGAAGGCGTGATTACTGCGGTGTTCATGGCGATCCGCCTGATCCTTCTGATTATCGGGTCTTCTCTCCTTACGCTGACGACGACGCCAATCCGGCTGACCGACGGAATCGAGCGTCTGCTGAGCCCCTTTGAGCGCTTCGGACTGCCGGCTCACGACATCGCGATGATGATGTCCATTGCGCTGAGATTTATCCCGACCCTGCTGGATGAGACCGATAAGATCATGAAAGCCCAGCAGGCCAGGGGCGCAGATTTTGAGTCTGGTAACATTGTGCGCAGAGCCAAGTCTCTGGTTCCGATCCTGATCCCGCTTTTCGTCAGCGCCTTCCGTATCGCCCAGGATCTGGCCATGGCCATGGAATCCCGCTGCTACAGAGGCGGCAAAGGGAGAACGCGCCTGCACGAGATGCACTTTCACAAGGCGGATATGATCAGCATGATCCTGCTGTTTGTCTTCCTGGCAGTTGTTATCGTTGAACGGATTCTGGTACCGACAGATATTTAAGAGGAAACATGAGACAGAGACATATAAAGAACCTGGATGAAAAACTGAAAGACTATGAAAACCAGCTGATTTCCAATCCGCTGGAACAGAAAGGCTGCTGGAGAGAGGCGTTCCGGGAGCCTCTCTTTCATGAGGACAGAAAGGCGCTGGGTGAAGAAGAACTGAAATCCCGTCCGCTTTACGCAGAAGTCGGATGCGGAAAAGGACAGTTTATCACTACTCTGTCCGCGCTTCACCCGGAGAATCTCTACCTGGCCATTGAGGGTCAGGGAAGCGTCGGCTTCTATGCGCTGCGGAAAGCAAGGGCGGCGGAATGCGAGAATATCCGCTTTATCCTGCAGTACGTTCATGATGCCCGTGATTTCTTTGAGAAAGGTGAGATCGACGGCCTGTATTTGAATTTCAGCGATCCCTGGCCGAAGCCGCGCCATGAGAAGCGTCGTCTGACCAGCCCGCGGATGCTGGGAGAATTCGCCAGCGTGGTGAAACCGGGCGGATTTATAGAATTTAAAACGGATAATGATGATTTATTCGCATATTCAGAAGAACAATTCAAGGCTAACCCCTTGATGAGCGTGGACTTTTTGTCCCACGACCTGCATAAGGACCTGCCGGAAGACCAGATCGTGACGACAGAGTATGAAGATAAATTCAGCGCGCGGGGGAAAAACATACATTTCATTCGCGTGAGAATCCTGGACCCACTTGAAAGTAAAGGCGGCTCCGCGTTATAATCGGAACAAGCAGGGTCTGTACGGGCCCGAGACAATCACTACTACAGACATCACAGAAGGAGGCATTTCATGTCAGAGTATATCTTGGCACAGGAGAATGGCAGAACCATTCCAACAGAAGATACGATTTTCGCTGTCAGCGGAAGAGCAAACGCAATGATTGCGAAAGAAGGAAAGGATAAGGTCTGCAACGCAACCGTCGGCATGCTGCTGGACGATCAGGGCGAGCTGCTCGTACTGTCTTCCGTAGACAAGGTATTCCATGAACTGACTCCTGAGGAATATGCACCGTACGCACCGATCGGCGGCACACCGGGATTCCGCAAGGCCGTTATCCAGGCAGCACTGAAGAATTACCAGCCGAAAGGTTACGTCAGAGCTGTTGCAAGCCCTGGAGGGACTGGTTCCATCCGTCTGGCGGTTGGAAACTACACACAGCGCGGAGACAAGATCCTGGTTGCGGACTGGCACTGGGGTCCTTACGGAAAGATCGCTGACGAGCTCGGAAGAGGAACCACTACATTCCGCCTGTTCAACAAGGCTGGCGAGTTCAATACAGAGGACTTCAAGGCCGCTGTTGAGGATCTGCTGAAGAAGCAGGATTCTCTGCTGATGATCCTGAACACACCGGCACAGAATCCGACTGGATACTGCATGACCGATGAGGAGTGGAAGCAGGTTGTCGACATTCTGTCCGCTCAGCCGAAGGAGAAGAAGATCGCCCTGCTCGTCGACACCGCATACATTGACTTTGCCGGTGACGAGGATAAGGCCCGTTCCTTCCTGCCTTTCCTGGAGGAACTCCCGGAGAACGTAAAACCGATGCTGGCCTTCAGCCTTTCCAAGACATTTACTCTGTACGGAATGCGCTGCGGAGCCCTGATCGGATTCAGCAAGACAGAGGAAGAAGCAGAAGAGTTCGTCCGCGTCTGCGAGTTCTCCGCAAGAGCAAGCTGGTCCAACAGCCCGAGAGTCGGCCAGAGCATCATCGAGAGAATCTTTTCTGACAAAGATCTCCTGGACAAGGTAACCGCCGAGCGTGCGGAAATCCGCGACATGCTGCTGGCAAGAGGCCGCGCGTTTGAAGAGGCCGCAAAGGAAGCAGGTCTTCCGATCATGCCGTTTGACGGCGGATTCTTTGCCGTCATCCCTTGCGATGATCCGAAGTCTCTGGGAAGAAGAATGGAGAAGGAAGGCATCTTTATCATTCCGTTCGGAGACGGACTGCGTGTTTCCCTGGCCGCAATTCCAATCGACCAGTGCCGCATGATTCCGGCAAAGGTAAAGGCTGTCATGGACGCAGAGTGTTAATTAAGACGAACGTATAATTTTCTTGATGCAGTCATGAATTGATAGTATAATGAATACTGTTGACGGAAGGGCAGAAGCTTCTCCGTCAGCAGCTTCTGCGGGTGTAGTTTAATGGCAAAATACGAGCTTCCCAAGCTCGGGTCGGGAGTTCGATTCTCCTCACCCGCTCCATTATTCAGATGCCCCGGAAACAGGGCAGGACGGGACGGACAGCGTCTCATATTTGCATGGCTGTAAAATACTCCTCTTCAGATTATCATGGTCTGAAGAGGAGTATTTTCGTTAGAAGGACTAGTCTCTTCACTGCATTCAAAGGTATAATGGATGATGCCTGTGAAATCTGGTATAAGGAGGAAACATTAATATGCTGAAATTCGTATCATGGAATATAGATTCGCTGAACGCTGCGCTGACATCGGACTCAGCGCGTGCCGTTCTGTCCCGGGAGGTCCTGCAGACGATCGCCGGTGAGGAGCCGGATGTCTTTGCGATTCAGGAAACCAAGCTTTCCGTAAAGGGGCCGACAAAGAAGCATCTGGAAATTCTGGAAGAATATTTCCCGGATTACAAGATGGAGTGGGTCAGCTCTCAGCCGCCTGCCCGGAAAGGCTATGCCGGCACGATGATTCTCTATCGTCAGGAACTCCAGGCTGAAAAAACGGTGCCGGAAATCGGCGCGCCGGATACGATGGATCAGGAAGGCCGCCTGCTGACACTGGATTTCGGAGACTTCTGGTTCGTGAACGTCTATACCCCGAATGCGGGCGGCGAGCTCCAGCGGCTGCCGGACCGGCAGAAATGGGATGTCTGCTATGCAGATTATCTCAGCCGTCTGGATCAGGAGAAGCCAGTCATCGCCTGTGGTGATTTCAATGTCGCGCATGAGGAAATCGACCTTGCTCATCCGGAGAATAATCATAGGTCTGCGGGCTTCACCGACGAGGAGCGTGCCGGCTTCACAAACCTGCTGGCAAAAGGCTTCACGGACAGCTTCCGTTTTCTGCACGGTCCGGTGAAGGGCGCTTACTCCTGGTGGGCGCAGCGCGTACGGACGAGTAAAATGAATAACTCCGGCTGGAGAATCGACTATTTCCTGGTCAGTGACCGCATCCGGGAGAAGGTGCAGAAGTCCGAAATGGTGGACTCTGGTGCGCGGCAGGATCATGCGCCGATTCTGCTGGAAGTGGACCTGTAGAGAAAAAGGCCCGGCGGAAAAGGGCCGGATATTGACTTGCCGCTTCAGCCTTTGTCAGAAGGAAAGGAAAGCGGGAGAAAACATGTCTGCGGCGGAGGGCAGGTATGCGGGAGAATAAACGATGAATCGGATCATTAAGAAATGCAATAAGACAATTGTGACGTCAAAGCATGAGTATTACACGAGCCGCGGAAATTGCGGGGATATGTTTACCATTGTGCAGGTTTCTGACCTGCAGAGTGAGTATTTCGGTGAGAAGCAGCGGGATCTTCTGGCGGCAGTATCGGCGTGCGGGCCGGATATGATCGTGATTACCGGAGATCTGGTGGACCGGAGCCATACGGATTTTCTGGCGGCGGAGCGGGCTGTGAACGGTCTGCTGAAGCTGGCGCCGGTGTATTATGTGAACGGCAACCATGAAGCGGATCTCATGGGCGATGAAGCGGCAGACTTGTATAAGTCGCTGGAGAAGCGCGGAGTGCATGTGCTGATGGACCGGAATGAGGTCGCGGAGTACGGCGGAATCCGGGTGAATATCGCGGGGCTTTCCGAGTATACAATGTTTCAGGCCAGAAGGCAGCATGCAGGGACCGGGCATCGCACCAGAAAGCACGGATTTGCTATTCCGACGGTTGTGCGTCAGATCAGGGAGGCGTTCGGCGATCGGAAAACCTACCGCGGTGAAGAGGCGGGTGCGCTCAGAATTCTGCTGGCCCATGAACCACAGTATCTTCGGTATTATTCCGCCGGGCATCCGGAGCTGATTTTTTCCGGACACGCCCATGGCGGCCAGTTCTGCCTGCCGGGTGGACGGGGTCTGTACGCGCCGGATCAGGGGATTCTGCCTTCCCTTACAAGCGGCTGTCACCGTTTCGGAAATTCAACCATGTATATCAGCAGAGGTCTGGGCAACAGTTCCTTTCCGCTCCGTCTGAACAATCCGCCGGAGCTTCTGTGCGTTCAGGTTATTGGAACTGCTGATTGATCGCCGAATGACGATAGACGTTATGCGCAGTCAGGGAAAAGAGTGACTCCTTCCCGGCTGCGCCTTTTTCATGTAAATCTGTTGACAGTATTTAACATAATTGGTACGATGTGGGCATATCATACGCGTGCGTAAATTGCGACAAAATAAAATGAGAAAGGGGATAACGCGATAATATGAGAAACTATAACGAAAAAACAGATTTTTCTTTCGACATCAGGGAGAGACTGGGAGTCATTACGGAAAAGAAAAACGGATGGAAAAAGGAGTTGAACATCGTATGCTGGAATGGACGGGAACCGGCAAAGTTCGACATCCGGGACTGGTCACAGGATCATTCGCATATGGGAAGGGGCGTAACCCTGTATCAGGAAGAACTGCAGACGCTGGTGGAGCTGTATCAGCGTTACGAAGAGGCGGTCAGGGAATTCGATGCCGCTGAGCAGTGCCGGAATCAGGCGGCGCTGCGGAATGCCGCGGTTCAGAATCAGGCTTGCAGGCAGGAGCCTGTGCAGAACGCCGTGCCGCCTGCGGGATACCAGGAGTCTGCAGCTGTGCAGGACGATGCGCCTGCGGCAGACTGCGGTGACCAGGAAAGCGCACAGGCTGAGGAATGGAATAGGCAGGAAGGCGGTCAGGAAGCTGATCTGCCGGAAAATGCGGCTGTACTGCAGAAGACAGCCGCTGCTGAATCTTCTGCTTCGGCGCAGATTTAGAAGAAAAATGGATCAGGCAGAAATAAGAAAAGTGATGAAAATATGAAGTAATTATTTTACTGGTATTCTATGCATGGATCGCGTTGTATTTCGCTTCTGATGTGGTATCATTAAACCGTACGGAGAGACATTTCCGACAATAGTCGGGCTTCAAGAGGTGAGAATTGAATGAGAATCAGACTAAAAACAGAACCAAACGGGAAATATCAGAAAATTGATATTCAACGCGGAACAAGCATAGAAGAACTGTATAAACAGATGAAGGCCCAGCTTCCTTATACCGTGCTGGGCGCGCGTGTGGACTGTAAATACGAAGGTATGCGCTTTCAGCTGGAGCATGAATGTGATGTGGAACTGCTGGATATGCGGACGCAGGCGGCCTGTTATGTCTACCAGGACAGTCTGTGTATGATTTTCATTACGGCTGCGAATGAAGTTCTTGATGGGGTGCAGGTGGAAGTCGCTAATTCACTGAATCAGGGACTGTATATCGAGCTGAAGGGAATTAGTCCTGTACCGGAGGAGACAGTAGATAAGATCCGTGCACGGATGCAGGAGATGATCGATCAGGACATTCCGTTTAAGAAGGAGTTCAAGACGAGCGAGGAAATCAGCGAAATCATCGACCGGCAGGG
>Ga0214925_100468_pt1 | contig 18396 bp, 14 predicted proteins | sample Stichaenrichment_FD_168299 | JGI IMG/M metagenome (GOLD analysis project Ga0214925, IMG submission 168299) | Xylose enriched microbial communities from anaerobic bioreactor in Madison, Wisconsin, United States - 63SRT | ecosystem: Engineered > Bioreactor > Anaerobic > Unclassified | place: USA... | reverse complement strand
TTATTTTCATAACGTTTATTAGCCATCGCTAACATTTGATTCCAAACAAACCGATCGTTACCAAATAGTTGCCATAATTGATCAATTTGTGTTTGGTTAGGGTATAAGCGCAGTTTAACCCCTTTAACCACTGTGGTCACTGGGATGCCTCCTCTCTTTATTGTTCTTTCTCTGGTGCCAATGCTTTTAACATCATCACGCGGTAACCACCAGTGACGATCCTTTGGTTGTCAATTAAAGTCGGTAACCCTGGACACTGACAAAATAACCGAAAGGCAGTCATGCCGTTTAGGCACGCTTACTAATAGCTGGACCTAATCATCTTGGCCAATCTTTATATGAACAATTCCAAAACCGTGTTCATCGGCGGGCCTTGTAAATCAGAGCATTTGCAAATTCCTCAATGGGACAAGTTAAAGTCTGGTTCCCCACGTGTAATGGTAATTCGCATCATGCAACGATATTTGGTCATACATTAATTTGTTTGTACTTTTTCAATAAATATTATAGCATATTAAGAGTGCTAGTGTATACATAGATTCATAAAAACAAGGGAATTTATTGGCAGGTAATTATCGTTTATTAGACGTAAAAACGGGGCAATTCATCACGTCCTCGTATTATTAAAAATGTATTCAAGTATTGACCAGCTTCGTGAAATGGAAGAAGACCAGTTGATTACCAGAACAGTGATCCCCGGAACACAATCCAAAGTAGTTTATTCAATAACCGACCTTGGGCGTTCACTTATGCCGATTTTAAATCAGATGTATCAATGGGGAGAAGAACGAATCAGCACGTTGCAGGTTGATCCTCAATTCAGTATTAATGATCAGGTAACGCGTGATTCGGGGAAGTGAGTGGTGTTCCGCACACGGATTAGGACTGCTCCGCTAACCATAAACCTGCATGTAAGCTAACAGCCATCAAATTCCAAAAGTAGGAATTCACTGCCTGTCAACTTACACTCCGGTTTATCCCGGTTAGCTCCGCACACTGGACTAGGACTGCTCCTCAAAGCAGTATTCTGCACATAAGGGATTTATTTCAAAAATCCAAGACCGGGATTTCCGAAATAAACGCCTTATGCTTCGAATACTAACCGCTTTGTTCCGCACACTGGATTAGGACTGCTCCAAAAGACTGATTCCTGCCATACAAGAAACTAAATCCAACCTTCCAAATTCGAAAATGTTGAATTTAGCTCCTTGTACTCTGGAATCAAAACGTCTTTTTCCGCACACTGGATTAGGACTGCTCCTCAAAGCAGTATTCTGCACATAAGGGATTTATTTCAAAAATCCAAACCCGAGATTTCCGAAATAAACGCCTTATGCTTCGAATACTAACCGCTTTGTTCCGCACACTGGATTAGGACTGTTCCACAAAGCAGTATTCTGCACATAAGGGATTTATTTCAAAAATCCAAACCCGAGATTTCCGAAATAAACGCCTTATGCTTCGAATACTAACCGCTTTGTTCCGCACTCTTATTCAAATGACTTAAACGCATTATCAATCGTATTGAATTCTTCGTCAGATAACACGATACTCAGTGCTTTGACATTGCTTTGGACCTGTTCTGGTGATTTTGCACCCGGAATCACGACACTGACTGCTGGATTTTTGATATACCATGCCAAAACGATTTGGGCAATCGTGGCATCGTGATTATCCGCAATCGGCTGCAGGCTGTTAACAGATTCAACAATGGCTTTAAATCGGCTGCCGGAAAAGTTTGGATCCTGGCTTCTAAGGTCATCTTCTGGAAACTTTCTTGGTGTTTCATCGTATTTACCTGTTAGCAGGCCGGATGCCAGCGGAAAGAAGGGGACAAATGAAATATGTTCCTGATGTAGATAAGGGAATAGATGATTTTCCGGATCACGGTGGATCAAACTATACTGATTTTCAATGACGTCTACCTGGTGATTTTTATTGGCTTCTTTAAGTTGTGCCGGTGAAAAGTTGGAAACACCGATAGCCCGAATCAGTCCCTGATCTTTTAATTCCTGTAAGGCAGCAACTGCTTTGTCTTTAGCGGTGTTTTCATCCGGAAAATGGATGTAGAATATATCCAGATAGTCTGTTTGGAGGCGCTTCAGGCTTGATTCAACGAAACGCTTTAAATCATCCGGGGCATTACTGATTGTTGATTGACCATCTTTAACAAGTTGGGCACCCTTGGTCGCAATGGTGAGCTTTGAACGATCGTAGTTTTTGATCACTTGACCGATGAGTTCTTCTGAACGTCCGAGCCCATAAGCATAGGCAGTGTCAAGCATTGTGATGCCACTGTCAAGTGCCGCTTTAACGGTGGCCATTCCGGTTTGTTCATCGAGATTCGGAAAAAGGTTATGACCGCCGACAGCGTTTGTTCCCAAACCCAATGGCGTAGTGGTGACTTTAGATTGACCAATTGTGACGTTTTTTGCCATATTGCAAAATCCTCCTTTGATTTTCCTTCTATATTATGTTACATATTAAGTTAATCATAAATAATTTCGACTAGGAAGTAAAAAACGTGAAAAAATTATTAATTTTAAATCAACATAGTCCGGTTGTCTCCGAGCTGTTACCGTTGCTTGATGAAAGTGATGAAATCTCTTATCGGATTTTTCAGGGGAATATTCAATCGGCCGGAGATTACGTAACGGCTTTAAGAGGCGTTGATTGGCTTCTTTCCGCATTGGGGCCGGAAGACGTTGATTTGGACTTTGAAGAATTATTTGATGCAATTGATCAGGCTGCTCCGAAAATTCAGCATTTTGTCATGCTTTCCTATGCCGGCATTGATGATGAGTTAAAGTCACCGATGGTATTTCCAGAGGTAAAAAATCGCCAAGAATTTATAAAACAACAAAGATATGCCATAAAGATTGTTGACGAATCCGAAATTCCGTATTCTATAATTAGAATGAGTTCACTGATGGATGGAAAACGTTCGGATTATCAACTCTTTAATGAAGGCAACAAAATGTCGGTAGGCAGTGTTTCGGCTAAAAATGTTGCTGATTTGATTTTTGACGCTTTCGTCAATCAAAAGCTCATTAACCATTCCGTCGGTATAATGGATTCTGGTAATGATTAAACTAATTTTTGAAAAATTTGAAGGAATGTTAGGAGTGTGATCCTATATATGGCAATTAAACTGGACCCGGAACAAATCAAACAACTGAAAGAACAACTTTATACGGCAAACCGCAGTTCACATTTTGTTATCATTGTGGCGATTTCAAAGCAGGAGAATACCAGCGTTAAGATGGTCACTGATTGGAATAATTATTTAAATATGAAAACAACCAATTCAGACAAATTTGACTTTCACGTGATTCGAGACATTTTGCCGATTACTGACAATCTCGTTTATTGGGCCGTTGCGCAACAAAATTTGCATACGGCTCAGACACAGGGGCAACAAAGTGAAAAAGTCGTTGATGACCTGGAGTTCTATACGAATAAAGTGATGTCGGAAAATAAGGTTCGAAGCGCTGAAGCAAGCGGGAATAATTAACGATTAAATGAGTGGGGTCGGTGCTTGTATAATCAAATTAAAAGAGGCTGCAACTCATGTACATTGTACATTTGCTGCAGCCTCAACTTCTTTTATTAATTGAAAGTGAAATGAAAGTAGATAATGGGCTTTCATTTCACTTTCAAGGGAATGTAACTAATAGTATGTACCGCCTGGTTGGATCCAGGCGTTATTAGGAGAGAGGACGAACCGACCTTTTTGAACTTGAAAGATATATTGGGGGTAGATCGTAAATTCTTGCTTCCGATATTAAATCGTAGCGGTCGGAAAGTCCTCGTAAACAAGATCAATGCAAGCATAAAGCTTTCATTTAGGTCAAATAATGGATGCATCGTTACATCCACTTATAATAATAGCCTATTTTTCACAATGTTCAACGAAAAGCGCTTGTGTTTAATAACTAAATGTTTAATTTTTAACGAATAACTGTTTCGTAGGAAGATATGCTAAAATTGATGTAAATTTTGAAGGAGGACAAGCCGTGACTTTACAATTTGTACTGGGAACAAACGGGTATGATCATCAGGAAAAGATGATTGACATTTTAAAAAAGCAAAAATCTGCTCATCCCGATGATCAGTTCTTCTATTTGGTACCCAATCATATTAAATTTGAATCAGAAGTTGGCATCCTAAAGCGGTTGGCCGGGGCAAACGATGATGTGACGGCTCAAAGCAGCGTTCAGGTCCTATCGTTTACAAGGTTGGCATGGTATTTTTTGCGAACGACGTCTCAGTATCAAAAACAACGGATCAGTCCTGCAGGGATCAACATGCTCTTGTATCAAATTATGACAGAGCATCAGGATGACTTGATTCTATTTAGTCAAGAAGCCGGACTACCCGGCTTCATTGACCAAATTGCCCATCAAATTTCAGTCATGCAAGCTGGAAACATCTTACCGGAAGACCTAATGAAAATGAACGAAAATCAGGAATCAAGGCTTTCAAATGATCTGCGGGATAAACTGCATGACTTTTCAATTATTTATGCGGAATATGAAAAAAGAATTGATGACCAGTATTTTGATAATCACAATGTGTTAAACCTGTTAAGCGATTATTTGCAGAGGCAGGATCTGTCACATTATCATTTTTATATTTCCGATTTTTCGAAGTTTACCGCACAGGAATGCCGTTTGGTTGAGACACTGACTCAAGGCGGTGCCAGTATGACCATGTCGTTGATTTTGGATAAACCTTATCGGACGGCGCTGCCTGACCAACCCAACCTGTTCTATCAATCAGCCAAATTATTTTTACGATTTTATAAATTTGCTGCAGATAACCAAATTCCGTATCTTCCCATTATCACTGCCGATCAGCCACGAATCAGTGCTGATTTGCTGAAATTAGAGAAGTTTTGGATTCAGTCGAGTGGGTTGGGCGCAATTGATGACAATCCCATCACAGTATCGAAGTCAATCCAGGTTTATCAAGCGGACAATCAATACTCAGAATTGGATCAGATGGCAACCAGAATTCGCCAGATGGTGTCAACCGGTAAGTATCGGTATTCGGATTTCTTGATTTTGACCCGACATTTGGACAGTTATGAAACAATTTTGGACTCGATTTTTACGATGCAGCAAATCCCTTATTTCAGAGATATTCAAAAATCGATGGTTGATCACCCCTTGGTTGAACTATTAGGGGCCCTGTTCGATATGTATGATCCAGACCGACCACGCAATTATCGATACGATGATGTCATGCGTTTTTTAAAGTCCGAACTTGTTTTGCCGCAAGCTACCGATGGAACGGCAATGAAGATTGACGATTATCGGCAGGCCGTTTCATTGACGGAAAATTTAGTGTTGAAAAACGGATTTGAGGGTAAAAAGTGGATCCAGGATGACGATTGGCAGTATGTCTGGGTGGCTGACGATGATGACGGTACGGTTTTGACCGACAAAGACAAGCGGATCACGCAGCAGATTAATGTCATTCGGCATTTGGTAAAAAATGCATTGCCCAATTTTTACAACCGTTTTTATAAAGCCAAGACCAATGCCGATGCAGCTGGGATTTTGTACCGATTCCTGGTTGAAAACGGTGTTGTGAATCGTTTGCAGGATTGGCGGAATGCGGCTGTTGATCGCCAAGACATCAACCGTTCCGATGAAATCGAACAGGTTTGGCGGACTTTTTGCTCATTACTGGATGAAAACGTCCGAATATTAGGTGATAAGCCATTTGTTGCTCAAGATTTCTGGGCCCTGATTTACGCGGGCTTTGAAGGGGCAACCTATTCTCAGATTCCGTCAACACTGGATCAGGTTCAAATTTCCGAAAGCGGTATGGTTCAGATGAATAATCGTAAAGTAACGATGATGATTGGTTCAAACGATGAAACAATGCCGGAAAGAATTGTTAATGAAAGCCTTTTTGGTGATGACGATGTTTCACAAATTCAGGACAATTTAAGTGACAGCCAGTATTTAAATGATCCGGCAGATGAGCAGATGGCAGCCGAACCATACCTGAATTATTTAGCTTTTACCAGTCCGTCTTCCCGTTTGATTTTTTCCTACACCAATCATGTGAATGATGAATCGGGGATTAATTTATCCCCCTATGTATCAAGAATTGCGGCTCATTTTAATTTGAAAGTTGTGAATTATGCTGCCGTTCCGGACAATCAAAGGGCCGTCAATGTGTATATCGGGTCTAAACGGGCAACGCTTCATCACTTGATTCAGGTTATTCAGGATACTTATAAGAATAAAGGACAGCTGAATGATACCTGGGCGTTTATTTTTAATCAGTTAAAGCAGGACCCGGATGCAGCCCCCTTAACCAACCGATTACTTGGCAGTATTGATTACAAAAATGTGCCGGTACCGTTAAGTCGGGAAATTGCTGAAAAGCTGTACGGGAGTGCGTTGAATATTTCGATTTCACAGTTGGAATCATTTTATGAAAACCCGTATGAATATTTTCTGAAATATGGGCTGCGCTTACAGGAACGGGAACAATTCGAACTATCACCGGCTTCTACGGGTCAATTTTTTCATGAAGCGTTGGATCGAATCATTTCGATGGTTCATGAGCAGAAAATCGATCTGGCAGGACTAAGTGACCGTGACGTTGATGACTTGGTGGCTGAAAATGTTGAAGCCATGGTGAATGATCCTGATAATTTCCAATATATTATTTTAAACAGTTCCAATCGGATGCATTACATCACGCTACAGCTTCAGGCAACCATTCAGCAAATGATCCGCACTATGCGTGATCAGCAACGGATAACGCCGATGCGGCCACAAAATACCGAGTTGATTTTTGGTCAACCGTCTTCAAAGGGCTTAAAGGGCCTTAGTTTTGAGCTGCCAAATCAAAAAAAGGTCAATGTCCGGGGAAGAATCGATAGGATTGATTCGATGAAAGTCAACGATAAGCGCTACTTCGGGATTGTTGATTATAAATCTGCTGATAAAAAATTCGATTTCAATCAGGCATACATTGGCACGTCAATGCAGTTACTGACGTATTTGGACGTCTTGCGCTATAATCTATCCACCTTGAATCCCGACTCAAGTGATGCGTTATTGGCCGGTGCGCTTTACATGCATATTTACAACGCGACTTTTAAGCCGGATGATTTTAAGAAAGGCTTGGAAAAATCATTATTGACCCAGCATAAATATAAAGGGATTTTGGTGGACGATGTCGATTTGGTCGATCATTTGGATACCGATTTAGCCAAGGACCATGGTCATTCACTTGTCTATCCGTTTAATAAATTAGCGAATGGCAATGTTGGCAAGAATTCTTCGACAATTACCGAAAATGATTTAAACGCGTTTTTGGATCGGACCGAAAAATTGATTATCGATGCTTCCGAACGGATCTTTGACGGGGATACGTCACTTGCCCCTGTTAAAATTGATAACGTTACGCCCTTACAATTTACGTCGTATCAATCGATTATGAATTTTGATCCACTGTTGCCTGAAAATAATTATCGATTAGTGCCCCACTATGATAAAAAGGACATTATTTCAAAGCTGAGAGGAGAAAAATAATGCAATATACACCGGATCAACAAAGGGCTATTAAAGATCGTCCCGACGGCAATGTTCTGGTCTCTGCATCAGCCGGATCAGGTAAAACTAGGGTGTTGGTGGATCGGATCATTGATATGGTGAAAAATCAAGGCATCAACATTGATCAATTACTGGTTGTGACATTTACAAATGCCGCTGCAAAGGAAATGCGTGAACGATTGAGAGGGTCGCTTCAGTCCGAATTTTCAAAGGCGACCGATCCTGAAAGTAAAAAACATTTATTGACGCAAATTCGTAAGGTTGCAGTTGCCGATATCACGACCATGGATGCTTATTGTCAAAAGTTGGTGTCACGTTACTACTATATTTTAGGAATCGATCCCAATTTTCGGGTACTCTCCGATAATACTGAAATCCAATTATTGAAGGAACAAGTCTGGGATAACGTCCGTGAAGCATTGTATGGTCAAGATGAAGATCATACGTTTGCCGATTTAACCGAAAACTTTTCAAATGACAGAAGTGATGAGGGATTAACAAACGTTATTTTTCAGATGGACGAGTTTGCTAATGTTAATGAGGACCCTGATAAGTGGCTAAATGACGCTGCGTCATTTTATGAGATCGGCGATCAGGGGCTTATTCACAGTGAGTTGTACACGGCATTAATTTCACGGGAAGTTTCTGATGCGGTCAAACGGCTGGTTATTTCTCACCAGGCAATTATCAAAATGGCGCAACAGGCTGAATTGGAGAAGGATGAAGCCTTATTTACGAAGCAGCTGGAGTCGGTTACCCAGCTCCAAAAAGGCGTTATCGAAGCTGCTGACTGGGATGGCCTTCGGCAGTTGATCACCGGTTTTGATTTTGAGTCGATGACAAAAGCAAAATTGACAAAGGATGCCGATGAATATCAAAAGCAGGTTCACAAACTGGTTAAGGGAACAAATGACCAGATGAAAAAGCAGTGGCAAAAATTGGTGACCGGCTACTTTGCTTGGAATGAACAGGACAACGTTGACTTAATGAATGCCGCCAAAGCACGTATTGAAAAATTAGTGACCGTTGTGCGAACCTTCAGGGCTGCATATAAGCAGGCCAAGGCTCGGCGTCATTTGATGCAGTTCATTGATATTGAACATGCGGCTTACGATATTTTAAATGATGTCAGTGAGCAGGCCAAACAGGTTCGCCAAAGGCTTCAGGATCAATACTATGAGATTATGACCGATGAGTATCAGGATAACAACCGTCTTCAGGATGCCATTTTAAACAAGATTGCTCGAAGCGATCGGGGCAATCGATTTATGGTAGGCGATGTTAAGCAGTCAATTTACCGGTTCAGGCTAGCCGATCCGACAATGTTTATTAAGAAGCAGGCACAGTATATCGAACAGGATAATGACAATGAATTGATTAGTCTGTCAGAGAACTTTCGATCGGCAAAGAATATTGATGATTTTACAAATTTGGTTTTTGAACAAACAATGGATCATCAAGTGGGTGATATTGCGTATACCGGCAAATCAAAGCTCCAATTTGGTGCGACTTATTATCCGGATGACATGAAGGCCGACGCATCATTGATCATCTATCGAACTAAATCATCAGTTGCTGCAACTTCGAATGAAGACTTGGGGGCCGGTGATCAGATTGAAGACAGTGACAGTGGTCAGGCAGAGATTATCGCTCAAAAGATTCGGACTTTAGTTGATGACAAACAGCTGATTTATGATAAAAAATTGGAAGAAATGCGTCCGGTTACTTTTGGTGACATCGCGATTATTTCGCCAACCCATAATAATGAATTGACACTTTCGGATATTTTTACCCAGTATGGCATTCCTGCCGAAATTACCGGTGCAAAAAGTTATTTTAAAACAACTGAAATTCAAATTATGATGTCGTTATTATCTATTATTGATAACCCGTTTCAAGATATTGCTCTGGTGGCCGTCCTTCGTTCACCAATTGTTGGTCTTGATGAGAATCAATTGGCCTTTTTACGAATCAATCGCAATACCGGTAATTATTATCAGGCGGTATTGGATTTCTATCGTGGATTTGACCGCTTGGAGCCTAATGATTACGCAACCCGGATTTATCAAAAAGTTGACCGGTTTATGAAACAACTGCGCCGTTTCAAAGATGTTGCGCAGCAGGATGGCCTGGTCTCACTGATTTGGGATATTTATGATCAGACCGGCTATTTGGATTATGTCGGCGGGATGCCTGCAGGTCTTCAGCGTCAAACCAATTTGCATGCGTTGTATGATCGTGCAGCTGATTACGAAAAGAATGGCTTTAAGGGCCTCTTTCAATTTGTAAAATTCATTCAGAGGATGCAGGAAAGAGATAACGATTTAGCTAATGCCAACCCGACTACGTCTGAAAATACGGTTCACGTGATGACGATTCACGGAAGCAAAGGGCTTCAATTTCCAATTGTGTTTTTGAATGATGTTGGCAAGCAGTTCAATATGCAGGATACAATCGGCAAATACGTCCTAAATGATCATTGGGGCATTGGGATTGACTACCTGAATAATCAGACCAGGGAATTTAGGTCACCACTTCAGAAGCAGGCAATTCTGGATATGACAAAAAATGCCGGCTTGTCCGAAGAAATGCGAAAATTGTATGTCGCAATGACCCGAGCCGAGCAACGTTTGTATCTGGTCGCAAAGGTTAAGGGTGAAAAAAGCGGCGACAATCAACAGTTGATTCAAGGTTGGCAGGGGTTGACCGACGCCAATGAGTTGGTACTTCCGGCGGCGGTTCGCAATGCGGCTAAAAGTTATTTGGGCTGGATTGGACCGGCCATTTCCAGGCATCCCAATGTCTTAGACCGGTTTGGGGACAGTATTCATTCCAATGTGTTGGCAGGCGATCCGACGTTGTTTAATCTTGATTTTTACGACGATGAGAGAATAACGAAGGCCTCAGGGAGGCAGAAAGCCAATCAGACATCACCAAATGACTTTATCGATCAGTTGGCACAGAAAAAGCTTACAGTCGCTCAACCAACAAAGGCAGCCATTTCCCAAGTGATGACCTTTAAGTACCCTCATACTGCGGCAACCAAAACAACGGCGTACCAATCGGTTTCAGAGATCAAGCGACTGTTTGATGATCCGGATAATACGCAGTTGTCGGGCTATTCAACACTGGATGTTAATAAACTTGCAAAGACCGGTCGTTATTTGAAAACTGATTTTGAAGTACCCCAGTTTATTTCTGAGGGTGGCGGAAAGCCTGCCCCGACAGAAATCGGTACGGCCACGCATTTGGTACTTCAACAGATTGATTTAACGACGGTTCCAACGGTTGAACATATTGAGGCTTTGATTGCCAATTTGGTGAAACAACAGGTTATTTCTTCTGCAGTTGCCTCACAAATCAATGTTGACGAAGTGTTACGCTTTTATCAAAGCGAAGTTGGCGAATATGTGTTGGCAAATCCGGAAAGCACACATCGTGAGGCACCATTTTCATTATTGATGAAAGCCAGGGATGTATTTAAAGACTTTCAAGATAATGATGAGCAGACGATTTTAATTCATGGCATTATTGATGGTTATGTTGTCACTGACGAAGCTGTTTATTTGTTTGATTATAAGACGGATCATATAACACCAAAAACGACAATTTCGGATATTATCGATCGGTATCGGGGTCAGCTGGAACTTTACGGACTAGCGCTTTCAAAGATTCTGGGGCGGCCGATTACGCACAAATATCTGTATTTACTTTCCGCAAACCAGGCTGTTCAGGTTGGCTAATTATTAAGCATGAGTAAATTAAAGAGCGACTTCATAACCGAAAAAATGGATGATGATATAATGAATTCAGACTGTTATTGAGAGTGAGATATGATGCGAAAATATTTACAAATCATTACCGCAATAGTTTTGGCCCTCTTGCTTACCGGTTGTGGCAGTGATCACGCTGATAGTCATCATCGGACCGACTCGGAAAAGAATAGAAGCGTAAAAGTGATTAATTGGAAAAAGCCGTCTCAAAACAAGCCGTATCCTAAGATTACGACTAATAATGGACGGTTTTTGCAAGTTTCGCTGAAAAAGCAACGCGTTTATGTCATGAGTCCAAAACACCGAGTCCTATATACGATGTATGCATCAACTGGAATTCATCATTCTACCCCGAAGGGAACCTATCACATCCAGCAGGAACGAGGCAATTTCTTCTATAATGGTGATTCACGTGAAGGTGCTCATTATTGGACATCATGGAAAGATCACGGGATTTACCTGTTTCATACTGTACCGACCAATGCGGAGGGACAGTATATAAAATCGGAAGCTCAGCATTTGGGTAAAAAGGCAAACTCACACGGTTGTATCCGACTTTCAATTCCTGACGCAAAGTGGATTAACCGGACAGTGCCGATGGGAACGAAAGTCGTTATAGATTAGTGTGCGAAGTTAAGTGGTTAGTGCCCGGAATATAAGGCGTCAATTTGGGAAATCCCGAATTTGGATTTTTCAAGTTGATCCCTTATATGGTGCGGTACTGCTTGGCGGAGCAGTCCTAAAAGAGTGTGCGGAGTCAGCTTGGGACAAGCCGGAGTACAAAGCAAGCGGCAGGAAATTCTCGTTTCTGGAATTTTATGACGATTGTTTTGTATGCAGGCTTGTGGCTGACGGAGCAGTCCTAAAAGAGTGTGCGGAAAAAGACGCGTTGGTCCCAGAGTACAAGAAACTAAATTCAACATTCCCGAATTTGGAAGGTGGGATTTAGTTCCTTGTATGGCAGGGATCAGTCTTTTGGAGCAGTCCTAAAAGAGTGTGCGGAGCAAAGCGGTTAACGTTCGGAGTAAACCAAGTGAACCTGAATAAATCAACTTAATAAGATAATTCAATATGTAGAGGTGCTTTTTTTGACTAAATTTAATACATTATTAGTCCGTGGCGGCAAGCCGGACGATAACCATACTGGTGCTGTTAATGTGCCAATTTATAATTCTTCAACTTATCGTTATCCCAAATTGGGCTCAGATGTACGTTGGGACTATGAGCGCTCTGGAAATCCAACTCGGGATAATGTTGAAAACGTGTGTGCGGAACTTGAAAATGGTGATCGGGGATTTGCTTTTTCAAGCGGGATGGCGGCCATTCACGCGGCACTTTCGTTGTTTAAGCCAGGGGACCACATCATTATTGGCGATAATATTTATGGTGGAACCTTTCGATTGGTGAATGATTTCTTGAAGCCACGCGGTATTAAGTTTTCTGAAGTGGATACGCAAAATATTCAGGCACTTGAAGAGGCGTTCACGCCGGAAACCAAGGCGGTTTATTTTGAAACGGTCACAAATCCATTATTAAAAGTTTCCAGTGTGAAGCAGATTTCAAAGGTTGCCCATGAACATGATGCAATGGTTATCGTGGATAATACCTTTCTAACGCCGTATCTTCAAAAACCACTGGATTTGGGGGCTGATTTGGTCCTTCATTCGGCAACTAAATATCTGGGCGGTCATTCTGATATGACTGCCGGTATTATTGTTACGAGGACTAAGGAGCTAAGTGATAAAGTTTATACCCTTCAAAATAGTATTGGCGCTATTTTGGCACCGCAGGAAGCAAACTTGCTTCGACGTGGGATTCAAACCCTTAACTTACGAATGGATCGCCATATTGTAAATGCTAAAAAGATTATTAAGTATTTGGAGCGAAGCGATAAAGTCGGCAGGGTTTATTATCCAACCGTTGATAAGAATAGTATTGATTACGCTATTATTAAGGATGAAGCAAGGGGTGCCGGCGGTGTCTTGTCGTTTGAATTGAAGGATGGGCTGGACGCTGCTAAATTTGTTAACAGCCTCCAATTAATTATTCTGGCGGTTAGTTTAGGCGCTGCTGAAAGTTTAGTAGAAGTACCGGCATTTATGTCGCATTTTGAGATTCCAAAGCCGGATCGTTTGGCAATGGGTATCAAAGATGAATTGATCCGTTTATCAGTTGGTTTGGAAGACGCGGATGATTTAATCGCGGATTTGGATCAGGCGTTTAAAAAAATATAGTGTGCGGAACAAAGCGGTTAGTATTCGGAGCATAAGGCGTTTATTTCGGGAATCCCGGGTTTGGATTTTTGAAATGAATCCCTTATGTGTAGAATACTGCTTTGAGAAACAGTCCTAGAACAAGTGTGCGGAACAAACCGACTAGTAAAGCAGTCCCAAATACCAATCAAAAAACCGAGTCGGCAAATTGCCGGCTCGGTTTTTAACTTTAGAATCAACTTAAACTAAACAAGTTCACAAGAATAACACCCATTATTAAAACAATGACAATTAATCCTGTTGAAAACTTGGTGAAGAATTGTCCGTTGACCTTATCGAGTAAGAAGAAAGTGATTCCCAAACAAATAATGCCAATAACATACATTGTAATTAAAGCTGTTTTAACATCTGCATCTGAAAGTGCCATTAGATCACCTCAATAAAATTATTGTACATCAAGGCAAACACAGAGAAAAGAAACGGCTTCGATTATTCAATGATTAGTTGATAGGCGTAACGTGGGGATGCTTCATGATCCTTTTCTTCCATGTAAATCGTTCCCCGTTTAGTGAACCCATTTGTCGTGATAACATGTTGCATGCCCTTGTTATCGGGATGTGTATCGATTCGAACGTCTTTATAGCCTAGGACACTTGAAATGGTAATTAAACCGGTAATCATTTTTTCTGATAAATGCTGTCCACGAAAATCTGCCGACATGGCAATCCGATGAATTGCGGTGTATCTGCCGTGAACGCCGTTTAACCATTCACCGTCGTGGATTTGTAAGTAGCTCACATCGAGGCCTTGGTGAAGGGCTGCGGTTGCTGCAATTTTTCCGTCGATAATTAGAACGTAGGTAATGCCGAATTTAACATCGGTTTCCAAATCTTCATCGGTTGGGTAACCGTCCTGCCATTGGTCGATTCCCTGTTTCTTTAGAAAGGCTTTAGCATCCGTAATAATTTTTCTGATTTCTGGAAGGTCTTGATTCGTTGCTTGACGTAAATATGTTGCAGACATCAATGCTCACATCCTCTTTGTTATTTCTAATCTGAATGATTAGATTTGCTTAGCACGAAAGAGCATTATAGAGCATCGATTTTTTAATTGCAAGAAGAAACGGGTGAGAAAAGAAAAAAGGTTGAAAGCTGCAATCGATGCCGTCTTTCAACCTTCACAACTAGAATTAGTTGTCTTCTTTATTGTTCTTCTCATGCTTATCCAAGAATTCGTTTGCTTTTTCAGCGACTTTGTCTTTGGCGTCTTCAAGCTTTTCCTTTGCTTTACCGGATGCATTTTGGAGCTTACCTTTTAACTTCATCTTGTCGTCGCCGCTTGCTTCACCAAGTCCTTCTTTTGTTTTGCCAACTACTTTATCAGATTCGTTTTTTAATTTGCCCATTTTGACACATCCTTTCGTATTTCTTATGTTTATCATAACTAATTAAGAGGGGGCTTTGCAATTTTAAAGATTGTTTTTTGAGGGAACACTTTGTGTTAGAATAAATTGAATTTGCAAGGAGGAAAAAATGGTTAAAGATGATGCTTCAATCAAGTCTCATAAATCTGATCAGCTTGCCGGGGTAAAAAGGACTTTCAGATTGTTTGGCTCCGTTGTGTCTAAACTGCTTGGCGAAAATACATACGCAAAAAGTACGATCTATTCCGAACGTATCATAAGGGGCGCACACAGTTCCTTGAATCACCCATTGAACGCAGGTTTATCACTTGCCGAATTTAAAATGGCAAAGTCAAGTCAATTGGGCTATTTGGCAGCTGTTAAAGATTTAATGACAATTAATTTTAATCAATTTTCTTTCATGATAGCATGGGCAACCGGGGAGGAGACGCCGGAAATTGTGAATCAGGCTACGGGGAGAAATTATGCGGCCTACCTTGGAGAAAGCCGGGATGAACGACAATTCACATTGGGCTATCAAACCGCAGTGATCCATTTTGTCCAGGCAATTTCTGGTGAAGGTGGTTTTTTGCCGACCATTATGGATCGACTTGCAGGATTCTCAATTAAAGAGGCTTCCCAGATGGCAGACACCTGGTTTTCCCACATTAATCGTTATTTAAGGAACGTCTCTCCCTATAAGAAATTAACAGCAACTTCTGATAGCCATATTGTTAAGGGCATGATTAATGAGTACGATTCCGGTTTTTTGACCCAATATCAAATCAGTGGGCGAACTTTATTTCAGTATAGTAGCGACGATGGCCCTGATTTCAGTGACCAGCATGATTTGCCGCCGATAATTGTCCGCTCGCTTGCTGATAACCACTTGAAGGATGCAGTCAGGCAGTTTATTAAGCGAGATGTTACAGGTTTAATTGATTTGATGGTATCAGTAGTGTTGTATGCGATCTGCAGGGAACAGTTGACTGTAGATAACTATGATTTGCTTGGCATACCAGCTCTGATGACGTCAACCGACCGGACAGCTATTGCATCAAGTCTTGAAATGAACGAGACAATTATTCTTTTAAAAATGGGGATACCGGCAACGATTGTCAAAAGTGCTGAAAAGATGGCAATTCTTGATTTAAGTGATGTTGCCCATACGAGAAATGCTGACAATCAAAACTTCCAACAGATTTTTTCCTATGTCCTCGGACCATTACACAAGCCGATTATTAATGATTTTCATCAAAAAATTGAAATTGATTACGGAACCTTTGATCAACTCTTTACCGGAATGTTAAAAAAATTGCTTTTGCCTCTATTACTAAACTACTCATTTGCCAGAAATCGGGCACTTTTGTTTGCCCGACAACATTTATCCTTTGACTTAACATCACTGGCAGATACGATCCCTGTTAAGCCGACAACATTAACAGAACACGTAGAATACATTGCTGTCGTCCACGTAGCACACTTCTCCGGGCTGATTGGTAGAGGGATGGCCAATTATACCAACTTAACGCAGGCAGACAGTCTGAGCGCGTTTAGCCACCTTATGAAAGCTGATCCGGTCTTTCGATCACTGGATTCGGCATACGACTTGCGGTCTAAAAGTACAAAGAAAGTGCTTTATTGGCTATATCAGAGTTCTTTCTTTAAAGAATTGCCGGAAAGTGAACGTGTTAGGTTGTAATAGGAAAAGAATGACAAAATTAAAAAGACGGCGTGACTTAAATTTTTTAAGTCGGCGTCGTCTTTTGTGTAAAGCTGCGGCTTCTGATTAATACTTTTTAATTAGCATTGCTGAACCCATGCCGCCGCCCATGCATAAGGAGGCGATCCCGTATGTTTGACCTGTACGGTTTAAATTATTGATCAGGGTCGTCACAATGCGTGCTCCCGAATCACCTAGCGGATGTCCAAGTGCAATGGCACCGCCACTAATATTTAGTTTGTATTCAGGAATAGATAGGTCTCTTGAAACGGCAATACATTGTGATGCGAAAGCTTCGTTGATTTCAAAGAGATCAATATCGGTAACCTGCATTTTTTGATTAGTGAGTAGTTTCTTAATTGCGTGATAAGGGGCATATCCCATAATATTAGGATCAATTCCCTGCTCGGCGTAATCAATGATTTCTGCCAATGGAGTCAGATTCAACTGTTTGGCATGTGATTCGGTGGTTAGCAGCAGCGCTGAAGCACCATCGTTTAACCCTGCAGCGTTTCCCGCAGTTACCGTGCCGTTTGTTTCAAAAGAAGGGGGAAGTGTTGACAGTTTTTCGAGGCTTGTATCAAAGCGAACGGATTCATCTTGACTAACGAGGGTGCTTTTCTTCTTATTAGTCGTTTGAATCGGCACAAGCTCTTCGTCAAAATAATGGTGATTAATGGCATCTTGGGCTTTAAGATGTGAATCAAGTGCAAATTGATCTTGTTGTTTTCTGCTGACGTGATAGATTTTAGCGACGTTTTCTGCTGTTATTCCCATTGGACGATTGGAGAATGCGTCAGTTAATCCATCACGTTCCAAACCATCGTAAACGGTGAACGAACCGAATTTGGTTGGCTGCCGTTGATTCATGTTCAAAAATGGCACGTTGGACATACTTTCGGTACCACCCGCTAAAATGGTTTTGTGTCCTCCTATTAAAAGTTCGATTTGAGCTTGGCGGATTGCTTTTAAACCCGATCCGCACACTTGGTTGATTGTAAAAGCTGTTGTCTTAGCTGAAAGGCCACTGTTTAGTTCGATCTGTCGGGCAATGTTTTGACCATTGCCAGCTTGAATTGCATTGCCAAATATAACCTGATTAATATCTTCAATTGGTATCTTTGCAGTTTTAATTAATGCTTTGGAGACTTCGGTAGCAAGTTCAACGGCGCTTTTATCTTTTAACGCACCGTTTAATTTTCCGATAGGTGTTCGTTTGGCATTAATGATTACGATTTTTTCCAATGATTCCTGGCTCCTTTTCCGTATTCAAGTGTTAGTATACATATAGCAGGCTGTTTTAGGTGGTTATGTGACTTTACTTTACTGCTTTCTTAGTTTTTTCAAGAAAAGTTGAAATTAATTTGGAAAAACTGTTGACCTTCTCTAAAATAGCTGGTAATATATTATTCGTTGCTTCGATACGAACAACATATACCAATCTCTTCCGAAAAAGTTTTTCTTGACTTAAAAGATTCGATGATATATAATTAATTTCGTTGCTTGAAGCGCAGGACAACAACGATTCATCAAACTGGATCATTTAAATCCTTTTAAAATTTAAATGTTGTTTTGCAGGTAGACCTTTGAAAACTGAATAAAATTTTCGACAAACAAATTGTGTAGGGTGCTTCGATTTTAATCGAAGCCAATTAACAAATTGCGAAGTCAATTCGCTAGTAACAATAAAAAATAATCAATG